>ENA-OQVM01003592-OQVM01003592.1-marine-metagenome-genome-assembly--contig:-NODE-3592-length-16686-cov-4.651755_pt1 | contig 16686 bp, 13 predicted proteins | sample MGYA00237776_ERZ505498 | MGnify/ENA primary metagenome ERZ505498 (study PRJEB26159, sample SAMN06265151) | marine metagenome | isolation source: Helgoland LTER site | place: Germany:Helgoland, sampling... | reverse complement strand
CAGCACCATTACCAGCACCAGAATCAGGAGCACCAGGAGCAGGAACAACAACACCAGCAGCATTAGTAACACCAGCAGCACCAGAATCAGGAGCACCAGCACCAGCAGCACCATTACCAGAATCAGGAGCACCAGGAGCAGGAACAACAACACCAGCAGCACCATTACCAGCAGCAGGAGCAGCAGCAGTAGTACCAGCAGCACCAAAAGCAGGAGCACCAGTAGAAGCAGAAGCAGGAGCACCAGCAGCACCAGTAGCAATACCAGTAGCAGAATCAGTAGTACTATTACCAACAGCAAGAGCAGTATCAAGAGCAGATGTAGCAAAAGCAGCAGAAAGACTAGCAAGACAAGCACCAGGAAATAAAAAAAATGCAGCAAAAGCAGATGTAGCAGCAGGACCAGCAGCAAGAGCACCAGCAACAGCAACAGCAAGAGCAGCAGCAATAGCAGCAGCAGCACCAGTAGCAGGAGAAGCAGGACCAGGAGCAAGAACATTTAAAAATACAGTAAGAGGAGCAGGAGCAGTAATAAGAGGAGCATTAGCAAGAACATATAAAAATATAAAAGCAAAAACAGGAGCAAGAACATTTAAAAATACAGTAAGAGGAGCACCAGCAGCAGTAGCACCAGCACCAGCAACAGCAGCACCAGCAGGAGAAGGAGCACCAGCAGCAGTAGCACCAGCAGCAGTAAGAGCAGTACCAGCAGAAGCAGTACCAGTATTACCAGCAGCAAGAGCAGTACCAGCAGCAAGAGCAGTACCAGCAGAAGCAGTACCAGTATTACCAGCAGGAGCAGCAGGAGCAGCAGAAGAAGCAGCAGCAACAGCAGCAGCAAGAGCAACAGCAGCAGCAAGAGCAACAGCAGCAGCAAGAGCAGCAATGGCAGCAGCAGCAAGAGGAGCAGGAGCAGTAATAGGAGCAATAGGAAGAGGAGCAGGAGCAACAAGAGCACCAGCACAAGCAACAGTATCACCAGCAGGACCAGCAGCCCCAGCAGCAGCAGGAGAAGCAGTAGTACCAGAAGCAGTAGTACCAGAAGCAGTAGTACCAGAAGCAGGAACCAGCAACAGGAGGAGGAGGAACAAGAAGCAACAGGAAGAGGAGGAGGAGGAGGAGGAAGAGGAGGAGGAAGAGGAGGAAGAGGAGGAAGAGGAGGAGAAAGAAGGGAGAGGGAACCAAGCCAACCCAATCCAAACCAAACCAAATGAAGTATCAGGTTCGATTGTTCCAAATAAAGAAGATAACAATATAATTATGTATTCTTTGATTGCAATCATAGGAGCAATGACTTTATTATAAAATATCAAATTTGAAACTTAAAGTATATTAATAAAACAACTTATTTCAATAGTTATATGTTGAATTATTGTTCATAAAAATAATTCAACATTAAGTGTTGGTATGAATAGTGCATCGTAATATTCACATAATTTATCAATAATGTAATTATATCTAATCATTAAGTATTTCAATATTATTTAAATGATAATAAATAAATAAATGTGTTCAAATCACCTAAAATATCATCTCTCACATTCGATAAATCGCTATCTAAGACAAGACCTTCTAAATGAGAAATAAAAGTTTTAACTTGCTTTAACAATTTTTTTAAATTTGACTCATATTTAATAGATAATCTATAATTAATATTTAATTTTTTGCCATATTTACCTAAATATATTTCAACAAACTTATCCATATTATTATTAAGATCGGAATATAGTTCATCAGTTGCTTTATGAGATGAATAACGATTTGTTTTCCAATGATACATTTTAATAATCAATAACATTTCTAACATTTTATTAATAGTAGGTTCAATTTTATATTTTTTTAAAGTTTTTGTCATTATATTATATATTTTTATTAATTTCTCTAAAACATGTATTTCCGGCATAATCATAAACAATCATTTTTTCTTCCCCTTCATTATTAAATATCTCAGAACCACTCGAACCATCCCCATATCCCCAACGTTCTTGTCGAACCCATTTACCCAGATATTCTAATTTATTTGTAGTATAGTGTCTTTCATTAGGCCATTTACCTTCTGTATATGTTTTTAAAGCAAATTCATATTCTTTATTTGGGTCAAATTTAATAATACGGAATACTTCCGTCATATAATATATATATTATTAGCTTTTAAATTGATTTAATAATAAAATAGTAATCCATATAATGGAAAAATTATTTTTAGAAATAAATCAATTAAAAGAAAATAAAGGATATATACAAAAAGACGAATTATTATATTTTATGAAAATACAAAAAAATAGAATAGAAATAGAAGAAGATAAAATTAGAAACATATTAATAAATATGAATAAATATTGTTTAACCTTATTAGGTAATGATTACATAAAAATACAAAAAGAAGGATTAGAACTTTATAATAAAAAAAATAGAGATTATGGAGAATCTTACAAACAATGTGGTACAATTGGTATATTAGTTCGTATTATAGATAAAATTAATAGATTAGAAAATTTGAAACATATAAGTAATTACGAAGTGGGTGAGTCATATAAAGACACATTAATAGATTTACATAATTATACATTATTGGGTATAATATGTATAGACGGTGAATAATATAAGAATAAAATATATTTAATAATATAATGGATGACGAAAAATCAATTAATGAAATAAAGAAAATATTCAATAATATATTACCTGGTATTAATTTTTTTTCTGATTTTACTTTACAAGATGTTGAAGTAGCAAAAAAAAAATTATTTTATCATTATAAAATAGAAACAAATGAGAATGAAGAAAAAATAAAAGCATATATAGATAAAATATCAAATGATATGATAAAAGATAAATTTTCACTATCAATGGAAAAACCGCAAGATGTTGTAGTAAAAAATACAATTAAAGATACATTAAATCCAAATTATAGAAATACTATTAATCGTATTACACAAATAGACTCTCAATACAGAAATAGTTTATTACAATCTAACAATAACTCTTTATGTTCTGATACATACTTAAATGAGACAAATTTTACAAGTCAATTAACGGATACATTAAGTAATGTTGTTTCTATTAAAGTGGAGTCTATTAGTATTCCATATACTTTTTATAATATTGAAGAAAAGCAAGGTAATCATATTTTTATAATAAATGATGTAGCTTTTACAATAAGTGATGGATTTTATACTATAACTACACTCATAAACAAATTAAATAGTTTACAGAATACAAATACAACATTTACTCTTATCGAAGGAACTGGGAAAATAGAAATAAAAAAAACACATGCATATGAAGTAATATTTTATGACAATACGGATATAAATTTCAAAAACACTAATATAAATAATTCGTTGGGTTGGATATTGGGTATAAGAGACATATATTATAATGATGATATAATTACGTCTTCTATTAATGTTTCTCCTTATACCACTAAATATATAGCGTATATACCTACAATAAAATATTTCGTGTTAACACTTGATGATTTTAACAATAATCAAAGCAACAAATCATTGGTTCAATTATATCAAGGTAAAGAACCTCACACAAAAACAACTAATTATTATAAAAATATTAATGAAAAAAAAACAAATTATTATAGAAATAAAGGTTATGATACGGATACTGCTATAGATAACAATATAACTGGTAATGTATGTATAGATACATTAAAATTAAGTGATCTATCTACATCTTCTCCATATAAAAATAGAGGTTTAACACAGAAACAATTTTATACACAAGCTGCAATAAATGATAAAAACGATAAAACAGAAATAAAAATAATACAAGAACCAATGCCCAATATTATTGCAATAATACCATTTGAACCAAAATCATTAATATGGGGGCAGAGTATTTTTTTTAGTGATAAGAATAAATATAGTCGTGATTATCACGGTCCCGTAGATATAGATAAAATGAAGATAAAAATATTTGATGATAAAGGTAATATATTAAATTTAAATGGTAGCGAATGGTCAATGACTATTGTATCTAAACATTTATATAAATATTAATTAAAATATTCTAAAAACGAATTTTTATCTCTTTTTTCTAGAACTCCTTTATTTTCTCCATTTTCAAACATAATGATTGTTGGAAACCCGCTAATATTATATTTTTCCATCATTTCTTTTTGTTCGGGTTTACCATCCCCAACATTTAACTTCAACATTTTATTATTATTATCTGTATTTATTTCACTGGCTGTTTCGTCCCATACAGGTTTAATATTTTTACAATGACCACACCAGTTAGCATAGAATAAAACTAATTTTTTATCATCCTTTATATCTTCATTTAAATTATCACAAGAACTTTCGAAACCTTCGTCTAGGTAATTAATATAAATATAATATAAAAATAATAGAGCTATTATAAATAATAATGTTTTAACATCAAAGTTTTTTTTTACTTTTTTTAATAATGCATTTACCTTTTTATACATTATATATTATAATAATATTTAAAGAATAGAAGAATAAAATATTAATGATATTGATATTTTATTTGTTAACAACCGGATATTCTTTCATTATACCACGAATTCGTACTACAATGTATATAAAATCTCATAAATATGATGCTTTAAATGAAAATCAAGAAAAATATACGTCATTATTGGATGATAATAATATAAAATTAGTAATATCAGTTGGTTCAGCAGGAACAGGTAAAACCTTGTTTGCGTGTCAAAGTGGATTTAATCATTTAGATAATAGAAATATTGAAAAAATATTAATAACAAGACCAACGGTTACGGTAAATGAAGATATTGGTTTTTTACCAGGTAATCTAAATAAAAAAATGGCTCCTTGGATGAGACCAGTTATGGATATATTAAAAGACTATAAAATATCTAAACACGATATAGAAATATCACCATTAGGATTTATGCGTGGAAGAACATTCAAAAATTATTTTATTATTGCTGATGAAATGCAAAATAGTTCTCCTGAACAAATGATTATGTTATTAACAAGAATGGGTGAAAATAGTAAAATAGTAATTACAGGTGATCTATTACAAAGCGATAATGATGAAAATGGATTAAAAGATTTAATTGATAAAATAAATTGTTATTATTCAAACGAAGAAGAAATGAATAAAGACGGTATAGGTATTGTTTATTTTAATGACGATGATATTAAAAGGTCTAAACTTGTTAAAACAATATTATTCATATATTCTAATAAATAATTATCAATGTGTAAATTTTTATCTTTCTATCAATGAAATATATTTTATTCATTTACCTTTATTATACATCATTAGTTTAATCTCATCCTTTATCATATTCATAGTTTCTTCATCTTCTTTGTTATTTAAATATCTATCATATTTGTCTCTTAATTCTTTTGTTCCATATGATTCTAACCAATCTTCTAATAACATTTCATGAGTATCGTATAAATTATTTAATTCATATGATTTATTTTTTAAATTCCAATTATTACCTTCATATACCATTATATATTTATCTTTCATATTTGATATATATATATTTCTGTTTTCAGGTTTTAATGGATTAAAGTGGATTTTTTCTATCATACTTTTAACGCAAAATGTAACTTGTTTTATTGCACCTATATAATCTTTTTCTGTTAAATGAGATACATCTGTATCTTTATAAGATAATAATTGTATATTGTTTTGAATATTTGTTATATTAGGAACTTGTAATTTATCCATTAATTTATCTATCTGTTTTTGTTGGTTCTCATTTTGTTCTTTATGATATTGTAATTCCTTATCTTTTTGTAACATTTGCCCTCTTTGTTGTTCTAATTGTAAATTCATTAATCTTACTAATTCCTTTAAATCTTCATCCTTATTTTTTGTACAACTATATTTTATATGCTTAGATAATGATGATTGATGTGTATATTCTTTATAGCAATATTTACACATAAATTTACTCGTTTTTTGACTAAATAATGCTATATTTTTACTCGTAAATGCTATATTTTGGCTATATTTTAGAGTTTTTTTATGTTTTTGACTAAGTATATGTCTTTCATAATTTGCTTTTCTATTGGTATAATAATTACATTGTTTACACTCAAAACATATCATATATAATTTATATATAATATGTTTATACTCATTACTCAACTATATACATAATAGTATATATTTAATTACTCATTTATAAATAATTAACATTGAAAAAAAAATATATAATGCTAACTAAAAAAAGAGAAACTGCGAGAGAGAGGGAGGCATTTTTAAAATTTACATAAATAATTAACATTTGAAAAAAAAATATATTAATGCTAAAAAAGAGAAACCACTAGAGAAGGAATTTTAAAATTTACATAATGAGACAGATACATAATGTTTACTCCTTTTTTGGCTAAATAATGCTATATTTTTTACTCCTTTTTTGGCTAAATAATGCTATATTTTTTACTCATTTTTGCTAATTTTTAGCATTTGTTCGTTTTTGAGTAATTATAATATTTGCTTTATAATAGTAATAAAAATATATAATAAATATAAAAAATATTATATTTATTCTTTGTTATATTTCTTTTACTCATTAAATATATTTTTTATATTATACCAATAATGTTTTATTTCTTGTTTTTTTAATAATTAGCATCATAAAAAAATATAAGACTAACTAACAAAAAATGAGAAACTGCGAGAGAGAGAGAGGTATTTTAAAAAAATATATTTATTGAGAATAATGAAGTTTAATAAAATATTTTTATCTTCTTAGAAAATATTCTAATTTATAACTTTCAAAATGTGAAGATATAAAATTGAATTAATATTATATATAAGTAATATATAATGGTACGTTTTAGATATACAACTGATGCAAATAGAAAAATATTTGCTGAAAAAGTACATAAAATAGGTATAATTAAATTAATGAAAATGATTAGTGAAATAAATTGGAATAGTTATTCATTTAATTCGGAATGTACTTTACTACATTGTGTAGGTGATGATGAATATGGGGTAGATACTGCTTCTTATAATTTTGTAGTTAAACCGATAAAAGCAAGATGTAGTGTTGTTCCATATAATTTCATTGGTGGTTCTGTTTACTTTTTATATACAAAAACTGAAGCAGACCTTCATCATTTTATGGATCCAACTGCCGATGTAGATGTATCCATAGATATTCCGATGATTTATTCTATAGGAGATGACGAACCGTTAGAAGAATATCATAAATCTATTCTAAAACAAGGTGATGGAAAAACTGGATTAACTGAACCAAATGAACTGATTCATGATTATTTAAAATGGTTATTAAATGAAGTTTATAATTTATTTGAAAGAGAATTTATAAATATATATGATGATTTAGAAGAATATGTATATGAAACACCTGCTATTTTAACTAAAAATATAAATAATAAGATACATTTTTCAATAGTAGAAGAGTATAATATGATAAAAATACAAATTGAATGTAAAGTTATTGGAATGCAAAAACCAGACCATTTGTTAGAGCTTGTTATAACTACTTTGAAAAGCGAACAAACGATGAATACGTGGGACAGAGGTTCTGATTTTGAAAGTAAATTGAAAAATAATATTATTGAAAAAAAAAATGGTCTATTTATACAATCTTATGATCAACTTATTTCACATAATATTGACTCTATTACAAATCGGATTGATACATTAGAGAAACATAAACTTTATAATCATATTGCTCGTATTCAATATTTAAATTATATATTCCCAAATCATAAAGTTGTAATTAGCGATGATATAAAAAAACTTTTATATTTCTTACATATAAATGAAGGTAATATGCAAATATATAATTATAGAAAAGATGGAACAAGAGAATTTATGTTATCAATGATTGGAAATTTTTTAAATAAATTATTAGCTGATAACATAACGAACCGTTCTTTCATTGTTACAAAGATTGTTGATAATAAACCAACATATAAAATGATTCCTAATATAAAATTATTGAGTATATACAAACCCTTTCAAGCTAGTCTAAGAACTAAATCAAGAAGTAAATCAAGAAGTAAAAGTAAATCAAGAAGTAAATCAATAAGTAAATCAAGAAGTAAATCAAGAAGTAAAAGTAAATCAAGAAGTAAAACAAGAAAAACTAGATCTATATCTTTTTAATAAACGAATATTAAAGTTATAAATATTATAATATTTTTTGAGAAAATGTAATCCTATAAAATATCGTAAAATGTAAGATAAACGTTACCAATTAATAGGAGACATAAGCGCGAATGATGCCCCAATAAATATTAAAAAAAATCTGAATATTAAAATGTCTGAAATAATTATTACACCTTTGAGCATTTAAAACGCCGACTTAATCCAGATATTTTTACTTTCCGTTTTCTCGTTGATGGTCGTTTTATATATTTTCTATCATACGCTCATTTTATTAGATTTTTATAAATATGTATTGGTATTTCATCTAATACATCTTTTAGATTATTTATTATAGGTTAATCCCTTTTTCTTTTGTAATCGTGATTTCAATACATTAAAATATCCCTCTATTGCATTTGTATGGAACAGCATATAATAAATTATTATACTTTTTAATTACATCTTTTACAAGTTGATTCCTATGACTGCTGGCATTATCTAAAATAATAAATTTATATTTTCCATTTATAAACTTGTTAATAAAATCAACAATTCTATTACTATCAATACCTGATACCCAATAATACCTTTTAGAGAAATAGCAAATATACCAGTATATTTTTTGAATACTTCTTGACTTTCCGTTTTAACTACACATCTTTTACCGTATTTGAATTAAATTATTATAACATAAAAAATGTTATAATAATTTAAAAATTGAATTAAAAAATAGTTATATAACATATAAAATGCCTCAACAATATAAATGTATGATTTGCGACTCTAAACCCGACCAACTATCTCATCATAAGTCTCACTTGAAAACAAGTAAGCATAAAGATAAAAAAGAATTATTTAAGTTACAATTGGAAAAATTAACAAAAGAAGAATTAGAAGAAAAATATAAAACAAATAAAATTGAAGATATTGTTAAAGATAATGAAACCATAATGAAAGATACTTCTCTCAGTGAAATCTTAAAAAAAAATGTTTCTGGTAAAATTTTATGGACGTTAGATTTGAATAAAGATACAAATTTAAATTATAATACAATTAAATCCCAACTTGACTCTATTATAAAAAAATGTCATCAATTACTATATAGTAAAGGCGGTTCTATTGTAGGTTCTAAAGCTCAAAATGATATTATGCGAATTCTTTGTTTGAAAATTTTACAACCCCAGTTTAATGACAAAGAATCTCCTTTATATAATCGTTGCTTATCGGTTAAAACCAAAATGAATATTAGTGAAAAACAATTTGAAAAATATATGTTGTTTTGTAGTGATTTGGATGAAATTACAAAATTAGATGATATTATGAGAGAATGGAAATTATTTATTCAAAAATTTATTTCAAATGTGTTTCCAAGTATTTATTTTGAAAATGATGAAAAATTTAATTGTGATAAATGTATTTGTATTAGTGATTTAATTCATTGTATCAATTTGCTTGAAATTACAGAAAAATTCAAGGATGCATTTTCAACTACTTGTGGCGATATTCACGAATCATTCCGCGAATATGGAGGCGGAAAAGGTGCAAAAGAATTGGGACAATATTTTACACCAAGACAATTAATTCATTTGATATTTCACGGAATTGGTCTTGACAAACTTATAGATAAAATTTCAAATATTACTATTTATGACCCTTGTATGGGTACAGGTGGGTTTCTCACTCGTCTCTTTAAATTGTGTGATATTCCATCACATAATATTTATGGATGTGAAACCGAATCAGATACAATTAAATTTGGTAATATGTCTATGGTTCTTACTACTGGTAGTGTGGAAAATAATATTATTAAATGTGATAGTTTGTGTGAAAACCAATTCATCGTAAATAAAAAATTTAGTGTCATTGTCACCAATCCTCCTTTTGGAACCAAAATGAAATATGATGAACTGAAAAAAACATTTGAAGAAACGATTAAAGATGTAAAATTTGAAGATGTATATCCATTGAAAACCAATAATGGAGCGTGTCTGTTTATTCAACATTGTGTTTATATGCTCGAAGATAATGGAGTTTGTGCGATTGTGTTACCAGACGGAGAATTGTTTGAAGGAAATTCAAAATGGTCCAAAGCATTCCGTAAATGGTGGACAAACAACGTAAACATTCAAACGATTTTGAAAGTTCCCAGCGGAACATTTGAACATGCTGGTGTAAAAACAAATGTAGTTGTATTTGTAAAAAATGGACCTACGAAAAATATTCAGTTTATTGAAACTACAAAAGAATGTAATATGGTGAAAGATATGTTTACGATTACGATGGATGAATTATGTGCATCAAATTATTCGCTTGATGTGGGTGAATATGTAGTTGAAGATAAGGTGTTGTATGATGTTCCTATGGTTGCTCTAAAAGAATTATATAATATAAAATATGGTGATAAAAATCCAACCTATCGAGATAATGAAAATAATTATCCTTCAATTAGTGGTGGGTCAAAAGTTTCTAAATATACAAATGAATGGAATATATTAGAAAATACTATCCTTATTGCTAGGTCTGGTAGTTGTGGTTCAGTAAATATGTTCAATACAAAAAGTTTAATGGGAAGTTATGGATTCTGTCTTGTAACGTTAAAAGATACATTTGACAATTTATATGTATATTATTACCTTAAATTTAATCAATCATTAATTGAAAATTTAGCAAGAGGGACGGCGGTTAAAAATTTAAATAGAGATAAATTATATGATTTCAAAATCCCCCTCCCATCACTCGAAGTTCAACAACAAATTGTAGATGAATTATCTTTGTTAGAGACAAGTATTCAAACCATTGAAACTCGTGTATCTCAACTCAAAATGGAAAAAGAACAATATAAAAAATATGGACGAAAAGCAGAGATTCGCGAATTGTTGAAAGATAGTGAAGAAGTTGCACTGGGCGATGTGTGCAAGATTAATGGAGGAAAAGGAATAAATGAAAGGAATTCAATAAAAAATAATGATTATAATTATCCTTATTATGATAGCAACGGTATTAAAGGTTATGTAAAAGAATTCTTATATACAGGTGAATATATTGTAACCGCTAGAAAATTAAGTATCGGTTCCCTTCATTATGTATGTGAAAGTTATTATCCTTCTGATAATACAATTAATATTACATCAAAAAATAAAGAAGTTGTATCAAATATATATATATATTATTTATTAAAAGATAATAATGACATTTTAATAAAAATGAGTTCTGGAGTGAAACCGGGTATTAGAATAACTGATGTTAGAAACCTTAAAATCCCACTCCCATCGCCAGAAGTTCAACAAAAATGTATCGAACTCTTTGAACAAAAAGAGTCCTATATTCAGTCCATCGACGATAAAATCATCCAAGAAAAAAAATATATAGAGGAACTAAAACAATTGGCAAAAGATGTGATTTCAAGTCATTGTTAATAATATTCGTTATTATTGTGTCCTCCATAAAATCTAAATAAACATATAGGCGGAATTTTGGGGTCTAATGAATGTAAATATAATTCGGGTTCTTCTTCATCTTCTAAATCATGTATATCTTTTAATTCACATATTTTTGTTTTACATTCTTCCTTAGAATAATAAGGACTTATATTATAAGTGTGTTCCCAAGTAAAATCGGGAAAACATCTGTATGGGTCTTGGGGTAAATTTAATTCTTGTCTATATTTTATAAATTCATTATAACTATATCTACTATGAATATTATGATTTTTTAACAATCTTATAAAATCTGTTTCTTTCCAAGTAGAATATTTACCACCTCTTAATAAGTCCAATAATATTGCTTTCATATTTTCAACTCCATCATATTTTTGACCAAGCAATTTTTTGTCTCCATTGCTTTCATTAAAATCGCAATACATTTTTTCAAATGGATATTCAATATCATGAACTAAATATCGTAATACATGTTCAATTCTATTAAAATCAGTATCTAAATCTATATCAATATAAATAGGAAGTAATATACTTAAATTTTTATTTATGTTTTTACCATATTCACCCAAACCATCTGGTCGAATCCCACGCCCAATACATTGTATAATATCGCTATAAGACATTTTAGGGTCGCTGAAAATTATATAATCTATTCCATCAAAATCATACCCCATAGAATATCGTTGAACTACATAACCCATACTATTAGTTGTTTCTTCATAATTTCGTATATTTCTATAATCATAATCTAACTCTATTTTATCTGGTATCTTGTAATCATTACCTACTAATAAATATGGTTTTATTATGGTTTTTTTACTTTTATATTCTATATAATGTTTCAAAAATAAATCATACGCACTATCCCTTAAATTATGAAAACTAAACCCAAATTTACATTTATATTTTTCAAAATGTTCTAAATTATAATTACAAATATCAATATTGTCTCGGTTTAAACTAAATATATGAGGAAGAATAGGACATAACCACTTTAAATCAATGAGTTCTTTTACTTTAATAGGCGAATAAATTTCTCCAAAATATTGAGGGTATTGTTCTATAATAGTTTTATCAGGTGATGCAGAAGTAAACACCCTATTTGTAATATTAACGTCTTCTAAAAAGAATTTTGTATATTTATTATCTATTTTGTTGACCCAATTTTCGATTGTATTATGTGCCTCGTCAAACCATACGCAAATGTTTTTATAATCTGATACCATGTTATATACTTTTTCATTAGAGAGCGGACATGCTACAATTAACATTTTTTTACATTTAATCCTACAATTATATTTAAAAGAATCAAAATCTTTATCTTCTGAACAATTATATACTAAATAATCATCTTTCAATATAGATAAATATTTAGAACTACAATTTTGTATATTTATATTTTTTCTCGGCGAAAAAATCACAATAATATCTGGTTCTAATTTTTCGAATAGTTTATATACAATATAACTTTTGCCTCCGCCTGTGGCTAATTCCAGAAATAATTTGTGAATCCTTAATAATTGTTCGTATCCATATTCAATAATAAGTCTCTGATATTCTCGTTCATACCATTTATATTCATCTTTTTTTTGAATATTGGAATGAATTTGTTTTTTTTTCCTCATTTCTTCGTGCCATTTTAATAAATTATGATAGTCTTCTTTGACTTTTGTTTTATATTGTTCTTTTGAAGTATTGTTTATTTTTTTTATTTCTTCTAGAGTATATACTTTAATTAGGTCTAATCCTAATAGTGGAAATTCTTCTTTTAATACTTCTAATAATATTGGAATTCCTTCATTACTCACGAATTCATTTGATTGCTTTGTCTCTGATTTTATGAGGTATTTATTTAATATTCTTAATAATGGTAAACTAATATTATATACATCTTCAACTATTTCTATTTTTTTTATATCAGACCCAATAAGCGACACTATTTTATCTATTTCTTTATAGTATATATATTTTTCATTTTTTTCAAATTTAAAAATATATATAAATGTTGATAGTTCGGGATGTTCTTCACAAGAATCATGAATACGGTTACTTAAATTTGTCTCATTACCTTTTACATAACCATATTTTGCCATACCAGGCGAACCGTCATTTGTTTTTATATAAAAATTATGCATAGCATATATTTTATTTTTTTTTTATTTCAATTTTAAATCACCCTTTGATTTTGTCTAATATCTTCTTTTTCGTATTCTAAAATACTAGTCATTAAAATATCATTTTAATACTATGAAACAAGAATAACTAAATTATCTAAAGAATTTGATTTTGACATTGAATTAATAAATTGCGGATGATTTGTGTGATCATTTTCTAGTTTTAAACAATTAAAATTTAAGACATACAGTAGTTTATGGTAAATATAATGGAAAAACACACGCGTTTGTATTACAATATGATTTTAGTTATTAGTGAAATCGAGTTTAGAAGTAATTATGATGAAACCAAATTAACACATTTAACAAAAAAGGTATTAAATAATGTTTCACATAGAAATCTTTATAGGTCATCACAACTTGGAGATAAAAGTATAAATAAAAGATGTAAATATTAAAATCGGCATTTGAAATGTTAAAGGTGTAAAGACAAGAAAAATTAATGGTATTCCTTAATAATTAAATACCGAAAATAAATAATTTCTGGCGTATAATTTGGCGGTAAATTGTACAGAAACTGGTATTAAATCCCAAATATAAGTGTTCATAAAGAAATTAAACTTAAGATTTATCTTCAATTGTCTTCTGTTTTTTAGCGTGAACTTTACTATGAGATGTTAAAGCTCGTTTAGATTTAAACGTCATCTCACAATTCTCGCACACAAAAACTTTATTTTCAACAGAGGCAAATTTATCACTTAGGTATGTATTTAATGTTGGTAGTTGGATAGATTCAATTTGAGAATTCATTTTTTTATTAAAATCTTTAAGAACATTGTGAAGAGATAACCTTTGACTTAAAAACATTTGATATTCATCATTGATTCTACATAATGCGTCTTTTGTAATACAAAGACTTTCGTCTTCCCCTCCAGAGATTTCATTTAATTTTACAGATAAATGGTCAATCGTATTAACTGCTATACGTATTTTGTCAGCATTATAGTTAACCTCGTGTAGATACATGAGGATTTTATTTCCGTTTAATTCAATAAACCCGTCAGGTTTCCCCGTAATACCAGAGTGTTGTGATAACATGATTCCGTGAGATTTTTGTTTATCTACATCAAATAAGAATTTAGTAATATCTCTATTGTCAACAGATAGGTTAAAATTTTTATTCTCAATAAGAATATCGTCTTTACCATTTCGTTTAATAATAAAATCACAACAAGATGTCTCTCCATGTGAATCAACAATTTCTGCTGTAGGATACATTTTGTTAAGTAGATAATGTAATTGAATTTCAGATACAGCACCTTTTTGTTGGCTAGATGTTTTATATTTGAATAGAAAGTCATTTAATTCGTTCATTACCTTATCATTGGTGTGTTGGCTAACAACTGCGTTCTCTTTAATAGAATCTAATTTACTTGAAAGATTTTCTTGATTACCAGAGACAACGCTATATAATGACTGTTGAATTGTTAGGATTTTAGAATCAATAAGAGAGACAAATTCCTTCATATCCGTTGATTGATTATATGATGAGACAAATTCTTTAATGTCTTTGGATATTGTGGTTCTAAGAATATCCATATTTTCTTTTAATATTACATTTGTCTCTGGTGCGGTTTGACTAATCTTTTCGATAAACACGTCTGTATTTTTGTTTAATAGTTGAATAATGATGTCTCTATTTTCAGAGGATGATAAAGATATATATGTTTTCATTGTGTCAATATATTCTTTATTGTACTCGTGTAGTTTTACATAAAACCCATCATTAAGAACGGATACTTGTTGTTTAATGTCTTTAATATTATTAGATAGTTCATCGATAGCCTTGTCTCTCATTACCGAAGTTAGATCCTTACCAATAGAGTCTAAAAAATCTAATAGAATAAGGTTCATTGTTTCTATACTAATATTAGGGTTTGATTTATAAAATTCATAAATACGTTTGTTATTAATAGTGGTCTTATATTTATTATCCATAATGTATTAATTATAATTTTCTCTTTAAATGCTTAATTTGATAATATCATTTTGATATCATTTTGATATTATGAAAATTTTGATAATATCATTTTGATATCATTTTGATAATATGAAAATTTTGATAATATCATTTTGATATCATTTTGATATTATCAAAAATCCTAAATAAATAAGAAAAAAATCCTAAAAAATAAGAAAAAAATAAATATTTGAAAATCCTAAAAAATAATTAAATATAAATAATAAGAAAAAAAATAAATAACTGAAAAACTGAAAAATCCTAAAAATAATTAAATCTAAACTAATAAAAAAAAATAAATAACTGAAAAATCCTAAATAAATCTATAAAATTAATTGTTTTTTTTGGTATTTTTTTTTTTCTCTTCTTATTTTAATTAAATTATAATTACGGTTTATAATATCCATCATATTGGCACTCCTTGAGTACTATTCTCAATACTTAAGATATCACTCCTTATGCTATTACAAATGCATAGCTCCCTCATCAGTCTTTGTGATTTTACCTTTCTAGTTCCTGTTTACTAAGATTTTCAAGCTGAACTTAGACATTTTGTGACCAAGGAGCTTTAAAAGTTTAGCTTGTTCGACACTTAATGTAGTTCCAATTTTGCAAACGTAGACATCAGCCTCTAGCTCAATCTTACCCATGTTCAGCTTTGTTGGAAGACCTAATTGTCTGAACTGTGTTTCCATAGCGTGTCCGAAATTTTCAAGGGCAGTTGTTCCTTTTTCAAGGTAGACAGTATATGTTGCTTTGGCTCCTGCTTAAGCGAAATCCTCCACCTCGGTCTCATTCAATTTGCTCTCGAGCTCTTTCATGCTCAAGCTTGAGAAAAAGAGGCAAACCTGACCTGTGAGATACTTGCTCAATTACGATGTGTTATCAGCGATCTCATCTTCTGGATATTTTCCGAGAGCTTTGATCATAACCTTATTTTTTCCCAAGAAGAATTTAGTAGTGCTTGTCATCTCATGTTGCAAAGTCTTGAATGGGCCTGATCTCATGTTCTCGAAATTAAC
>ENA-OQVM01003590-OQVM01003590.1-marine-metagenome-genome-assembly--contig:-NODE-3590-length-16688-cov-6.396424_pt1 | contig 16688 bp, 12 predicted proteins | sample MGYA00237776_ERZ505498 | MGnify/ENA primary metagenome ERZ505498 (study PRJEB26159, sample SAMN06265151) | marine metagenome | isolation source: Helgoland LTER site | place: Germany:Helgoland, sampling... | reverse complement strand
CTATTTACATCTACAAGGTCGATTCAAGTGGGACTGTTACCTACAAAGACAAGATAAATACAAATATGGGCAGCGGTATTGCTCTTAAAAATAATGTTATTGTCACTCGAAATGGAAATCTCATTGAAGCCTATTCCATAAATTCTGATGGTATTGCAACCCTGTCTTCTAGCTTCACCATTCCAAATGATTTAGGCTATTCAACTTACATCGCATACGGGGATTATATTTTAGTTTCTTTGTCTAATTATTCCAACTTCGGGCCTAGCCTAGCTGTAATTAAGCTAGATGGACAGGGGCAATTAAAACTTGTGGATGTGATTGGGTTGGAACGACAACCCAACGCGATTTCTACTGAAGGATCGACTGCCATACTGGGATACCCGGGAACCAAGCAGTTACAAATATTAAACTTTTCCGAATAAACAACTTCTGAATTGGAAGTTCTTATGTTTGCAATCGTAAAAGATCGATTCGGCCAAATATTGAGGCCTTTTGTTTTGGCTCATTTTTTGGTCATTATAGCGATTGGTTGCCCGACCTTTTTACTCGCTGAATTAGTTTCGATTCAACAAATCTCTGCCCCGGTTGGTTTTATCAATCAAACCACCGTTAAAAATACCGGCGAGGATTTTCAAACAAACCCACCGGCATTAACCAGTAATGGATATGCATTTGGATATTGGAGTTTGAATGGACAGCGGATGGCATCCGCAAATGGCCGATCCCTCACCCGCCCCATCACAACGGTGGTGAGTGGTATGAATTTTACTGCTCATTATTTTGAGGAAAGTGCCGATACCGATAATGATGGCATTCGGGATTGGTTTGAATATCGAAACTTTGGAGACTTAAACCAAACCCTCGATGCAGATTCGGATGGTGATCAGTTCAATAATGGACAGGAAGATGCACTCGGACAGGAACCCACCATCGCAGACCGGGTGGCGGACGGCGGAATTTCCCTGAGAAGTTCAACCAATTTGGTATATGGAAGGTCAAATTTAGCCCAATATAAAATTTCCAGTAATCCCATTGGATTTATTTCCGAAGAAATTGGTTTTGCCGAGATGAACACAACTAAACAAAGCCCCAATTTACACGGAGCTCAATTTGGTTATCATTTTGCATACTGGACCATTAACGGAGTTCGACAAGGTAGCCCGACAGGAGTTGCCCTGTCCATGGTGCAGGCAAAGCTTGAAACCCAGCAGACTGATCTTATTGCCCACTACTACCCTACCTCCGAAGATAATGATACCGACGGGGTGATGGATTGGTTCGAACTTTATCAATTTGGAAACCTGACCCAGGGTCCAAATGATGATACGGACCTGGATAGTTTCACCAATACACAGGAGGGCGAACTGGGCCAGGAAGCGACCATTAAAGATTTGGTGAGGGATGGTGGAATTTCAGCCCGGTCTTCTGCTAATTTTGTCTACGCCGACCCCTCTCTCATTCTTTACTCCATTGATAGCCACCCGATTGGATTTGTGGAGAAAACAGACGGCTATGTGCCGGCAAATACCTTAGTGGAGACTCCCAATTTACACGGAGAAAAGAACGGGTACTACTTTGCATACTGGACGGTTAACGGAGTCCGCCAGGCAGGACCTACGGGAGTGGCCAAGACCAAGATTTCCCTTACCGTTTCTCAAACCGTTGAAATGATTGCGGTGTATAAACAAAAAGACGAGGATAGCGATTCCGACGGGGTGATGGACTGGTTTGAATATTACCAGTTTGGAGACCTGACTCAGGGACCGGATAGTGATTCAGATTCCGATAATTTCTCCAACAGGCAGGAAAGTATTCTTGGACAGGAACCCACCATTAAAGACCGGGTTACAGACGGGGGGATTTCTGCCAGGTCGTCAACCAATTTTGTTTACCTGCTCCAGGCAAATCGCTCGCCCTACGGAGTGGATATTTCCACCAATGAATTCTTTGCTGACGAACCAGCCGGGCATTCGGTTGGAACCTTGCTTCCCCTAGATTATGACGATCCCAACCAAGCGGATTCCTATACTTACTCACTGGTTAGTGACTCCGAGCAAAATGATAACAATAAATTTACAATATCGGGAAATCAGCTCAAAACCAATACTCCTCTACCCTTGGGCAATTACTCTATCAAGGTAAAGATTACAGATTCGGGTAACGGAACATTTACCGGGAATATCAATTTAACTGCCGTCGTTAACGGGAATAAGGATACCGATGGTGACGGACTTTCCCTTTCACGGGAACTTGCCCTTGGTACGGACCCGAATAAAGCGGATACAGACGGGGATGGCTTTGCAGATAATGTTGAATTGCAATGGGGAACAGATCCACTAAACGCCAACTCATTACCCAATAAAACACCCACAAATATCGAGCTTAGTGGTAACACGATTAAAGAAGGACAACCGATCGGCTCAATGGTTGGTGATTTGAAAGGGATCGATCCGGACCAGACCGAAGGATTTGGCTTCACTCTCGTTTCAGGTACCGGCTCAACTCATAATGAATCTTTCAAGATAAATAGTGATGGTGTATTAATAACCAATGACATATTGGATTATGAAAAAGATTCCCTTTTAAATATACGAATTCGGGTAAATGATAAATTTAATGCATCCTTTGAGAAAACTTTTTCAATTGAGGTAGTTAATGCATTCATTCCTATACCGGAAACATCTTCGATAGCTCAACAGGAAAACATCTTTATTTTAAATGGAAAGATTCTTACCAATGGTGGACTAGCAGTTACTGAAGTCGGTTTCCTCATGGACCAAAGTATACATTTTACAAAGCCCCAAAAGCTCGCATCCACACTTGATCCCAAAACAAATAGATTTTCATTCTCTGTTAAGGATACGGAAGAGGATAAAGTTTATTACATCAGAGCATATGCGAGAAATTCAGAAGGGCGCTCCGTTGGAGCGATTAAGAAATTCTCTAAGCCTAAAGTAGACAATCTGTCTTCTTGGGCAGGCACCATAATTCCACAATCTGGAGGATGGTATACATCATCCTGGTTTGGTTCTTTCAAAACAACTTCGAGAGAATGGATTTACCATACCGAAATGCAATGGCTCTACCCTGCCCCCATGAAAGATGGAAGTATTTGGCTATGGAATCAAAAAGATGGATGGCGCTGGACTCAGGAAGATGTTTTTCCTTATCTGTTTAGATGGCGGGATTCCACATGGATCTATTTGTACGGTAGAAAAGACGGTGAACTCCTTTTCTACAATTACTCGACCCAGTCATACGAATAGTTTAAATACCTGAGTATTTCTTCAATATCAAGAAGAGGTACACACCATCATAATAAATGAACTATTTAAGGAAATGAAGCGTTATAGCTTATGTGCATTTATTCTTTTTATTCGCGTCTTTTATAATATTAGGAGCGACTCAACTTTTTGCTTATTCTTCAGGTCCTCCAAACGGGTATCATGGGCAGTCCGTTAATTGCACATCATGCCATTCCGGATCTGCAATCAACACCACATCAATGGTCAGTATTTCCGGCCTTCCAGGAAACTACCAGCCCAATACTGTTTACCCCCTCACCCTTTCTCTCTCCGGTTCTAACGCAAGGGGATTTGGTTTTCAACTCGCCGTCAGAAGCGGAAATTCAAATGTAGGTTCGCTTTCGACATCGCAAAGCGGTGTACGGGTAGATAGTGGATATTTGGAACACACTACAAGAATTAGCTCTCCAATTTCTTTTAACTGGACTTCTCCCGGAAGTTCCACCGGAACGGTTTCTTTTTGGGTTTCGTCATTGGCCACTGGCGGAGGTTCAAGTACATCTGGAGACCAAACCTATGTATATAACCAATCATTACAGGAGAGTGTAAGTGCCTACACCCTTTCCCTTACAGCAGGTACAGGAGGAGCAGTATCTGGGGCGGGTTCATTCAATCAAGGAACGACTCCCACCATTGTTGCCACTCCTGACACTGGGTATGATTTTTCCGGATGGACAGGAAATGGAGTGACCAATCTAAATTCTGCCTCCACTACGGTGTCGATGACGCAGGCACGATCGTTGACCGCAAGCTTTTTACTCAAGTCCTACACCCTTTCCCTCACCGCAGGTTCAGGGGGAGCTGTATCAGGGGCAGGTTCATTCAATCATGGAACCGCTCCTGCCATTGTTGCCACTCCTGACACTGGGTATGAATTTTCCGGATGGTCGGGAGTAGGAGCAACTAGTTCAAGTTCTGCCAGCACTACAGCCTCGATGACACAGGCACGGTCGTTGACCGCAAACTTTTCGCTCAAGTCCTACACTCTTTCCCTCACCGCAGGTTCAGGGGGAGCAGTGTCAGGGGCAGGATCTTTCAATCACGGTACCACTCCCGCCATTGTTGCCACTCCTGACACTGGGTATGACTTTACTGGATGGTCGGGTGTAGGAGCAACCAGTTCAAGTTCTGCCAGTACTACTGCCTCGATGACACAGGCACGGTCGTTGACCGCAAACTTTTCGCTCAAGTCCTATACCCTATCATTACAATCTGGCAATGGAGGTATTGTCGTCGGGGCGGGTACTTTTGACCACGGCCAACAAGCTACAATTCAGGCAACACCTCAAACCGGATACGTGTTTGATACATGGACAGAAGCTGGGGTTTCAATAAGCGCTAATCCATCCACCACTATCCTAATGAACGGCGATAAGAACTGGACCGCTATTTTTACAATTCAGCCATCGAACACTTATTCATTAACTTTATCCTCCAGTCCCAATTCAGCGGGCACAACATCTGGTGCGGGTAGTTATGCCCCTAACGAACTAACTTCTATTTCGGCTACGCCCAATACCGGATATCAATTTATCAATTGGAGCGGTGCTGGTATTACCGACTTCAATTCCAACTCCACCACTGTTTCAATGGTTCAAGACCGAAACCTGACCGCTAATTTTGCCCTCAACACATATGACCTTTCTATTACTGCGGGCACTGGAGGAGCAATCTCCGGTTCGGGGACTTACAACCATGGTACTAATCCTACAATTTCGGCCACACCCAATACTGGGTATCATTTTATTGGATGGAACGGTACCGGAATCAACGACATAAATTCCAATTCTACCACGGTTTCAATGGTTCAGGACCGAAACCTGACCGCTAATTTTTCCCTCAATTCCTACACCCTTTCTATCAATGCAGGCACGGGAGGATCAATCTCCGGTTCGGGAAAATACAACCATGGTACAAATCCCACGATTTCGGCCACTCCCAATACCGGATATCAATTTACTACTTGGACAGGTGAAGGTGTCGCTAATCAAAATTCGAATCCGACTACGGTCTCAATGATAAAAGATCAGAACCTAACTGCCCTCTTTTCATTGCGAACTTTTAACCTTACTCTTCAATCTTCTGAAGGGGGTTCTGTGTCCGGGGGTGGAAATTTTAATTTTGGTTCTACAGTCGATTACAGTGCCACAGCAGAGAATGGTTATACTTTTAAGAAATGGACTCTTGATGATCAGAATTTTTCAGACGCAAACTCCGGTTCATTACAAATTACTTCGGATTTAATCCTGACCGCACATTTTGAAAAATCTTTAGACCCTGCTCTTTCAAGCGCCCAGTCATTAGGTAATAATATCTTCTCTTCATGGCTTGGTTACTTTCTCACCTTTGATAATGGATGGTATTATCACATCAAACTAGGCTGGATTTACCCTCAGGGAGATTCATCAGACGGTTTATGGTTTTGGAGTCAGGAAGCAGGTTGGTTTTGGACAAATGAAGAGATATTTAAAGAATCTTTTTTATGGTCTCAATCAGATAATGACTGGGTTTTCATCCAGGAAGGAAGCACTGTCGGAGACACTTTACTCTACAGTTACAAAGAGGGGGGTGGTTGGAATTTCCTACCTACCAATTTAATGTCAGAATAAGAAAGTTTTCGAATTATAGAATTACAGATAAATTTCCTTACTTTCGAATCTATGTTCCTATCAGAAATATAATTTCGTATCCTTGGGCTTGCCTTTATCCAATTATAACTTGGAAATATGTGGGTGCATTCACTTTTAAGAAAAGAATTTATGGTAACCCTTTTTTGCATAACCATACAGATTTGCCTTTTCGGAAAGGAAATTTATTGGGAAAAAGTGAAAATTGAAAATGAAGTTTCTGTCTATGAGGCAAAGATTAATGGAAAGATTGCCTTTCGAGGAGTAGGAGAAATGACGGGTAGTCCGGAAGATTTGGTTTCCATAATAGAAGATCCGAGTGGATGGAAGAATTGGATCGAGAATTTTAAATCGGGAAAATTGATCGAAGAAATTAACCCAGAGCACAAGATTTTTTATCAGGCTATTAACTCACCCTTTCCAGTAAGTGATCGGGATGTAGTTTTCGAATCAAGAATCATTCGGGATAGCCCGGATAAAATTCGTATGGAAATGAAATCGGTGACACATCCTAAAGCACCTAAAACAATTGGGACTCGGATTAATATTATTTTTACACGTTATTCCATTGAAAAAATTAATCGAAATAAAATAGCGGTAACTTTTGAAACATTATCCCATCCTGGGGGTGCCCTACCCGACTTCCTGGTCAACTGGGCAAGTGAGAGTTACCCCGTCACACTATTAAATGGATTAGCCGTGCAGTTGAAGAATCTGAATAAAAAAAAGAAGTAAAAGAATGATCTGATATTGCATGTCTTCGTTAAGTTTGCATAGCCTGTTTTTAGACCCATTAAAATCAAAGTCATGAATCATCAAATTATAAATTTTCTTTTCCTTTTTGCGACTACTCTCGCTGTCGCAAAACCACCCAATGTGGTAATCATGTTCATGGACGATATGGGGTATGCGGACATTGGCCCTTTCGGAGCAAAAGACTATCCAACTCCAAACCTTGATCGTATGGCAAAAGAAGGGAGAAAGTTTACCGATTTTTATGTCACTCAGGCAGTCTGCTCGGCATCCCGGGCCGGTTTACTTACCGGGTGCTATAATGTGCGCATTGGTATACTCGGTGCACTGGGTCCCAAGTCAAATATTGGAATCAATCCGAACGAAGTGACAATTGCAGAAATCTGTAAACAAAAAGGATATGCCACTGGATGTTTCGGCAAGTGGCATTTGGGGCACCATAAAAAGTTCCTTCCCAAACAGCATGGATTTGATGAATATTTCGGTCTGCCTTATTCTAATGACATGTGGCCCTATCATCCCGGCGTGCTCCATCTATCTATGGAGGAAAGAGTAAAAAGATGGCCCCACCTGCCCTTAATCGAGGGAAATAAAGTCATCAATCCCAAGGTTTCCGGGAAAGACCAGGAGCAACTCACCAAGCAATACACTGAACGAGCCGTTTCCTTTATTGAAAAAAATAAAGATAAGCCATTTTTTGCTTATATCCCCCATAGTATGGTCCATGTACCTCTTTATGTTTCGGAAAAATTCAAGGGAAAAAGCGGTGCGGGATTATTTGGGGATGTTATGATGGAGGTCGACTGGTCCGTGGGAGAGATCATGAAAACTCTTCGCAAACATAAGCTGGAAAAAAACACTCTATTTCTTTTTACCTCTGATAATGGACCCTGGCTTAATTATGGTGACCATGCCGGTTCCGCGGCTCCTTTACGGGAAGGAAAAGGCACCATGTTTGACGGGGGTTGCCGAGAACCCACATTAGCCTGGTGGCCGGGAAAGATCCCCGCCAATTCAGTATGCTCGGAACCGGCTATGACTATCGATTTGTTGCCCACGGTGGCAAAAATGATTGGAGCAAAACTACCGGGGCATAAAATCGATGGAAAAAACATTCTTCCCTTGATGCTCAAAAATGAGGCAAAGTCTCCCCAAAAAGCGTATTACTTTTATTACGGGAATCAATTACAAGCAGTGAGGCAGGGGAAATGGAAGCTGCACTTTCCCCACGGGTACCGAACTATGGCCGGTAAGCCCGGAGGAACGGATGGAATCCCAACTAAGTACTCCCAAGCAAAGATTGGATTAGCCTTGTTCGACTTGGAAAAAGATATCGGAGAATTAAAAGATTTAAAATCACAATTCCCCAAAGTGGTTGAACAGCTTTCTGTTCTAGGGAAAAAATTCCATGAAAAACTGGGTAAATCAAAACGACCTGCTGGAAAGATCTGATTCCATTTGATTGGACCAAGTAAACTGATGCGAAATTTCGTCTTATTTCTTGGCCTGTTTATTATTATCGGATGTACTCCCGAAAAAGAGGATGTGATCCGCGAATGGAATGAAAAAGGCTGGATCAAAGTAGGAACACATGGAGTGGAGAGGGAATTTATACGCCAGGGAACTTTAATGAGCGAACAAGCACAAGCCATTGAAGCTTCTTGGATTGAAAAAGGGGAAAGAAAAACCAAACTCTACAAACAGGATTCTCATTATTATCTCGCTCTTCGATTCTTTTGTTCGGATGGGGATGAATTTGCAGTGGTGATGAAAAAAAGGAAATAAAAAAGGCGATGGATTGCTCCACCGCCTTTTTAAGTAAAACTTTTTGAAATTATTGAGACAATGCTTCTTTAGTTGTCTTAATAATAACGGCAGCAATATTGTAGGGATCCCCATTGGAAGCGGGACGACGGTCTTCCAATCGGCCTTTCCAACCATCCTGAATCGTACCCACAGGGATACGAATCGATGCACCACGGTCTGAAACTCCGTAACTGAACTTATCAATTGACTGAGTTTCATGGGCACCGGTGAGGCGTTGCTCATTGTAGGCTCCATAAACGCGAATATGACGATCAATGTTTTTGCCGAATTCTTCACAAATCTTTTTAAATAGATCTTCTCCGCCTTCTTCACGCATTGCACCGTTCGAAAAGTTTGCGTGCATACCCGATCCGTTCCAATCCCCTTTTACCGGTTTTGGATGAAGGTCGATTGCGATATCATAATTCTCCGCAGTCCGCTCAAGAAGGTAACGAGCTAACCAAATTTGATCTCCTGCAGAAGCTGCACCCTTTGCGAAAATTTGATATTCCCATTGGCCCATCATTACTTCAGCATTAATACCTTCTACATTTAAACCAGCTTCTAAGCATAAGTGAAGATGCTCATCAACAAGATCACGCCCCTTGGTATTTCTTGCACCCACAGAGGTGTAGTATGGCCCCTGCGGCCCTGGAAAACCGTTCTTGGGGAAACCGAGGGGTAAGTTTGTATCAGGATCAATAAGGGTATACTCCTGCTCAAAACCGAACCAAAAATCATCATCATCATCGCTGATCAAAGCCCGACCGTTAGACTCATGAGGAGTTCCGTCGCCGTTTAAAACTTCGCACATGACAAGCCAGCCATCTCCGCCAAAACGGTCAGGGTCTGGATAAACCGCGACTGGTTCAAGAAGACAATCGGAGGCACCCCCAGTTGCTTGCTCAGTTGAGGAACCATCAAAAGACCATTGCTTGGTGTCTTCTAACTTGCCGGAATAATCCTCAACAATTAACGTTTTACTTCGGAGGCTCTGTGCTGGCTGATAGCCATCGAGCCAGATGTATTCTAATTTATGCTTACTCATAGATTGTTATAGATAGGGGACCCCATAGGGGTAGTTTGTTATTCAGTAAAGGGTATAGGATACGAATTAACTAGCAAAACCAATGCCAAAGAGAAATTCACGCTCAGAAAGTAACTTTTTTTTACTATTTCGCGATTTTACCGATTAATTGTCCGATGGATTTTCCGGACAATCTGCCTGCAGGCGTAAATCATCATTGATTGAACCTACTGTTTTTCTCCAAATCTTCTTTTTTTCCTTCATTTTGGAAAAAAGTTTATAATCCAACGAAGAAACAAGCCAGGCATCCTCCTTTAATTCATCTTCCAACTGACCGGGTGACCACCCCGAGTGACCGAGGAAACAGGCAATTTCAATGGAACTATTTTCAAGTCGTAATGACTCTGCTTTTTCAAGATCAATTCCAAAATAAAGTTTGAAGGAAGTGGGAGAGTCCAACCATTCCCAAGCGGCAATAATTAGTTTTTCAGTCTCGACTGGACCACCCTCAAAAACAGGAACTTCCGCAAAATTCTTATGTTGAAAGGAACTGTCAAGCTCGCCTAAGGTTTGGCCGAGTGGTCGGTTTAATATTACCCCCAATGTACCGTGATCATCAGAATGAGCGGAAATAAACAGGATACTTTTGAAAAAATTAGGATCCACAAGGGTCGGATGTGAGAGAAGAATGCTCCCTGACAAACAAGTGGGTGTCTTGAATCTGTGCGTGAGGTTCAAAATGTAAGCGATTTACTTAAACATCGGTGCAATTTACAAAATTGCAAGCAGAAGATAAAAAAGGTTAGTTGGTAACTTCGATCGTTTCCTCAGAATCAATCTTGGTGGAAACCGGAGTATCTTTATCGGAGGACAAGACCTCATTAACCTGCCCGGGAACTTCTGGCGGAGCAGTTGCCTCCGCATCCCCCCACTGTTCTTCGTAAAGAGCTTTCAAGTGGGTAAAAACTTCCACAATGGATTGATCGCCTTCAATCTCAAACAATTTAAGGATTAATTCCTTATTGTTTTTCAACTGCAGTCTTTTCCCCAGAGTTTCCATCCCCCTGTAACTATTAATAATTTCCCGTGCTTCCTCTTGTTTAGCAAGTATCCGCTTTGCTTCTCGATATGTAATGCTCATAATACCTATTTAGATTGCTTCGAAAGTAAAACGTTCGAAGTATTTTAATATCTCTTGTAACTTTTTAGAAACAAGTCCCATATAACAGTTGTAGAAGGTAGAATGATATGGCTCGATTAAAAAACGCATTTTGTGAATAAGTTTTTTATTTTATTAGCCCACGTTGATGAATTAAAAAGCATCTTTAAAAGAAATTGCCCTATTTCCACAAGATAAGTTTTACAGATTAGAAATGTTGTTGAAAGATGAAACACATGAGACGTAACTTTTGGATGACAATCCGTATTTTCTTGATTCCCTTTTTCTTCCTTACTACGCAGGCAAAGCCAACAGGCGATCTATACTCAAAGATCTCTCCGGGTTGCGTAGAAATACTAGTGGGAGGAAGATTAGATGGGTCGGGTGTTATTGTAGATGCGAAAGGGTTGGTGATGACCGCCTTTCATGTGATTAAGAAGAAAAGCAAAAAAATTGAAGCCCTTTCCCGTAATCTGGGAAGGCTACCACTTCGGCTCGTCGCAACTAACCGAGGCAGTGACCTTGCATTACTGGCACTACCAGAAAAAAAAGGCGGGTATTCTTTTCTTCCCTTTGCCAAGCAAATCCCGAGAGAGGGAACTGCGGTTTTTTTAATGGGTTCTCCCATTTTTCGACACAACTTACTACTCCAGGGAGCGATTGCGAGAAGGTCAGAGTCGTATTCTTGGTATGATGGAGCGTTCACGAATACTTTTCCAATTACTGGCATTGCCGCACCTGGAACTTCGGGCGGACCATGGGTCAATCAGAAGGGAGAAATTTTTGCAATTCAGGTAGCTGGTGTTACAACAGATCGCGGGCATCAAGGAGTAAGCTCAGCAGTTGCACTACCCTCGATCAGGTTATTACTCGAAAAGAAAAAAACCATTTCGGTACCCACCATTCAAGCGGCGGTGGAGGAACTTTGGGGGCAATCGCCTGTTCTTATAGAAACCATACCCGATCAAGTAAAAGGGCTCCTCTTTCGACAAGTTTCTCAAAAAGGAGTTTGTGGAAAAGCGGGAATTAAAGACGAAGATATTATGCGAGAGGTAAACGGAATCACCTATCAAAGAATCGAGCCCTTTATTTCCTACATTCGCTCACTTTCAATAGGAGATGAAGTACAATTTTTGATCTGTGATGCAAAAGGGGAAAATGAAAAGAACATTTCAATTCTCCTCGCGGAGTTGAAATAATCTAGGAGCAAGTTTTCCTAAAGATAAGGATTCACTACCTCAACCACACTTTTTAAAGAAGTGAGAACAGGGTTCACACGAGAAATCCTCCGATCAAAGCATCTTACATTCATGATTAGTTTAATTCGATTCTTCTTTTTCTCAAAAGCAATACAACCCCTGTCCAATTCAATAAACTCACGACCTTGAGACAACAGCAACGCCCCCTTTTTGTAAGGAGTCACATCCTTAACCGTCAGAATGGAATCCTGTGTGAAATAAACAAAATTTGTGCCTGCAGTAATAAAATCTATTGCTTCCTCAGATTTAGAATTAGGAAAGTGAAATACCTCAATAAAATGAGTCTCATTTGATAAATTAGTTTGCTCCACCAAGAAAGAAAGAGAATTTACCAGACCGGCAGTTTCATCCCCTACCACAACAATTTTAAAGTTTTTCTGCCTCTCTGTTGAATTTTCCTCCCAACGAATACATTTAACTAATCTGGTAATATAGCTGGCTTGAACTCGAGCATTTCGTCGATCCTCCTCGTCGCCACTCACCCTTGCATTCACTTGTAAAACCGCAAAATTCACGCAAATAGCACCCAATAAGAAAAGCGAAGCACTTCCTCGGGTTATTGGACTGAATATGGATTTAAAGAGAGACACGAATAATTAAAATTTCTTCAACAGGGTCAGGATGAATGTTCTTTCCACGCGGGCAGGCTCAACATCGACTCCGGGGTACATTGTTTCCACATGATAAGATTCAAGTAAATCCCTACCAAATAAACCGATTTCCCAGTCGCCTTTAATTTGCCAAACGATCCCTAGGTCCAATCTTAAATGAGATGGAATAGTGATTGGATTATAATCAGATGGGATTTTGGTTTCCCCAGAATAGAAAAGATTTTGAATAAGGGTGACTTCATCAGAATATTTAAAATGAGATGATAAACTAGCCGTGTTCTCCGGGAAGTCGTATACCCGAACGCCATCGACTTTTCCTCTTGCCAGAGAATATCCACCGCGAAGTCTCCACAAATCGGACGCATGCCAGTCAATGGAAAGTTCCCCTCCATATGCTTCTGCATCCACTGCTTCATAAGCATTTACCGAGGTCAAGCTCGTTGCTGCCCGAACTGCATTTTGGGTATCGTAATAGTAGGTGGACAGTTCAAAAAGCAAGTCTTCACTTGGACGCAAACGCCACCCCAATTCATAGGCATCCATTTCCTCGCGGTCTAAACTTGAGTCTCCTTCGTATGTCTTACTCTCCCATTTTGATGTGGTCGAATTCCAAGTCCAAATTGGAGTTAAGTCAGTGTATCTCTCTCGCAATGAAGGCTGCCGGTGGGTCTTGGCGTAGCCAGCCCAAAAAATGTTCTGATCATTGGCTATCCAAGAAGCACGAATACCTGGTTGGAGACCAAAACCAGCCAAATCATTTTCCTCCACTTTGGCTCCAACAGATATTAAAACCTCATCAGTCAAAGATATCGAATCCTGTATGTAGCCCGTATATCTATCGAATTTAGTGAAGCTTTGATCGTAATCCAAAATGGGTCTTAAGGTTTCACCTGGAAATTGAAAAACATCTAATATTTCTGATTTTACATCAAGGTCGGTGTGCTGGGTTGCGACTCCATATGATATCCTGTGCCTATCCGTTAATGGGAAGTTTGCATCAAATGAAAGGTTATATTGGGTTTGCTTCCATTCGTACCCCAGATGCCCCATATAAATATCGGTATGATCCAGGGACCCAGTCAAAGACCATTCCATGTCAAAATCAGTAATACCATCAATTTTGGAAACAATATGTGCAGAGTCATTTGTCATTTCACCATAGCGCTCAAAACGCCCCGCATTCATTCCAGATAAAAGCGAAATAGAGTTCAGTGCTGGATAATTAACAGTACCATTTGATTTAGATCCCCAAACAGCAGCGGGATAACTAGACGCAGAAGGCAAATCATACGTTATTGATGGTAGTAGAAAAGCATTTAAGCCTGCGTTTAATGCAGCTAGGTCTGGAGACAAAGCAAGGGCTCCACCTAGTTGCTGAGATACGGAAAGAGGCATTGGAGGTACTACAGACGGCAGTGAGGCTACAAGGTTATTAACGACTTGCTGATTAGATGCGGACAATAGGGAAAAGCCCGGATGTGCAGGAAGATTGCGAACATCTGAAACAAATTTACTTGGGTCATGCAGAAGCCTGTTCGACAAATCCAATACATGCTCCACTCGACGAGTGGCAAATCCACCAGCAACATAAAGGTTCAGGTCTGAACCTAGATTCTTATCGAATCGAAAGCCCGCTTTTCGCAGATGACCGTCATCCCTTGCAGGCGAGCCAGAATCCAAAGTTCCCTCAGCATACTCCTGGTCTCGAACCCAGACCCGATAAAAGCTATCCTCTGAAATCTGTCCACCGTGAACATAGTCCCCCATGAATGTACCATTATCCTGAATGGCCAATCGAAGAGAATCCCCCTGCGTATCCCCAGCATGCTTGGTGACCAAATTGAGTACACCATTAACTGCATTGGTTCCCCAAATCGAGGCACCTGGTCCCCGAATGACCTCAATTCGATCTATTACAGCAACCGGATAGTCGTCCACCGAATAATTCGCACTTCCCAACATGAGTTGAGAAACCTCACGTCCACCGATCTTACCTAAGAACTTCTGAGTGGCAAATCCGCTAAAATTTCGCATCGATGCAAAATTATCATAGGCAAGTCCGCGGCTGACATGCATACCGGGAACTCCGCGAAGAGCCTCAACCGAATTCAAATATCCATTGAGCGTAATGTCCTCGGGACGGATAACATGAACTGATGCCGGGTTTCGCCAATATTCCTGCTCATAACCGAGAACTCCCTGAACTGGGACTTGGGACAGACCCGAAATCCCAAGGTCTAATAATCTTCTTAATTCCGCTTTTTCGAAAGAGCTTAGACTAGTAGATGAATTTGAATCCGAGCTAGCTCTCCCTGTTGCTCCCACCAAAATACAGAAGCAAAAAACGAATATTCGCAGGAGGAGAGTAGTCAATTTAAGGGATAATTTCTACCACACTTCGAAGTCTCGAAATTTGAGAATTCAACTTTGGTGACCTCCTTGTCAGGGCCAGTTTGCTGATTATAAGGCGGACACGATTCCTCGAGTAATTAAAAGCAATATCACCTTTCGATTCGGTAATAAACTTCCTACCATTTCCTACAAACAAGCTATGTTTTGATAGTTCTCTCATTTTCTTTGGATCATAATTAGAGGAGGAGAGGAAGAAAACAATCTGTGGTTTATTTTCTAGGGCTGCATTGGCTTTTATTTTATCCCCATTTCTAAAATGAAGAATCTCAATTTTGTTTCCTCCAATCCCAATTCCACTTTGCTCCAACAAGAATTCCAATGATTCTGTGAAACCATTTTCTTTATCCCCCAATATCACAATTTTTGGCGATTGGGAAGGGGTTGGCAAGTGATCTTTATTCCACTGGGTAAGATTAATGAGATGGGTAAGATAGGTTGCTTGAACACGACCGATTCTTCTTTTGTCATCCGATGTGGCATTCTTCGCCGCAATCGGGGTTAATCCAGAAAGTAACACAAAGAAACCTAGCAAAACGAACGAACGCCTTACTTGTAGGAAAACTTTGAATCTGGATTTAATAAAAGACACTGGTAATTAAAATTTCTTGGTAATGCTAAGGAGAAATGTCCGCTCGACACGACCGGGTTCAACATCAAGATCGTTGTACATATTTTCTGCATGACCTGGGTCTAAAAGGTCACGCCCGAACAAGCCAATTTCCCAATTGTCTTTAGCCTGCCAAACAAAACCCAAATCCAAGCGTAAATAGTCGTCGATCGGAATTGGGTTGTAGGCTGAGGGGATCGTCCTATCTCCGGTGTAATAAAGGCTTTGTATAAAAGTTAAATCGTCCCTGAGATTAAGGTGAGATGACAAATTAGCCATCGATTCAGGAAAATCATCCTGCTTCACCCCGTCTTTTTTTCCCTTCGAATAGGAATACCCACCCTGTAAATGCCATGAACGGGAGGCCCGATAATCAAAAGTTAATTCTCCTCCGGTAGTCTTGACATCACTTGTATCGTATTTCGGAGGACCCGAAAATACTGCATTCTTAGTTTCGTAATGGTAAAGAGATAATTCAATAAGTAATTTATCTGACGGTCTCGTCCTCCAGCCCAATTCGTAAGCATCCATTTCCTCGTCATTACTAGATGAGCTTCCCGTGAAAAACTGATTTAACCAAAAAGGTCCGCTAAGTGCCCTTGCATATGAAACTTTAGAGTATTGCTCGACCAAAGATGCCTGTCGATATGCCTTAGAATAAGCTGACCATAGTATGTTGTTTTCATCTAGCAAATAAGATGCTCTTACCCCAGGTTGCGTAGTTGTACCACTTAGATCGCTATCTTCAAATTTGACTCCTATTGATACAGAAATTTGATTATTTATATCAGTTGAGTTCTGAAGGAAGCCAGTGATCCTTGAAAAATCCGACGGATTATTCTGGTAATTATAATCAATTATCGGAATTTGATCCGGAACTAGGTCTACAGGAAGACCAGTATCTGGATCAGTATCGTAAACATCAAAAGCCCAAGGAGCCGTCACTCTCTCACTTGCTTTTAAGGACATCTTGCGGGCAGAGAAACCAAAAGCCAAATGATTAAAATCTCCAATAGGTTTATTAGCACGAAAGTCTAAATCTAATTCCTCCCTTTCCCAGCTATGTCCAATGTGCCCAAGTGTAGTGTCGTAAAGTTCAGCATAACCTGCCAAAGACCA
>ENA-OQVM01003586-OQVM01003586.1-marine-metagenome-genome-assembly--contig:-NODE-3586-length-16699-cov-7.302611_pt1 | contig 16699 bp, 13 predicted proteins | sample MGYA00237776_ERZ505498 | MGnify/ENA primary metagenome ERZ505498 (study PRJEB26159, sample SAMN06265151) | marine metagenome | isolation source: Helgoland LTER site | place: Germany:Helgoland, sampling... | reverse complement strand
GCGTCTCGGACCACGGGCCTTTAGTATTAGCGTTGTAAATTCATTCGGGGATAATTTTGTTTGGATGTACATCTCTATTGACGCATTAATTTCAAGCTGAACCAAGCCTCCGCTCTCACTGAGTGGCGCCAACCATTGAGCGCATAGATTCGGGCTGCGCTAGCAATCTGATGCGAGTTCTCATTTGTATGACAGCACCGCCACTGATTTCCCCACATTCAACAGCTTCATATAACTGGTTTTAATAATTGTTATTTCAGGCTGTTATTTTCAGATTTTCAATCCGAGGATTTTCTCTCGCGCGAAAATTACCCCGTTTCAACCTTTTCCTCAGTTGGAGTCAATCAATTCTCAGTTTCAACGTAGTGTCAAAAGAAATAGATCGCTATTCAGATTTCATAATTGATACAAAGTTGTTCTCATTCGTAGCGTGAGTGAATGCTTACACATAAAAAAAACTTGGCGTTGTCGCTTCATTGAAGCGTCAAAATGTTTAGGCAAAAATTAATACTTATGTTAAATTAATACTCAAGTTAAGTAATTAATAATAAAAACCAGGGAGAGGACAATGAAAAAGGTGAACCTACTGGCGGTAACTGTTGCTGCCGTGATAACTACGACGAGTGCTTTTGCTCAGACCAATCTGACGGCCGAGACCGCAAGTCCAGGTGGTGCAACGCATCTTTCACTAGCGCACATGACAGAGATTGCTGGCACGAATGGTATCGCCAACATCCAGCTTGCTGAAGGTCAGACACTGACCAACTCTATTCAGAACGTAGCTGAAGGTAAGACTGACATCGCCGGTACGCCATTCATCCTCCCATTTTTGATGAGTAGAGGCGTTGGCCCTTATGGCGCACTTGGTGCGGAATCGGGCGCAGAACTTGTGTCGAACTTGCGTGTGATCAACCCATTTACATTGGGTGTATTTTTTCTTTTCGCATATGATTCCAAGGGTATAGGTGGTTGGGGTGACCTTGAAGGTCGCACCATTTACAATGGTCCACCTCGTGGCGGCGCGTTAACAAATAGCCGTGCTATGATTCAAATCGTAGCAGGTCTTGAGGATGGTTCTGGTTACCAGGGTATGCAAACAAACTGGGGGCAGGGCGCAACGCTTATCTCAAGTGGTGAGCCTGATGCTGTTGTTCTTCCTGAGTTGTTCCCAAGTCCGCGTCTGACAATTCCAAGCGCTGCTGGTGCCATGACGATCTGGTCAATGCCAAGCGAAGCATATGAGAGCGATGCAATGCAAAAATATATGAAGGCACCGGGTAGCGCGCCTTGGACCTCTGACGTTGCTAGTCTTGAAGCGATCATGGGTGACGGGTTCACATTCGTTTCCGAAGACGACACCTTCCGTGCATTTGCAACAATCGGTGGTAACGTCGTGAACAAGAGCATGGATGATGCGTTGGTCACTGAGTTGGTTTCTACCTATATTGCATCGCTTGAAGACTTGATGGCGAAAGCACCTTACGGAAAAACCGTTGGATACGATTTCCCGATGCAAGGCATGTGTGGTGCAAATCCTATCCAGTATCACCCAGCAGCAGCTGCGGCATGGCGTGAAGCTGGTTTCGAACTCGATGATTGCGCCGTTGCGGAATAAATCAATTCAATACTGAAAATAAGCGTCGCTTAGTAAGGCGGCGCTTTTTGGGTTTTGTAATATTCTGGAAATCTCATGTCTGACACAACACACGAAGCCGTCGCGAAGCAGCTTTTTCCCAATCGCACGGTTTATATTGTTTCACTTATTTTTGTTGCCATGGGCATTATCAACAGCATGCCGGTTATTCCTGGTTGGGAGCAGTTATGGATAGGCCTTACTGGAATTGAAAACCTCCAGACCCGAAAGTTTTCAACGGAATTTTTCTATCCATTAGTATTTTTCGTAATGATGTTGATTGTAGCGCTTAAAAATTCGATGTGGCGTGAATGGCGTGGTACATCACGTGTTTGGTTTGGTGCGTTTATGGATATTGCGTTGGTGGTTGCTGCGGCCGCAATCTCAATCACTTATCTGATTGAGATCGACAGCGTATGCCTGATCGACGCGCTTAATGGAGATCGGGCGCGGATCATAGCGCAAACATTGCAAGCTGAGATAGAATTCGCCGATCTAATGGGGTTGCCTGCACCTGACACAGTTGACGATCCTAAATGTGTCTCGACAACTGGCGTTTGGCTGGTGGCTATTATGGGTCTCTCAATTCTGACCTTTTTAGCCTACAATATTAAAGTATGGGGGTTGCCGTTGGTTGCGGTGTCGTTTGCTGTGGCCCTTTATACTATCGGCACAGTATTGGTTTGGTATTTCTACGGACCAGATGATGTTAATAAATATCTTGTAACCAAGATGGGTGGTGAACCACGCACGTTCTTAGACGGCATTCCAAACGTACACGATGCTTTGGTCAACACTGCCTCAGGTATGTTGGGCCGTTTCATGAATGTGATCATGAACATGGTCTTCCCATATATTATTCTTGGTGCGTTGTTCGGAAAATCAGCGGGAGGTCAAACCTTGATCAAGCTGGCCTTTCGCTGGACACGTGGACTACGCGGTGGCCCTGCACATGCTGCAATTGTTAGCTCTGCCATGTTTGGTACAATTACAGGCGGACCGGTTGTTAACGTCTTGTCGACTGGTGTTTTGACAATCCCGATGATGGTCAAACGCGGGTTTTCCAGGGTTTTTGCTGGCGGAATGGAAGCTGCGGCATCATCTGGTGGTTCAATCATGCCGCCAGTTATGGGGGTCGCCGCGTTTATTCTTGCAGCGATGACAGCCGTTCCATACCGCGACATCATTATAGCGGCGACCCTTCCGGCCATTGCGTACTTTGTTTGTCTGTTTCTGAGCGCCAGTTTCCAATCGCGTAAACAGGGAATCACGGCAGTCGGCGAGCTGACCAAAGATATGCACATGAGTAAAGAAGATTACCTACATCTATGCCAAATTTTCTTTCCTATCCTACTTATCCTTTTCTTGCTGCTTACCCCTAAGGATGCTGTGGGTTGTGGCCCAATAGGTTGGATGATGGGCGCAGAAATAGTGATGAATGGTGATCGTTGCGTAGCCACCTCATTGCCTTGGATTTTGCAGCTAGTTCAAGATGCAGCTGGCGATGCAGGGGCCACGGGATGGTGGGCAGCTGCACTCGTGTTGGTATTATTGTTCTTGGATAAAGCATTTCGGGCCAAACCACGGATGCTGCTTGATGCCCTCACTGAAGCAGGGATTACCATCTCGACATTGTATTTGATGTTGCTTGCGGTGACTGTGATTGACGTTTGCTTGAATTTCACAGGCCTTTCCAAGTTTGTCGCAATCGACGTTTTGCGGCTGCTTATGTCGTTTAATCTTGGCGATGGTGGGTCTGTTATGGTGCAGTTTTTTGCTTTAGCGATCACCATGGTTCTTGCCATTCTTCTTGGCATGGGCATGCCTGCGGTCCCAGCATATCTGAACGTAGCCTTGCTAATGGGGCCTTTGTTGATCGGACTTGGAATCGCAACATTCACAGCGCACATGTTCATTTTTTACTTCGCGATTGCATCTGCAATAACGCCACCTGTCGCGATGGCGGCGTTCGCAGCATCAACTATTACCAAAGCTGATCCGATGATGACCGGGTTCAGTGCTATGAGATCAGGCATCGTCATGTTCGCAATCCCATTCGTCTTTGCGTTTTATCCAGAGATTTTGTTGATCGACCAAGCAATGATTGATCCAGCAAGCCCTACAGGTGCACCTTTGGCTGGTTATGAAAACGGTGTCTCTTTGGGCGTGTTGTTGTGGTTGATCGCACGGTTGATTTTGGCGCTGTATTTGGTGGCAAGTGCGCTTGCTGGGTTTGATGCGGCCCGCTTAACTTTCCCATGGATCCTGGTGCGCTTAGCGGCTGCCGTCGCGGTTCTTATGCGGCCAGAAATGGTCCAATTTGGAGCGTTGGTTTTCATTGCCATCCTGTTGGGATGGCACCATATTGGCGCGCGTCGACAGAAAACGACAGCATCTCAATCAACGAAAATTCCATGATGAAAAGTTGACTTAGGCGCATGACAAAACGCCCAAATTTCTTGTTCATTATTACCGATCAGCAACGGGCTGATTGGTTGGGTTGTTATGGCCATCCTGTGTTGAAAACACCAAACATCGACTCCATCGCAGCGCGGGGCACATTATTTGAAAATTTCCACGTGGCCTCTCCTGTTTGCATGCCAAATCGTGCTTCGCTTTTAACGGGACGGTATCCTAGCCTGCATGGGCTTCGATACAATGGCTGTGCATTGCCAGAAAACGCGAATACTTTTGTGAATGTTTTGGCGGATGCTGGTTATCATACGGCAGCGATCGGTAAAAGCCATTTGCAACCCTTTACCGCTATGGCCCCTATGGGGAAATCGGCTGAAGAGATTGCGGGCATGCCTGAGGCTTGGCAAGTAGAGCGTGTCAAAGACTATGAAGAAGAACCTGTGAACTATCAGGGCGAGGGGCGTTATGATATCAAATCGCCCTATTATGGCTATCAGCATGTAGATATGGTCACATCCCATGGCGATCGCTGTGGTGGTCATTACGGTCAATGGTTCAGGGCGAACGCACCCGATTGGAAAGCACTGCACGACCCTGTAAATGAACTTGAGCACGAGTATACATGCCCTCAATCGTATCGCACACCGGTGCCAGAAAACCTATATCCAACGGCCTATATCCGTGACCGTGCGATCGACTATTTGACCTCGCGCGCTGAAGAAGATGATCCGTTCTTTGCTTTCGTTAGCTTCCCTGACCCTCATCACCCCTTCAATCCGCCCGGTAAATATTGGGATATGTACGACCCACAAGATTTCGAGGTCTCACTGCCTTACGACGCCCATGAAAACCCAACACCGCCAATGCAATGGCTCCATAAAAACTGGAAAGGAGATGGCGGGCAAACGACACCACAAACAGCAATGATGCTGGATGATCAGCAGATCAAAGAGGCTATGGCACTGACCGCGGGTATGATTGCATTTATTGATGATGCCGTGGGTGACATTCTTTTAGCGCTCGAGGCATCAGGGCAATTAGAAAACACCGTCATCTGCTACAATGCCGATCATGGTGATTACCTTGGCGATTATAATATGTTGCTAAAAGGCGCACTGCCGTTTCGCAGTATCACCCGCGTGCCGTTTATTTGGTCCGATCCTAATGGACGGACTCAGACGCGCTCTGATGCGCTTTGCTCTACCGTTGATCTAGCTGCGACAATACTTGAGCGTGCAGGGCTTGAGCCTTTCAACGGTAATCAAGGTCATAGTTTTTTGCCTGCTACCAAAGCACAGCAAGGACCACGTGATGAAACTTTGATTGAATATAACGATGGCGGTAAACGCTTGGGATTTGGAGAACCCGCACGAGTGCGGTCGTTGGTTACAGCTGAGTGGAGACTGACAATCTATCGTCATCAGGATTGGGGTGAGCTTTATGATTTGAAACGCGACCCGTCAGAAACGAACAATCTGTGGGATAGCGAAGATCATCAAGACACGCGCGCGCGCCTTACCAACCGCCTTGTACACCATCTGATTTCCCAAATGGACGAGAGTCCACAGGCAGATCGTTTAGCCTAAAGGCAAAGACAGGTGAAAGTGTCCCACCAATGAGAGCGAGTTATGGACTAAGTTCTCAACCGTTCTGGTAACTGTGAATTGGTACTGTCAGATTAAACTAACTTGAGACGGGGCGGGCGGTTTCTCAGCCTCGCCGTATGACAAAACGCTCCCCATTCAGGTAGTTTAAAACGAGCCCTGAGATCATCCGCCTGACTGTGATGCTGTACGTTCGGTTTCCGCTCTCACTCCGTAATGTGGAAGATCTTCTGCACGAACGAGGCATTGAGATCAGCCATGAAACAGTTCGGTTTTGGTGGAACAGATTTGGTCCGATGTCTGCAGAAGTTCGCTGCAGTCCACTCTTCAGTCCACAACCATTTCAATCAGGAACGCCACTTCTGCTCACGAGACAATTTCAAGCTCAATCGAACCGCCGCTCTTACTGAGTGGCGCCAACTATTGAGCGTATAGATTTAGGCTGCGCCAGCAATTAGATGCGAGTTCTCAATAATAGGGCCGCACAAATCAATCTCCGATTGGTTTAGGTCCGGGGTCTTTGGTCAATGGCAACAGCGATGTTCGGATGCGCCGCAGGTTCTCTTTGACTCGTTCTGGCCGCTTTCTCGCAGCACCGGCGGCCAGGACATCGACAATCGCAATGTAGACAAGACGCGAGGCTGAGGGTTTGTAAATGTCTTGATCTTCAGGAATATCGATTTGGATTGAAATGTCCGTTAGCAGTGCAAGGTCTGAGCCGGTTTTGGTTAAGCTGATCGTAGTTGCGCCATATTGTTTGGCGATTGCAATGCTATCCAAAAGTTCAGCAGGTTGACCACTTGATGAAATTGCGACCAGCACATCACCTTCGATCAGGGTCGAGGATAGCATGCGCTGGAGATAACCGTCGGCATGCGCCTCTGCGGGAATACCAAGCCGAAAAAACCTGTTGGCCCCCTCACGAGCAACATTGGCAGAGCCCCCGCCAACACCAAGAAAGGCTATGCGGCGGGCATCGGCAAGTTTGTCTGTTGCTTGTTCAATCGCCTCACTATCCAGTTGCCCACGAACCAGCGTCAGAGTGTCGACCAATGTACTGAACACCTGTGTTACCAATTGCCCGGTTTCAGATTGATCTCCGCTTGCCCCCCCAAGGTATTGCAAACTGACCGCCACGTTTTGCGCAAGTCTGATTTGAAAGTCGCGGAACCCTTCGCAGCCGATTGTTGTACAGAATCGATTCACTGTCGCGACAGAAACCTCGGTTGCCGCTGCAATCTCGTGCTGCGAAAGAAAAGAGATTCCCTCAAGGTTTGCCAGCACAAAATCAGCAACCAGTTGCTCGCGCTTGGGGAAAGCTCCGTTCAGAGTGCGCACATGCGAGATGAGATCGATAACTTCGAGCATTGTCTTGGTGTGCCTCTCATACGGGCTTATATGCCACTACATCCATTTCAACCTTGGCGTCTACCATTAGCGCACTTTGCACTGTGGCCCGCGCGGGTGGATGTGCGGCGAAATATTTAGCAAAGACCGAATTGAAACTGGTGAAATCCCGTGGATCGTCCAGCCAAACGCCGACTTGTACCACATGCTCCAAGCTGCAATCTGCAAGTTTTAGAACGGCGATGATATTGGCTATAACAGCTTCTGACTGTGCGATGATCCCCCCTGTGACAACTTCGCCGTCAACTGTCGGGACTTGCCCGGATACATAGATAAAATCCCCCGCACGCACGGCTTTAGAAAAGGGGCGCGGCGTGCCGCCAGCAGCAGCGTCTGCGCCGTCAAAGCGGATGATTTTTTGTGGAGTAGTTTGCATATTGGTAACCTTTATGTAAGTTATTTACATTTTATACTCGGTTTAGCTGACTTTTCCAAATAATATTTGACTATTATTGGCTAAATTGTAAGATATTTACATCTAAATAAAATTAACTTGAAACATCATAACGAAGGAGATTGAGATGAAACTGAAAATTTGGATGAAATCTGCGCTGGCAGTGGGGGCTTTGATGACCCTGACAAGCGGGGCATATGCCGATGGCATGTTGCGCTATGCTACCGTGGGCGAACCTCCCAGCCTTGATCAACAGGTTGTTACCTCTGATCTGGCAACCACCATTGCGCATCATATGTTTGAAGGTTTGTACACCTTTAATGCGTCCAATGCGCCAGTACCGCTGCTAGCATCTGGCGAAACTGTGTCCGCAGATGGCAAAACAATTGTAATTGCGCTGCGCGAGGGTGTTAAGTTTCATAATGGTCAGGCTATGACATCTGCCGACGTCCTGGCATCACTTCAGCGTTGGGGCGAATTTGGCTCACGTGGCAGCCTGATTTTTGATCACGTCGACAGTGTTGAGGCGAGTGGAGATTATGAGATCACCATAAATCTTAAAGAGCCCTTCGGCCCTTGGAAAAATCTAATGGCCTTTATAAACGGTGGTCCCGCGATCTATCCAGCTAGCGTTATGGAAGGCGCTACAAAGGAACCAATCTCTCCTGATCAGTACATTGGGACAGGTCCATACAAGTTCAACGAATGGGAGGCCAATCGCTATGTAGAGTTGGTGCGCTTTGACGGTTACATTTCGCCCGAGGGAGCGGCCGACGGATACGGCGGTGAACGAGCGACTAATTTTGATACACTCCGTTTTATCCCAGTGTCTGATGTGGGTACTCGGGTCGCCGGGGTTCGCGCTGGAGACTACGACTACGCAGAAAGTATTCCGGGTGATTTGTTTGCAGATTTGGATGCAGATTCGGGCGTGAAAACTATGCTTAACGGTGGGCCAATTTTTGGTTTGGTCTTTCTAAACTCCAGTGATGGTCCATTGAAAGAAAACTTTGCGCTGCGTCGTGCCATTCAGACGGCCATCGACAAAACACCCGCCTTGCAAGTTTCTATTGGGCCCGAAGGACTGTGGCGCGCCAATGGCTCTTTTGCTCCAGAAGGCAGTGTTTGGGCTACTAAAGCAGGCACCGAAAACTACAGCCGTGGAGACGCAGAAGCAGCAAAAGCTATGGCAGCAGAGGCAGGCTACGACGGTCAGCCAATCAAGTTCATGGTCTCGACTAACTATCCATTCCATTATGACAGTGCGATCGTTTATACCAAGCAACTGGCGCAGGCGGGGTTCAATATTGACCTTCAGGTCTATGACTGGGCAACATTGATTGAAAAGCGTGCGCAGCCTGATCAGTGGGATTTGTTCTTTACACACCATGGTTTTGTACCGGATCCAATCTTGATCTCTGTGATGAACGACAATTACCCCGGTTGGTGGGCAACTCCCGAAAAGAAAGCTTTGAAAGATCGTTTCACAGCGTCCTCAGACCCGAGTGAGCGTCAAGAAATTTGGGCGGAGCTTCAGGCCTTGATCTACGAACAGGTGCCAACAATGAAGACCGGCGACGTTTATACCTACAACATTGCCTCTCCAAAGCTGAAAGGGCTTGGCAAACAGACTTTGATTTGGCCAAGCTTTTGGAACGTTTCCAAGTAAGGTTCTTCCCAGCCCCCTGCTAAACTTGAAGCGGGGGGCTAATTTACCCATTCCAGTCAACTGAGGTTAACATGCTTGCGTATACTGCAAAACGCCTTTTGACTCTTATCCCAACGCTTCTGGCAGCATCTATATTGGTGTTTCTTTTTGTGCACCTAATCCCTGGGGATCCTGCTGCAATCCTGTTGGGCGACACGGCGACGCCTGAAGAGGTGGCACAACTTTCTGCTGAAATGGGCTTTGACCGTCCCCTCCACGTTCAATATTTTATTTGGCTGGGAAATGTCTTGCAAGGCGATCTCGGCACTTCAATTTTCTTTCGCCAACCGGTCTTATCGGTCATCGGCAGTGGGGCTGAGACGTCGATCTTGCTCGCAAGTATGACAATGATTTGGATCATCCTCATTGGCTTACCAATTGGCATTTTATCTGCTACCAAACAAGGAACCTGGATTGATCAGATTACTTCAAGCGGGGCGATGTTGGCTGCGTCCATCCCGACCTTCTGGCTTGGCCTTTACCTGATCATGATCTTTTCTGTGACACTGGGATGGTTCCCGAGTTCTGGCTTTCCGTCGCTGTCGGATCACGGCGGTATAACAAACTTACGCTATCTGCTGCTTCCAAGCCTGACCTTAGCCGCGCCAAACGCAGCTTTGATTGTTCGGTTGGTCCGCGCCTCTATGCTGGATGTCTCGCGCGAGGATCATGTCCGCACCGCCCGGGCGAAAGGGCTGCATCCGACGCGGGTAGCCATCAAGCACATATTCCGCAATGCTTTGATCGCCGTTGCTGCAGCGTTCGGATTTACTTTTGCTGCCCTGATATCTGAGGCGGTTGTGACTGAAACTGTGTTCTCGCTCCCTGGAATTGGACGACTTGTCGTTCAATCTATCTTGCGCCGGGATTATCCGGTCATACAAGGAGTCATCCTTGTGATTGTTGTTCTATACATGGTTGTCAACTTGGCCGTGGACCTCGCCTATGCGCGGTTAGATCCAAGGGTATCTCTAAAATGAACACTTTGATTTTCTTCCAAACTGCATTTGCCGGCCGCAGGCTTGCCACATTAGGTTTTCTCTGGCTCGTCATGATTACAGTAGCGGCATTGGCGGCACCGCTCATTGCTCCCTTTGATCCGCTTGAGATTGACCCGGTGGGCCGATTGGCAGAACCGGGATGGCCAAATCTCTTTGGCACAGACCACTTTGGCCGTGATACGTTCTCGCGCGCGGTATATGGCGCCCGCATGACGGTGATCATTGGGACGGGCAGCGTCGCTGTTGCTCTTTTAGCAGGTGGCTTGATTGGTATGATCTCAGCCTATTTTACCCGATTGGGCCATTTTCTTATGCGCTGTGTGGATGTCCTGATGGCTTTCCCCGCTTTACTGATGGCGCTTGCCTTGATCACGCTGCTGGAGCGAAGTGTATTCAACACGATCCTTGTGATCGGTATTGTCTACGCCACCACCACCGCCCGGATCCTATATGGTATGACATTGAAATTGAGGGGCGAAGTGTTCGTTGATGCTGCTGTCTGCTCTGGCGCTGGACACTTTTCCATTCTCTTTCGTCACATTCTGCCGAATCTCGTCTCACCTTTGCTGGTGCAAGCCAGCTTCATATTTGCCTTTGCGCAGTTACAGGCCGCTGCACTTGATTTTCTCGGTCTTGGCCTGCCACCCGAAGTGCCAAGTTGGGGCAATATGCTGTCCGAAGAACGCATCTATGTCACCCGCGCCCCATGGCTTCTGATCTATCCCGGCATGCTGATTGTGTTATCAGTTTTTTCTATGAACCTAGTGGGGGACGCGCTGCGTGACAGCATCGATCCGCGCTTTAAAGACGATATTGCGGGGGTCTGATCACATGGCATTGCTGGAGGTTCAAGATCTTGAGATAGCCGTCAGGACAAAGGGCAAGCTTTTGCCAGTTGTTCAAGGCGTGTCCTTTGACGTTGATGACAATGAAACTCTGGGCATCGTTGGTGAAAGTGGTTGTGGCAAAAGTCTTACTGCGCTGGCGATTATGGGACTTTTGGGGGGTACCACCGTGCGGATCACTGGCGGGAATATCCGCTTTGATGGTATGGATTTGTTGACGCTTTCTGACGGTGAACGGCGCAGCATCATGGGCAACCGGATGGCGATGATTTTCCAAGAACCGATGACGAGTCTCAACCCTGTCTACCGCATTGGTGACCAAATCATCGAAAACATTCGCCAGCATCAAAAAATGACCAATGTACAGGCGCGCGACCGCGCGGTTGAATTGCTGAGCCTTGTGCGGATCCCAAACCCGTCTGAACGTGTAGACAGTTTTCCCCATCAAATGTCTGGTGGACAACGTCAGAGAGTCATGATCGCAATGGCTTTATCTTGTGATCCTAAACTGCTGATCGCAGACGAGCCCACGACTGCGTTGGATGTGACAGTGCAGAAAGAAGTTCTCGATTTGATGGCGGACCTTCAGACCCGTATGGGGACAGCTATCGTTCTGATCAGCCATGATCTAGGGGTGATTTCGGAGACCTGCGATAAGGTCGCGGTTATGTATCGCGGCCGCGTGGTCGAGGCCGCTGCAACAGAAAATCTGTTCACAGAATTGGCCCATCCTTATACGCGCGGATTGTTGAACTCAATTCCGGTGGTAGATAGCGATGTTGATTGGCTTGAGGCGATACCCGGCCGAGTGCCGACATTGGAAGAAGAGTTAACCGGCTGTGCGTTCCACCCACGTTGCGCTTTGGTGACAAAGTTATGTGCCACCAGCATGCCCCAAGAGACTGAGTACAAACCTGGCCATTCTGTCCGGTGCCATTTTTCTGGAAAGGTAGCGCCATGACTGAACCTTTACTTAGCGTAATTGATCTTAAGACACATTTCCGCACCAAAGCTTCATGGATGTTTGGTGAGAAGCAGTTGATTAAGGCTATTGATGGGATTTCTTTCGACATTGCTCCGGGGGAAGTACTTAGCCTTGTTGGTGAATCTGGGTGTGGAAAATCTACGGTGGGGCGTACACTTACCCATCTGGAACAAGCTACATCTGGGCGGGCATTGTTTGAAGGCCGAGATTTTTTAGTGATGTCACCCAATGAATTCCGTCCCTTACGACGCGAAATTCAAATGATCTTTCAAGACCCTTTTGCCTCCCTCAACCCGCGCCTCACGATTGAACAGACTTTAGGAGAGCCGCTTTTTATCCATGGGTTATGCAAGACTTGGGACGAGGCGCGCGCCAAAATAGCGGTGATGCTGGAAACTGTTGGAATGGACCCACTGGTTATGAAACGCCATCCGCATGAGTTTTCGGGCGGCCAGCGCCAACGCATCGGGATTGCACGTGTTATGATCCTGAAACCCAAACTGGTGATCGCCGATGAGGCCGTATCGGCGTTGGACGTGTCTATTCAGGCGCAGGTTCTGAACCTTCTCAAAAAACTGCAACAGGATAGTGGTGTATCGATGCTGTTCATCAGTCATGATCTGGGTGTTGTGCGCCACATCAGCGATCAGGTAGCGGTCATGCATGAGGGAAAAATCGTGGAAATTGGCCGGAAACGCCAGATATTTGAGGCTCCCCAGCACGAATATACTCGTAAACTTCTCGAGTCTATCCCGAGGGTCAAAATCGGAAAGGAGGTTGCGTGATGCAAAGTTCCAAGCGTGTTTTCCTAGGATCAATTGCGACAGAAACTAACACGTTTTCGCCGCTGAGGACAGATATTCAGGATTTTAAAGAAAGCTTCTATGCCCCCCCAGGAGGACACCCGAAGACGCCGACTTTGTGTAGTGCCGTCTATCCGGTAGCCCGCGCTCGAGCAGCCGAATTTAACTGGCAAATTGTTGAGGGAACCGCGTCTTGGGCAGAGCCCGGTGGGATTGTAAATCAGCACACGTGGGAATTTCTACGTGATCAGCTATTAGCCGAACTCAGAGCAGCAATGCCTGTTGATATCGTACTCCTTGGCCTGCATGGTGCCATGGTTTCGCAAGGCTGTCTGGACTGTGAGGGGGAATTACTTGCCGCAGTGCGTGAGATTGTTGGCACATCAGCGATTATTGGTGCGACCTTTGATCCGCACAGTCATCTTTCCGAACGCCGGATGGAAAACGCAAATTTAATTACGGTATTCAAAGAATTCCCGCATACCGACTTCGTCGAAGTGGCTGAAAGCTTGGTGGCCTTGGTGCAGCGCGCATCACTGGGTGATGTAACTCCTGTGATCAGTAGCTTTGATTGTAAAATGATTGAAATTTTCCCAACTAGCCGAGAACCGATGCGCGGGTTTGTAGACAAGATTAAAGCACTTGAAGGGCAGGGTTCAGTTCTAACCATCTCAGTCATTCACGGATTTATGGCTGGTGATGTACCTGATCTTGGATCGCGGATCGTGGTAGTCACAGACAATGACCGAAGCGGTGGTGACCGACTTGCCGCAGAGCTAGGGGCCGAATTGTTCTCAATGCGTGGTAAGACGCGGCCCGAATTTTTAACGTTACAAGCTGCTTTTGATAAAGCTGAGGCTACCAGAGCAATGCCTGTGGTTGTCGCTGATGTGTGGGACAATCCCGGTGGTGGCGTCCCGGGCGATTCCACGATATTTTTGCGCGAAATGTTGCGTCGCAGAATTAAGAACGCTGCTTTTGCTACGATCTGGGATCCAATTGCTGTCCGCACTTGTTTTTCCGCTGGAGAGGGTGCTGCGTTTCGACTGCGGTTTGGTGCCAAAATGTCGGAGTATGCTGGTGAGCCACTGGACGCGCAGGTCATCGTCCGACGAGCTATGCGCGATGCAGTCCAGAGCTTTGGGCAAAGTGTTGTCCCATTAGGTGACGCAGTATGGATTGAGGTAGGTGGGATCGACGTCATATTGAACTCGGTACGGAGTCAGGTGTTCAACCCTGACGTTTTTTCCAATTTTGGAATTGATCCTAAGCGAAAGAAAACTCTCATCGTTAAGTCGACGAACCATTTTCAAGATGCATTCTCTCGAATTTCGCAAGATATCCTATATGTTGCTGTGGACGGTCCCTATCCCAACAATCCCGAAACAAACGTCTATAAAAATCTGACTAGAGACATCTGGCCTCGTGTGGAGAACCCTCATGGATGACAACATAAACTCGATCCACACTCCTGCTTTCATCGTGAATGAAGCTGTCGCGCTGCACAATATAATAGCGTTCCAAGGCCATTGCGACGATGTTGGTCTTGCCCTCCGCCCTCATATCAAAACCCACAAGTCCATCCGTTTTGCCAAAGCTCAAGTGGCGGCGGGCGCAATCGGCATCACATGCCAAAAAATCAGTGAAGCTGAAGCGATGGTCGATACCGGAATTGATGATATTTTGATCACCTTTAACCTTATTGGCGCTGAAAAACTGGACCGCCTGCGTGTCCTATCGAGCCGTCTTTCAGCTCTTTCGGTTGTGGCGGACAACGCGGAAGTAATCCAGGGATTGGGACAGGCCTTTGAAGGGGCCCAGCGCCCGCTGAGCATTTTGGTTGAATGTGACACGGGAGCTGGGCGTTGCGGAGTGCAAACCCCAAGGGCAGCATTGGAATTGGCTGAAAAAATTTCCCACACATCTAGCCTAATCTTCGGCGGCTTGATGACCTATCCGGCGGCAAATGGCGCCAAGAATGCAGCCCATTTCATGCGCGAGACAAAACGGCTTTTGGACGCAAAAGGAATAGCGTGCCCGGCCATCTCATCAGGTGGCTCACCAGATATGTGGACTGCGACTACAAGTGGCATCATTACCGAATACCGCATTGGAACCTACATCTACAATGACCGTTCACTGGTCCAGCGTGGGACTTGTACCTGGAATGACTGTGCTGGCCATGTGCTCGCCACAGTTGTCAGCATGCCCACCCCTAGCCGCGCGATCATTGACGCTGGATCAAAAGTACTCACCTCTGATCTATTGGGATTCTCCGATTATGGCCATGTCCTTGGTCACCCAGAAATAAAAATAGTTGGGCTTAGCGAAGAGCATGGCATCTTGGCGGTTACCGGAGAAAGCCAACTGGCCATTGGAGCGCGCATCAGGATCGTTCCAAACCATGTATGTGTGGTATCCAACATGTTCGATGATATTTGGATTGAAAATGAAAACGGAAGTCTCACACAATTAAAAATTGATGCTCGAGGTTGTGTGATTTAGAAGATGGAAACTAAAATGAAGCGGGTTGCCTGTGTCGGTGAGGCCATGATCGAACTGTCCATGATGGGCGATGATGTACAAATGAACGTGGCTGGTGATACACTTAACACCGCAATCTATCTGCATCGCACAGCGCCACAAGTGTCGGTGGATTATATCACCTGCCTGGGAAACGATACGTTTTCAGACCGCATTTTTGCCTTTATAGCGAATCACGGTGTTGGAAATTCGAAGATCAAACGGATCGTTGATGAAACGCCTGGACTTTATGCCATCACCACATCACCAGAGGGTGAGCGTAACTTCACGTATTGGCGCAGCAACTCGGCAGCTCGGCATTTATTTTCAGACGGTGATTTCACCATTTTGGAGGCCTATGACGCAGTCTATTTATCCGGAATTTCAATCGCAATTTTGCCTCATGCCGTCCGGCTTTCTTTGCTTACGTGGTTGGATAAATATTCAATTTGTTTGATTTTTGATAGCAACTACAGGCCGCATCTTTGGGAAAGTCTAGAATCTGCTCAGCAGATGACATCGGCCTTTTGGGCGCGGGCTGATATTCTATTGCCGTCAATAGACGATGAAATGAGCCTGTTTGACGAAACCGAAGATCAAGTGGCCTTTCGCTTTTTCTCTACGGCTAAGTCCGGCGCCTTAAAACGTGGGGCGCATGGACCGTTATCTTTGGGCATTGATGTGCATGCAAGCTATCTATCATCGTCGAAAGTAGTGGATACCACAGCAGCTGGCGATAGTTTCAATGGTGGCTATTTGGGGGCCCTTTTTGGTGGAAAAAGCCAAGAGCAGGCTTTGAAAATAGGTCATGACCTTGCGACTCGAGTGATTCAATACCGCGGTGCAATAATCCCAAAACGGACCGTGACACAAAACTAATTAAGATTGGTAGGTCGACTTGGTAATGTGCTTGGATAACAAAACACTCCCAACGGCAGTGTCAGACAAAACTACTTGAGATCGGACGAGCTAATTTGTAGCGTCTTCTAATGACAAAACATTCTCCATTCCGCTACATGAAACCTGGCCCGGGGTTCCTGGACCATCGTGCCCAGGCCCGTGGACCGGGAACCAAGAACCAAGGGCCCCGGACAATAGAGTAGCCAGCTGCGTCATGCCTATCGTGTTGCCCAGGCTCAATTAGCGCCGGATAGTTTTTCTGGGGCTGCGGTCCGTGGACCAAGACACGCATGCCTAGCAAAGCCATCCAAGATGGGGTATAATAAAACCCCATAAACCGACGATATGTGAGCACAATGAAAGCTAATCCCAAACCATGGCTCTACGGCCCAAACTGGCAAGGTCAGAGGTGCGAGGGCCCGAACGGGCAGGGGCACGCTATGTCAGCGTCCCGCTAGACTCCCTGTGGGCCGCTGTAAGC
>ENA-OQVM01003584-OQVM01003584.1-marine-metagenome-genome-assembly--contig:-NODE-3584-length-16700-cov-8.784275_pt1 | contig 16700 bp, 11 predicted proteins | sample MGYA00237776_ERZ505498 | MGnify/ENA primary metagenome ERZ505498 (study PRJEB26159, sample SAMN06265151) | marine metagenome | isolation source: Helgoland LTER site | place: Germany:Helgoland, sampling... | reverse complement strand
GCAAATAATTTATCCTCTGCAAATACTTTTGCTTTTGAAATAGAATTCATTAATGTTGATTTTCCAACATTTGTATAACCAACTAAAGCAACTCTAACCAAAGATCCTCTATTTCCTCTCTGAGTAGACATTTGCTTATCTATTGTAACAAGCTTTTTTTTAAGTAAATTAATTTTGTTACGAACTATTCTTCTATCTGTCTCTATTTCAGTTTCTCCGGGTCCTCTCATTCCAATACCCCCCTTTTGCCGTTCTAAATGTGTCCAAAGTCCCTTTAATCTTGGTAAAATATATTGATATTGTGCAAGTTCAACTTGATTTCTGGCATAACTCGTTTGTGCTCTTTGAGCAAAAATGTCTAAAATAAGTCCAGTTCTATCGACTATTTTACATTTCAAAAATTTTTCAACGTTTGCTTGTTGAGCTGGACTAAGTTCATCGTCAAAAATCACAGAATTTATATCATGTATTTTAATATAACTTGATAACTCTTCCATTTTGCCCTTGCCTAAAAAAGTTTTAGGATCTGAGGAGCTCATTTTCTGTGTAAATCTTTTTATTACGGTTCCTCCAGCGGTATAGGTTAGGAAATTTAATTCATTTAAATATTCTTCCAATACATGTTTTGGTTGATTTAAAGTAATAATTCCCACAAGAACAGTACGTTCTAAACTTACAGATGATTTTTCAATCATTATTTATCAGAAAAGTTTTTAAAATATTTTAGTTCAAATTTTTTGCCATCAAACTCAGCATAAGAATAGTACGAAATCCAATCACCAAGATTAAAATATTTAGCATTATTGTTAAGACTTACCTCTAAAGGCATGTGTCTATGCCCGAAGATAAAATAATCATATTCAATTTGAGTCAATTTTCTTTTTGCATACTGTACAAGCCATTCATTATCATCCCCCTTATATTCAAGATCATCAACCCCCGAAATAAGTTTGTTTTTTGTTGAAAGATATTGGGCTAAACTAACACCTATGTCAGGATGAATCCATTTAAATAAAAATTTACATAGTGAATTTGAAAAAACTTTTTTCATTCTTTTAAATCCAATATCACCAGGACCTAAACCGTCTCCATGCCCAATAAGAAATTTTTTGTTACAAATCGAAAAGTTTTGCGGTTTATGAAAAACCGTAATATTAAGTTCTTCTTCAAAATAACCATTCATCCATAAGTCGTGATTACCGACAAAGAAATAAATTTTAATACCCGAGTCAGACAGTTCTGCTAATTTACCTAAAGTCCTTACAAAACCTTTAGGAACAACTTTTTTATATTCAAACCAAAAATCAAATAAATCTCCTAATAAAAAAACAACTTTTGCATCGTGCTTTATTGAATCTAGCCAATTAACAAACCTTTTCTCTCTTTTTAAACTACTTGAGTTATCTGGGGCCCCTAAATGATTATCAGAAGAAAAATATATTTTTTCTTCTTTCTGTAAATCTATATTTATAAAACTATTGATCACTTTCATACCAATTAGCAAATGAAGATTCTGTTTCTTGTAATTTAAGTGAATGAAGCGAAATATATGGTGGAAGACGTTTTTTAATTTTGTGAGCAAAGTCTATAATAAGCAGCTCGCATGTTGGTTGATAATCAGCCAAAATAACTTTGTGTCCGCTATTTTTTAAAGTCATTGCTAATTCTTTATGTGGAGTGTTTTTATTAAAAACTGTTGCATGGTCAAAAACATCAACAACCTCTTTCTTTACTATTTTTTTTAAATCTTTGAAATCGATTACCATTCCATATTTAACGTTACCAGAATCTTCATTAGGAGAACCGATAACTGTAACAAAAAGCTTATAACTATGTCCATGCACATTTCTACACGCTCCATCATATCCATACAATGCATGTCCTGTTTCAAAATTAAATTGTTTAGTAATTCTAATCTTGTTCATTAATTTTAATTTTATACAAAAGTAAAAGATTCCTTTACATTACCTTCTCAAAGCAATAAAAAGGTTTATCACTTTGTTTTCTAAAATATATTTTACCTAATTTTTTGAATCCTAAGTTAGAATAAAATATATTGTTAAACGGATTCCCACTAAAAGTGTCTAGTCTAATAGAGTTGATGTTTTTTGTTTTTGCATATTTAAAAGAAAAAGTCATTAGCTGCTTTGCATATCCTTTTTTCTGAAATTCAGGGTCAATAGCAAGTCTATGTAAATAAATATTATTTTGGTTAGGGGTTAACCATTTTACTTTTGAATAAAACTCATCCATTTTGTTAGAAATCACTAAACAACCAATCAATTTATTTTTTATTTCAAGGACATACAAATTTTGACTTAAAACATCTTTCTCAAAAGTTTCAATATTTGGATAGTGCTCGTTCCACTGAAATATTTTATTTGAAATCATAAAAACAGCACAAGCTTTTGTTATTTCAATTATTCTGTGTAAATCATCTTTTGTTGCTTTTCTAATCATTTAACTAGTAGATTATATTACCGTAATAATCAACATTAACATTTGAAAAGGGGTCAATTATTTTATCTACTAAAACTGAAAACTCTCCTCTTGTAATAGTTCGTTCTAAACTAAAATCAGATAAGCTGTGCCTTTTCCATAATTCTAAATATTCTGATTCACTTGGGAAAGAATCTCCTTTAATTTCTCTAATCCAATTTAAAATATTTTTAATTGACGTTACTTCGGGAAAAGGAATTTGATCAGTTTTAAACATAGTCCAATTATCAAAATATATATGTTTTTTCTCCAATTTAGAATTTGGATAAAAAAGAGTTTTATTTTCCCATCCTATATTTAATCCCTCTGATCTTAAAATACCACAAGCGCCTATTTTTTGGTAACTTATAAAATTTAAATCTTCAGCGTCAACATCAACATAGGGCAATATATAGCCATTATTTTTTAAAATCTCTGACTGAACATCTCTTATATTGATCTGATCAATACTTTTTTTCTTTATAATTGCTAAAGAAGCTAGAATTCCTGAGGCTTGACCGATCTGCATCACAACTGGTTGTAGTCTAGTAGTTCCATTTACAAGGTTAGAGACTGAGATAGATTTTTCAATTACAATAAAATTATCAATATTTTCAGGAATTAAGCTCCCGATTGGAACAGTATAAGATGGGACAGGATAAAAATCAAGCTTGGGAAGATTATTATAATTTGAATAAGCGCCATGATGATGGTCAACTGGATAATCTCCAACAGCAATTCCCGTTCTATAAATTGGATATTGTTGTGAATATGGAGATTTAATATCATTTAATGTTAAAGTAACCTTTCCAATGGATCTTCTAGATTCTCTATGGTATGGTATTAATGGGAATCCGTCTTTAGTGGGGTATTGCTCATAATCTAAAGACAAATTACTAAACCCCATTTCAGTTTGAATAAAATATAAAAATCTTAACGATTTTTGTTTAGCTTTTTCATAATTCAAAAAGCGCTGCTCAGCGTTCATTTCAATTGAATTAGTATAGTAATCATTCCCGTTTATGGGCCAATTAATCATATATTTTTTATTGGGAAGTTCACCATAGCTGATTAACTTTTCTTTAGACCATAATTTTTTAACTTTTTTGTCACATTCTCCAGAATCATAGGAACAGATAAATTCTTTTCTATTATAATTTTTGGGCTTTGTAATTGTCATGTTTTTACCGAAGTCTTTCAAAATCATAGTATACGTTAAATCTTGAATGATATTATTAGATAGCTCTGGTGCAATATCTTCGTTAAATCTTTTAGTGGAGTCCATTCCAATAAAATACGGAAGATTTAACAGTGGAATTAAATCTCCTAGTTCAGTCGCATCAATTAAAATTTTAGCTTTATATAGTGAAGGGAGTTCATTTACTTTAATACTAAAATTTTCCTTCTTAACTACTTCACTAACAGTAGAACCATACAAGATTGTTAAATTATTTTCTTGTTTAGCAATATCTTTAAGTATTCTATTTCCTACAGACGGTTCAAACATAAAATTACTTACCCAGCCTGTTTTGAGACTGTCCAAATGACCATAATAAGAAACTAAACTGTCTCTAAACTCTTTTAAAAAACCTGAGGGCATTTTATAATTTCCATCCACAGCACTAACTCCAGCCGATGTTAACATTCCTCCTAGCCAATTAGATTCTTCAATAAGTAAAGTTTTGGAACCAAGCCTAGAAGACTGAATAGCTGAAGCTACGCCGCTAGTTCCTCCACCAACTACAACTACATCAAAGTTCAAATCTGAACATGAAAAATTAAATAGCATTAAGAAAAATACCGAAAGGTGTATTATTAATATTTTTAGATTTTTAATCATCAATAGCTTCAAAAATGACTCGGCCGGTTGAGGCGTTTGGAGAATTAATTCCTAACACTGCAGCAACAGTTGGGGCAATATCAATCACATCAGTTTCTCTGTTTGTTGATCCTTTTTTAATTCCATTTCCATACAAAATTAAAGGGACATGCGTATCGTGATTAAATCTTCTACCATGAGTTGATCCTTTTCTATAATAAGTCCAGTTTGGCATCATCGTGTACATAATGTCCCCTGAAAGGTTGATGTTAAATCCATTCCTAATTAATTTTATAAAATGGCCATCACTTCCATCTAAAATTTGTTCTGAGGAATAAACATTATCAATCCCAGGAAAGGACTGAATAGCATTGATAACACTTTTCTTTACAAGATTTAAATTTAAATTTAGCTTATCAATAAGTTCATGATTTAAATAAATTTGCTGATTGGAATTGCCTGAAATAATATATTTAGATCCAAACATTTTAATTAAAGATTTTTCAATATGATATTTAAATTTTTTTGAATTAAAGTAATTAACAGGAATTTTATTATCCTTTAAAAATCCTGGAGCATCAGTGGCTCCATGATCAGCAGTTAAAAACAATGTATACTTATTTTCTCCAATATTGTTGTCTAAATAATTCAAAAGTCTTTCTATTTCTTTATCAAGTCTTACATAGGTATCTTGAACTTCCTTAGAATGTGCGCCAAATTGATGTCCTACATAGTCAGTTGAAGAAAAATCGATTAGTAAAAAATCTGTAATGTTATCCTTCCCTAACTCTTCACCTTCAATTGCTTTAATTGAAAAATCGGAAACTAATGAATTCCCAAATGGAGTAGATGCTATAGATCCATAATAAGCCTCTCCTGTTTTATCATTTTTAATTTTAAAATTATGAGGAAAAACAGGGTTTTCTTCTCCACTAAAATTAGATTCATAATTATTATTATCTAAGCTACTTTCAACATATGTGGAAATATCATAATATGTATCCCAGGGCTTAAGGTAACTGTCTATGTGTCTAGACTTATTAAATTCTTCTGCCCAAAATGGCAAATCTGTTAAATAATATGTACTAGTAATAAAACTACCCTCTTTGGAATCAAACCAATATGCCGCATTTGCCGTATGTCCTGAAGATAAAATAGAACCTCTGTCCTTAATAGCCACTCCAATAGTCTTGCCTTTAAAATTAGTAGCTACTCTGTTTTCGTCACTAAGGGTTGTTGTCAATAAATTTGAAGGCGATTTTTCTCCTTGATTAGTTTTACTTCCGACAGTTTTATAATTAAAATCATCTACACAATAAATTGATTTTTTTGATTTTTTATCAAACCAACTATTACCAATAATTCCATGAACGCCAGGATGAGTTCCAGTTGCTACTGTTGAATGCCCTGGGCCAGTTGAAGTTTGTGCGTATCCATAATGATTACTTTTTGCATTAAAACCATTGTTTACTAATCTTTTAAATCCTTCATCTGAATAATGGTCCCAAAATTTAGTCAAATATTGATATTTCATTTGATCAACAACAATTCCTACAACAAGTTTAGGACTGTGGTTTATCTTATTTTCTGTTTGAAAGTTTCCGCTAAATACTCTTATTATAAAACCTAGGACTAAAACAAAAAATCCTAATATTAAAATATTTGAAAAAGTTTTATTACTCATAAAGTTATCATATCAATTTACTCAATTCTTTTGAAATACTGCATCAAATCATTATTATTTCCCACGATAACTCCTTGCTGGTCATTTACCTTAATTAGACTAAGTTTTTTTGCGTCACTTGGAGCAAAAAATCCTGTCTCTTTTCTTGCCTTAGCTTTAAATGTGCCATCTCCATTTCCAATTAGCATTAATCCATTACCGGCATCATTTCTTGGTGTTTCAACTTCAGAAGTGAATAAGTTCCCTGCAATTAAAAGATCAATATTTCCATCGTTATTGTAATCTTCGACAACAATATCATTAATTGAAGACAATTGTGCTTGATAAGGGAGGTCCACAGAATCATATGTGGAGTTTTTATTTATAAGTACCACACTTGTAAAAGAATTAGCGTGTAATCTTAAAGCATTGTCTAAATTAACTTCTCCGTACACGTCTTTAACGTCAAGTGAAGCGAACAAGTCATATTTCTGAAATTTACTTTTTAATTCAGGAACCTGTTGAGAAGAACAAGAAAAGCCTCTTAATGGAAATTGAATGCCATAATTGTAATATGCTAAAACGATATCCTTACTTCCGTTTTCATCAAAATCATCATAAAAAACTTCAAAAGGTTCTTCCTTATTTGCTTGATATTTATAGTTTTTTCCTAGGTTTCCTAAAACTAAATCTTCTTGTCCATCATTATTAAAATCTGCACTTTCAATTGAATACCACCAGCCATTTATTTCATCACAAGAATCATTTAATTTTTCTTTTTTTAATATTCCATTGTAATTTTTAATTAAAGTTAATGGCATCCATTCCCCAACTACAAACAAATCTTTATCGCCATCATTGTCGTAGTCAGACCAAACTGCGTCTGTAACTAATCCTAGTTCACTTAGGCTATTATTTATATCATTATACTTAACATATGACCCGTTATTGTTAATTAGCAAATAACTCGTTGCTGGCTGTGGATAATTCCATGGAATCATCCTTGATCCAATGAATAAATCTAAATCACCATCATTATCAAAGTCATAGGGTCTTACTACAGAACCTGATTCATAGATATCAGGAAGTAAATTTCTTTTAAATTCGAAATTACCGTTACCATCATTAATGTATATTCTGTCTAAGTATGTGCTAGAGTTTGGTGAGAATTCGTTTCCACCACTAACAACATATAGATCGTTATCACCATCGTTGTCAATATCTACAAATATAGCATCAATATCCTCAAGAACTTTGTGTGGATTCCAGGTTTTACTCTCAGATTCAATAAGTTCTCCTTGCGCATTTTGAATAAGTAATTTTGAGACTTTGCCAGAGGCAGAACCTATATAAACATCATCTAAACCGTCTCCATTTACATCCGCAACTGCGAGGGCAGGGCCTAACTGAGACAATTTATGTGGTAATAAAACCTGTTTTTCAAAATCATCAAAAGAGTTCTCGATGTGAGTATAATTAATTTTAGTTGGAATTTCCTCAAAAAATAATTCTTTTGAATTGGATTTAGAATTAAAATTTTTTGAATCTTTTGAATTTACTTTTAATAATTGATTAGCTTTTACGTCAAACAGTTTAGTTTGTTTAGCATTTGGCCAAGTAACAATCAAACTATCTACTTTTTTATGATCGCTTAATCCAAAGTGAATCATATTTTCACTTGTAGAATAAATTCCTCTTACATTAGAGCTTTCAAAGAACTGAATTTCATTTCCATTATAAATCGAAACTTTAGATCCGAAAATAGGTTTGTTATTCTCATTTATGAGTTCTAATCTCAAATAATTATTTTTCTTGGAATTATTTTTATAAATAAATGCAGGTTCATTTACGTTATTTACCACTAAGTCTAAATCACCATCGTTATCTAAATCAGCATAAGATGCACCATTAGAAAAACTAGGCTGATCTAATCCCCAACTTTTAGCTTCATTTTTAAAATCTAGATTACCATAATTTTTATAGAAATAATTTTTAATTTTTACACTCGGTACCAGTTCCAGAGCTTTGTCTAGGGGTAAAATATCCCACAGATTATATTCAAATGATTTATTTTTTTTAACGTAATCGTCAGCAATTTTTAAGACAAACTCTCCAACTTTTTTGTCAGCGTCTGTATTTCTAATGTCCCTTAAAAGGCCATTTGTAACGTAAATATCTTTCAAACCATCATTATCAAAGTCGGCTATCAAATTTGCCCAACTCCAATCGGTTGAAGATGTTTTAGTATACTGTGCGACATCACTAAATGTTTTGTCACCATTGTTTATCTGTAGAGTATTAAACATATACTGAAAGTGACCACCGTTTTTAACAACTTTCCAAAATGCTGAAGGATTCATTCCGCTCATATTAGATTTTAATCTAAAATTATCCTCAGCGGTCATATCTACAACCATAACATCTAACTCTCCATCGTTGTTAATATCAGCTGAGTCTACACCCATACTGTAAAAAGAAGTGTGTTTTAAAGAACTTTCCGTTTCATAAGAAAATGTTCCATCACCATTGTTATAATATAAAAAATCTGGCGCATCAAAATCATTAGCTACGTATAAATCAATAAATCCGTCTTGATTTAAATCTGAAGCCACAACACTATTTGGGAATCCTGTTCGATTTAGTCCAGCTTCTTTTGTAACATCAATAAAATTATTGTTACCTGTGTTTTTAAATAATTGTAAGGAATATTCTGGTAATGTTAAGTCTGCCCCAAAAAACTTAGAGTAACTTCCTGGGTTGGGTGGTTGATTAAGCAAATATAAATCAAGATAGCCGTCATTATTATAATCAAAGAAAACTGCATGTCTAGTCCTTGCCGAGACATCAACGCCCCACTTTTTTGAGGATTCTTCAAAAGTAAAATCTCCTTTGTTTATATATAATTTATTTCTTCTTAGTTCAGGGTTGTCATCATACAGCTCTTTACTTACATAAACATCTACATAACCGTCATTATTGACATCTGCGATTGTTATTCCTGAGGACCAAGATCCATTATCAAGAATACCTGAATAGTCTGTCTTATCAATAAACATAAAATCCCCGGTATTTCTATATATTTTATCACCTACTAAATTCCCTCCGAAATAAATATCCTGAAAACCATCATTATCAAAATCTGCTATTCCAACACCTGCTCCTCCGTAATAATTTGCATATAATAAAATATTATGATCCTTTTTGTCTTCAATAACATTATTAAACTCAACCCCTGTTTGATTAGAATTTAATAATTCAAAAACAGTTTCTTGAGAAAAGGAATAGTTAAAAAATAAAAGGAATGTAACTAACAATGCTTTCATAAAATAAAAGTAAAAAAAAAGAGGGAAATTAATCCCTCTTTTTCGAATATATAAAAAACAAAAATCTTCTTATTTATCCCACCAAACTCTGGTGACCATATTGTTAGGACCTTGTCTAGCAATTGCAGCAGCAAAATTCTCTGCATTTGTAGAAGCTTCTCCTTCAGGCCAAATTAGCCTTCTTGGAATAGGTCCACCTGTATCACTTCCTGGATCACTAGTCGGAACTAATGTTGGGTATCCAGTTCTTCTCCAGTTTGAGAAAGACTCGTACTCATTTAGAAGAGTAGCTGCCCAATATTGTTCACTGATCATTTCCCATCCTTTACTAGCATCGTAAGGCTTTTTAGCTAAGTACGCATCAACTTCAGCATCTGTAATTACAGCAGCATTTGTATAAAGTTGACTAAGCATCTGCATAGCAGCTTTAACTCCTGCGTTATAATGAGCTTCAGCAGATCCTGGTACTGACCAACCTCTAAACGCCATTTCAGCTTTTAAAAGTCTTACTTCAGCATACGTTTGGAAAACCATAGGAGCATCTTTTCCTGTTATTACATTTCTATTTGGCTCAGCATAAATCGAAGTGTCAGGAACTGTAGCTCCTGTGCTTCCATTTGGCATACCAATTAAATCTGCAGGGTTAGTGCTACCATCTGATCTTCTAGCGGCTAGAATAGGTAATCTTGGATCGTCTTTTAACCAGTCAGCAAATGTTTTGCTAATTCTAGGGTTACCATCTGCATCAAATACTTCACCGTGTCCATTTTGATTTATTCCCTCAGGTCCATTTGTATGTGGAACATGTGCTATGTGATCATTAGATGTCATAGTTCCAGCTGCAACAGCTTTTTCAGCCCAAGCTTTCGCTGTAGCAGAATCCGCTTTTGTTAATCTCATCGCAAGTCTAAGCATCAATGAGTTACCCCAAGCTTTCCACTTAGCAGTATCACCTTTAAACATGATATCGGAATTTCCTAAAGTTGTTGAAGAACCAATTTGTGCAACAGCTTCTTCTAGCTCTTTAAGCATATCCATATAGATATCTTGTTGAGCATCGTACTTAGGCTTTAATATTCCGTTAGTATACCCTTGACCAGCTTCGCTATAAGGAACGTCCCCATGAAGATCCGTTAGTCTAGAATAAATAAAGACTCTTAAAATACGAGTCATCCCCATTTCAGAACCACTATTTCCCTCTGATGTTAATTGAGCTTTAATATCCTCAATCATTTTAACAGCTTCCGGGTAATTACGATCCCACAATGAAGTAGAGTATCCATCGTTTCTAAAATATCTGTCTCCAGACCAGTAACCAGCCGTAGACGAAAAATGTTGAATCAATGTTGATTGGTAGATTAAACTGGTTCTCCAGTTTTCATATCTACTTCCTGACGTATACAACTGAGTTGCTGCAAACTTGTTTGCTACGGCAATTTGATTTGCTTTTGCAGGGTTTACATTCATTTCCTCAAATCCTTTATCGAATTCACATGAGGTTAGAACAAAACTTAATGCAAAAAATGTTAATAGTATTTTTTTCATAATTATTTAAGTTTAAAATTTAAGATTTAGGTTAAGACCAATTGTTCTTGGAACAGGAAGACCAAACCATTCTAAACCTGCAGAGTTTCCGTTATTATAGGCAGACTCAGGGTCTATGTTATCCGTACTGTTACTTAAGAAAAATAAATTTCTTCCAATAAGCGATACAGTAGCTTTGGTAATAAATGTTCCTTCTAACATATTAGATGGTAAAGTATAACCAATACTTAACTGACGAACTCTCATATAGTCTGAATCTTGTATAGCTTCTTCAGCAATAGCGTAAGTTCTTCTGTAATAGTCTTCTTGTTGAGATTGAGGAATAGACGTTGTAATTGAACTTCCATCTTCCATCACACCAATTGGTGTAAATCCAGCCTCACGACCTCCAGCAGGAACAGTCTTCTTGTGATGACCATTTCTAATTAAAAAGGCATTTGTACCTGAGTAGATTTGCCCTCCAGTTTTTCCTTCAACTAAAATTGAAGCGTTGAAATCTTTGTATCTAAAAGATGATCCAAAACCAACAGATGTTGGAGCAACACCAAATCCTAAGATTTTTCTAGCTCCTTGTTTTGGAATTGGAATTCCATTAACCATTTCATGAACAATAAGACCTGCATCATTTCTCACATATGAAGAACCGTACAGTGCACCGTATTTTTCACCAACAATGTGAGTAACTCTTAAGTTTCTTGAACGAGGCTCATCCATTGAGATGTTTCCACCAGTATCGTTAGTTGCAACAACTTCACTTGTATTGTTTGTGTAGTTAATTGATGCGTTCCAAGCGAAATCATCAGTTCTCATTATCTCACCTTTAATAAGTAATTCAATACCCGAGTTTGAAATATTACCAAGGTTTGCAAGAGCCGCACCGTAACCTGAAGTTGAAGAAGCACTAACTCCTACAATATCTCCTAAAGTTTCATTGTCATAGTATGTAGCATCTATGGAAAGTTTGTTGTCAAACAATCTTAAGTCTACACCAATTTCACTCTCATTTTTCTCAAAAGGAGTAATTTCAGAATTTGGAATAGTTCCTCCAGAAATATTTCCAAGAGAAGCACCTAAGTGACCTTGTCCGAATATTCCGTAAGATAAACTTAAAGCATATGGACTATCAGCACCACCTGCTACCTGAGAATAACCTCCTCTTAATTTTAAGAAAGAAACAGTATCTCCAAGATCCATAACATCAGAAAGAACTAATGAAACAGAAGCAGAAGTATACAAGTCATTATTTGGAGCTACTTTATCTTTTAAAGATAAAGTTGAGAACCAGTCATTTCTTGCAGTTACCGTTAAGAATGCCCAGTCTTGGAATCCAAATTCTGCAGATCCATACGCAGAGCTAATTTGCTTTTTATTGTAGCTGTAACCACCTCCTTGATTTTCAGTGTTTTGAACATTAATTAAAAATGGAACAATAAAGTTAGATCCAGATTTTGATACTGCATCATACTCTTGAACGTTTGTTCCAATACCAACAAATGCATTTAAAGTAAGGTCATCAGCTAATTGCAAATTATCCGTACCTAAAAAACCATCAATATCGTATTGGGAAAACGTACTTTTACCTTCACTAATAGATCCTAAAGGCTGATAAGCAGTTCCCCAAGGAGTTGAATTAGTTTTGTGTAAGTTGTAACTATCTCCACCCAATCTTCCTCTTACGTATAAATAATCAGTAAGATCATATCTAGCGTTTATTGCACCTATAAACCTTGATTTTGAAGATGAATTTATATAATTGTAAGCTGCAAAATATGGATTCTGAGAATAAGTATTATCACTAATTCTAAATTCTGTTAAATCTGCATTTCTACCAAGTCCACCTTCTCCCATCATATCGTCTACAGAAACAGAAGGAGCAAATAAATTAACAGCAAAGTTTCCATTACCAGGTGAATCTGATAATTGTGGATTACCTTCTTGATCTTCTAAGATGTATTTCATGTTGACATCTACTTTAAACTTGTCTCCATACTTTCTAGAAGTGTTTAATCCAAATGAATTTCTTTTTAATGTAGAGTTAGGTATGATGTCTAAATTATCCAAATTTGTTACAGAAAATCTAGTACTACCGTTCTCATCTGAGGATGAAACAGCAATTGTATTAGTGTAAGTTTCACCAGTTTGGTAAAATTTATCTAAGTTACTTCCCTTATTAGTATAAGGTCTAGCAACACCATCCCACTGAGCAACTAAAGAACCGTCCATTTTAGGTCCCCAAGCTTGATAAGTATCAATAGCATCAGATACTTTAGAAGCATCTCTACCTTGACCATAAATTTCTTGAGTGTCTCTTAGACCAAGATTTAACATGTCAAATTGAGTTGAAGAATTAAATTCAACTCCAATTCCTTTTGTTCCAGCTCCAGTTTTAGTGTTTATAATTATAACACCATTAGAAGCTCTAGATCCATAAAGCGCTGCAGCTGCACCACCTTTTAAAACAGAAACAGATTCGATCTCATCTGGATTAATACTTGAAATACCATCTCCAAAATCAGTACCACCCCAAACACCAGCAGAACCTAAATTAGAATTGTTAATAGTAATTCCATCAACAACATAAAGAGGTTGGTTGTTTCCAGTTAATGAACTTGTACCACGAATAACAACTCTACTTGAACCTTTAGCTCCCATCGAACCACCAGTTACCATAACTCCGGCAACCTTACCTTGAAGGGCATTAATAGCATTTGTAGTTTTGTTATCACTAAGTTCTTCACCGCCTACTTGAGTAATTGAATACCCAACCGCTTTAACGTTTCTTTTTACACCAAGTGCAGTTACTACAACTTCAGATAAAGCGTTATCTGGTTGTAAAGAAACATTAACCGTTGCAGAAGATCCGACAACTACTGATTGATTTGAATACCCAACAAAGCTAAAAACAAGGGTGTCACCACTTGAAGCGTTAATTGAATAATTACCATCGAAATCAGTTGAAACTCCATTTTGAGTTCCCTCGACTAAAACAGTAGCACCAGGAAGTGGCACACCATTTTCATCAGTTACTGTTCCGCTAATTGATTGGGCTTGCACGGAAAATCCGAAGGCAAACACCAATAAAAAAGAAGACAGAAAATTAAATAATTTTGTTTTCATAGTTAATATTTTGATTTTGTTTAAATAATTAAAACAAATATATAGGGTTAAGTTTCTTTTCTTTAATAATTTTGCTTACATAACTACTACAACTATATTAATAGAAAATATTAAAATAACTTAAGCTGTATGTGTCAATTTATAAAAATAACAGAGTAAAAAAAGTGATATTAAGAAAAATATGCTATAAATAAATTCGTACTACATTAATACTACATTAGAGTTTACAGCGATGTATAACCAAACAATTGATATATTTAATTAATGAAAAAAATTATAACATTATTATTACTCATTTTGATATCGTTTTTTGGCAATAGTCAAACTTTAAATGAAGAAACCTCTGCTCTTTTAGATTCACTTAATAAATACAAGTTTTTAAATTCTAGTAAAGCTCTTAATTATGGTCTTCAAGCTTTAGAAATAAATGATCCAGGTGCTATTTCACAAGATATAACAGATATTAATGTAACAATAGGAGAAGTACTTTTTTATCAAAATAACTTCGCTAAATCAATTGAATACTATATAGCTGCATTAAACATGCATAATCTTTTGCCTATAAAGGATAGACTTCATAAATATGTAAATGAACCACCTTGGATACTAGTTGCTTTAGGAAACCTATATTATAAAATTGAAAGATTCGAAATTGCAGAAAAGAAATATTTAGAAGCAATAGATAATTTCAATCTACTTGAAGAAGAATTTTCAATAGACAAAACCAATGGATTAAGTACTAGCAAAACCAATATAGCCTTGATTTATTCAACTAAAGGAGATGTTCAGAAAGCTGAATCACAATATAAGGATGTATTAGAATTAAGAAAAAAAAATAATAATGCAGCATTTATTATTTATCAATACATGGAATTGATGCGGTTTTATTACAAGTATAACATGACTGAAAAAGGAGATGATTTATATGATTTAGCAACTTCGTTATATAAAGAATCAATAGATATTGAAAAAGGAGATCGTCTTAAAGAAGTTAAAATATGGTACTCATATGTACTGTCAGTTTATGGATCTAACTTGTTAAAATTAAAAAAAATCAAAGAGGCGTTAATTAGTTTAAATGAATCAAAAAAAATTACTGTAGCTCAAAATCATAATACTTCAGTTTTCCCGGATGTAGATTTGGAAATCGCTAAATGCTACTATGAATTACAATCTTATAATAAAGCAGAAAATGTACTTTTAAAAGCTTTAAATTCTAATATTGTGCTTTTAGAACCTAATAATTCTAATCCTGACAAGAAAAAACTTGAAAAACTAATTTTCTTATCTAAAATTTATAATATTCAAGGTAAAAAAACAGAAATAATAAAAGTCAAAGATTCAATTATAAAAAACTATCAAAAACAAGATGATTATGATTTTAATATTATTGAAAATAGACTTGTTTTGTATGAGAAAGAAAAAGAAATAAATAAAAATAAATTAGAAAAAACTAGATTAACTTATACCACATACATCGGGTTACTAAGCTTTATAATAATTATAATTGCTTTTTTTGCTAGATTTAAATTTCAAAGAGAAAGAAATTCTAGACTTGAACTTGAAAAAAATGAAGTCTCACTCAAACTAGAATCAAAAAACAGAGAGTTAGTAAGTAAAGCCAATTTCATTCTTCAAAGAAATGAATATTTAAAAAATATAATATCAAAATTGAATAAAAGTGAAGTAAACGAACAATCGTTTAGAAGAGTAAAAAAAGAAGTTTCTGAACTAATAAGCTCTGAAAAATCCTACGAAGAGTTTGACAAAATATTCACTAATGTTTATCCGAAATTTTATAAAATTTTAAATGATAAACATAATCTATCTCAAACTTATTTAAGACTGGCAGCTTATATTAGAATGAATCAAAGTAATAACGAGATTGCTAAAATATGTGGCGTATCAATTCGAACAGTTGAAACTCAGAGATATAGATTGTCAAAACTACTTAAGCTTGATAAGAATGAAAATTTAAACTCTTATATACAGAGAATAAATTAAGCACAAATGGATACCGTTTTTTTTGTTCTTTAATTATTATATTTAAAATATGAAAAGATCCGATTATTTTATTTTAGGCGCTGCATTTCTTAGTTTTTTGTTTTCTGTATCCCTATGGTTCTCGGGTCAACAACAAGAAGGATTGTATGTTGGAATATGGGTTCCATCAATATTGGCAGCAGGAGCTTACGTTAAACAAATATTTAAAAAATGAGTATTCAAATAATCTTCTTTATCGGGGTTCTTGTTTTTACAATTTTTATAATTGGTGTATTACTTATCCCTCGTGAATCTAATATTAATAATGAAGAAAAAATTGAAACAGACGTTATGGACTACGACGGAATTGGAAATTATGGTCGAATTCCAGATAAAGATCCAAAATAAAAATACCTAATTCTATTTAATTAAAAATGAAAAATATTTTTTTTATAATTTCATTTTTACTGATTTTTAGCTGTAAAAATCCCTCTAATTTTTCAAAATCAGACCGTCCCAATATTATTTTAATTAATGTAGATGACCTTGGCTGGAAAGATTTGGGATTTATGGGTAGTCAATATTATGAAACTCCTTTTTTAGATGAGTTTGCAAAACAAGGCACAGTGTTTACAAACGCCTATGCTAGTGCAGCAAATTGTGCTCCTAGTAGAGCTTCTTTATTTTCAGGTCTTAATACACCAAGACATGGCGTTTACACAGTTGGATCCGCAGAAAGAGGAGACAAAAGAACAAGAAAACTAATTCCTGC
>ENA-OQVM01003576-OQVM01003576.1-marine-metagenome-genome-assembly--contig:-NODE-3576-length-16727-cov-3.161742_pt1 | contig 16727 bp, 14 predicted proteins | sample MGYA00237776_ERZ505498 | MGnify/ENA primary metagenome ERZ505498 (study PRJEB26159, sample SAMN06265151) | marine metagenome | isolation source: Helgoland LTER site | place: Germany:Helgoland, sampling... | reverse complement strand
ACTTCAGCACTTCTAATTCATCGATAAAACTATTGTAAGTCAGTACCTCTTGCAGGTATTCTTGTCTTTCTTTTTCGAGTTGCTCTTCATTTTCCTTTAGACGCCCTTTTAAATCTTCTTTAAACTCATCTTTCTCACCATCTTCCTTTTCTTTTTGAAATTCTTCTAAATTATTCTGAAGCTTCTTATTAAAGTTTTTCATCAACTGCTCTTGTTGCTTTTGACGTTTCAAAAACTCTTCAAACTTCTTTTTATCATTAAAATTTAAAGCTTCTTTTTCTTTTTGTGTTTTAGATAATTCTTCTAACTTTTTGTCTTGTTGCTCAAACTTTTTAAACGCCTCGCTAATATTCTTTATCGTTTCGTTTTGCTCATTTAACTGTTTTATCTCCTCCTCATCTTTGGTGCGCTTACGGTAACTAAAAACACTACTCTTAACGTTCTTGAAATTGTGAATCACATCATTATCAAATACTACGAAATATAAATCGTAAGCAGTACCATCTTTGACATTTAATTGATCTGGAAAGGCGCTTACAAACTCTGAAAAATTAGACTTGGGAATATTTATTGGAACGCTTTGTTTTTGTGCTTCGTTATCTGAAGGGTAATACACCAATTGCAATTTTCTTAACCCGTGATCATCACTAGCTTGGCCATAGAAATAGAGGCTTTGTTGGTCAATAGAATCTTTTTCGACTTTAATGTCCAATTCTGGATAAGCGTCTTTAATCACATTGATAGAAAACGCAAGGCTTTCGTAATTAGTAAGGTCTTTGTTGCTTGTGTTTATGCTGTAGCTGTAGTTTTTGTAGAGGCGTTTTGTTGCTTCAAATGTTCCTGAGTCACCACCAACAAACGGAACGGTATCATTTGCATAAATATTAACTTGGGACGTTGACTTTGTGTTAATACGCCATGTTATTTTTGTGCCTTCTGGAATTGTAGCGCTTCCTGTACTCTTAAGAGTCTCGTCTCGCTTTTGGGTATGACTTGGGTAATCTAAAACCATATCAAGACCAACTAAAGTTGGGGCATTTAGAACACTAAGCTCATATTCTTTTGAAGCCACATCATTGGCTATAAGAGAAAATGTCATATCCTCTTTTGGCTGACTAAAAACATATTGAAATTCTCCAGGGATATTCTGTTGTAAGAAGTAAGTTTGATTATTATAATCTATCTGAACTTGATCTGGAATAATACTACCAACCGTTTTTACGATAAGTGTGAAATCTTTATTTTCAATAGCTTGTAGCTTATCATTGACCACAAAAAACTGAAATGGTGCTGGTGGCTCATACGCCGTTTGATAATTTACCACACGTTCGTAACTATCACTAAACCAGTTAATTTTACCTGTGACAAATGACAGTAAAACAATTACAACAGGAATAGCTGCATACTTCAGATATTTTAAACTTGACTTAAAATTTATTGCTGTTTGAAACGGTATTCGCTTAAGCTCTACTGATTTTTGCTCAATGCTTGCTAGTAATAAATCAGATTGTTCTGTGTTTTGATTTAACTGAAGCACGTTAAGTAATTTGTCATCGACTTCAGGAAAGTGATTGCCTATTAATTTACTCGCAGTTTCATAATCAATTCCTTTTTGAAGATTGAAAATCTTTGCTAACGGAATAATTATAAATCTCGTAAAAAGCGCAACTTCTACAACAATAAAAATCCAAAAAAGTATAGTTCTTGCTGTTGGGTTTAGCCACAAGAAATGCTCTATTAGAAGTGTAATCATAAAATACAATACCCCAATTGCAAAAAATAAAATAGTTCCTTTAAGTAATTCATTGGTGTAGAATTTCTTGATAAACTGCTGTAATTTGGCTTGTATAGTTTTAAAATTACTCATGCGTACTTCAATAACTAACTAAACTACAATTTTATTTTTAGTGATGATTTCCTAAATTTGATAAGTTTCTGTTAATTTAAGTTGTTTTGGTGTTAAATTGAGTCAAAATCTCTCGATTTCATCATTATTCTGAATAAATATCAATTACGATCCCATGAAAGACCTTAAGTATTTAGCTGCATTTTCAATTCCTTTGTTTGCCTTTATTGGATTATATTTTCAAGGCTATTGGACATGGGCAACACCAGTTTTTGCCTTTTTGTGTATTCCTGTTTTAGAATTAATTTTTCCAGTTGATACTGATAATTTTTCTGAAACTGAAGTGAACAGTAGATTAAAACAGAAGGTTTTTGATTGGTTGTTGTACCTAAATTTACCCATTGTATTTGGTTTGGTGATTTATGGTTTGTTTATAATCGACACTAATAATATTGAAGCTTATGAGTTTGTGGGGCTCATTTTTTCAGTTGGTATTGTGCTTGGTGTTAACGGGATTAATGTTGCACATGAGCTTGGTCATAGACAAACTACAAATGAACGGTTTTTAGGCAAAGCTTTACTCCTACCGTCTTTTTACATGCACTTTTTTATTGAACATAATTATGGACATCATTTACATGCCGCAACACCCGAAGACCCAGCGACAGCAAGGTATAATCAGTCGGTATATTCATTTTGGCTTACCTCAACGGTGAGGCAATATTTTAGTGCTTGGCGTATTCAAAAAAAGTTATTGAAAAATACTAATCAGTCCTTTTTATCTACAAAAAATGATATGCTTTGGTATACAATTTTTCAAATATTATATTTATTCGTTGTGTTTTTACTCTTTAGTAAAACAGGATTTATTTTTGCACTAGCTTCTGGAGTTGTTGGATTTGTTTTATTAGAAACCGTAAACTATATCGAACACTATGGCTTGCTGCGTTTACAAACTAAATCGGGCAGATACGAGCGTGTAAGAGAAATGCACTCATGGAACTCTAACCATGTCATTGGGCGCATCGTTTTATACGAATTAACACGTCACAGCGACCACCATTACAAGTCTTCCAAAAAATATCAGATTTTAGATTGTCATGACGAAAGCCCTCAAATGCCTTTCGGTTACCCGACCTCTATGGTTTTAGCAATGTTACCACCGCTTTGGTTTAAGATTATGAATAAACGTGTGCCCAAAAGTATGATACTCAATTAGCCTTCTGTGGTAATATTTTCAAAATCCAAAAACGCTTCAAACTATAGTTTATTCAGGTATTTCGTCTGATTTTCTTACATTTACCAAATGATTATTCAATCAGTCAATATGAAAACCCTTGTCAAGTACCTTTCTTTTTGTTTTTTAATTGCCTTTTTTTCTTGTGTCAACGAACCTGTAGATTTAAGCACACCTGATGGAGAAGACCCAGCGCAAATCCCTGTAAACTTTGAAGAAAATTTTGGTTCGCAAGTTACTGCCGATTTCTTCGGAAGAATTGTTGACGAAGACAAGATGCCGATTGATGGTGTATTAATTCGTGCTGGAAACACAAACGCTACTACAGATGTTTTTGGTGTTTTTTCTATTAAAGACGCAAATGCCTTTGAAAATTTTGCATATATCACTGCAAAAAAATCAGGTTATATTGATGGTTCAAGAAGTTTAGTGCCTTCAACAACTGAAGTAAACCAAGTTGAAATCATGCTATTAAAGGAAGACGTTACGGCCACGATTTCTTCTGGTGTATCCTCTGAAGTTAACCTAGGAAACGGCACATCGGTGACTTTTGATGGTAATTTTACAACAACAAACAGTGCTGATTACAGTGGCGACGTTAAGGTTGTTTTAAAACATCTTAGCCCTGATAATAACGATATGACAGTGATGATGCCAGGTATGTTGTATGCTCAAAACTCTTCTGGTAATCCAGTGGCTCTTGAAACTTACGGTATGGTTGCGGTAGAATTGTTTTCAAGTGGAGACGAACCGCTTCAACTTGCAGAGAATAGTGCTGCTCAGATTAAAATTCCTTTGGCTAGTAATGTTACAAATCCACCTGCAACAATTCCTTTATGGAATTTTGACGATGAAAAAGGATATTGGATTGAGGAAGGAGAAGCAACTTTGGGTGGTAATTTTTACGTTGGTAATGTTGGTCATTTTTCTTTTTGGAACTATGATTTTCCTTATCCGTCAGTGTACTTATGTATTACGCTTCAGGATACTAATGGCAATCTATTGCCATATACCGCTTTAGATTTGTATTCGGAGCTATTAAATGTTACCGGAACTTATGGCTATACAAATAATGCAGGTGTAGAATGTGGTTTAATACCTGCTGACGAAGAAATCGCGGTTAGTGTTTATAGTAGTTTGTGCCAAGACGCACCTTTTACAACAACTATTGGTCCTTTTTTAAGCGATACCAACACCACTATTGTTGTTGAATTAGAAAACAACATCACCCTGTCGGGGACGTTTTTAGACTGTGATGGTAATAATATCCAAAACGGTTACGTACAATTTTTTGTTAATGGCCAAGCGCAACTTATTCCTGTTTCTGACGGAACAATTGACTACACTTTTAATAGTTGTGGTACTTCAGGCTATGCTTTAACTGGCATTGATTTGGAGAACGACCAATCTACTGATGTTATTACAGGTACTATTGATATAACCACAACTACAATAGATTTAGGTGAATTCAGCGCCTGTACGGTTTTTGATGATGCAGATAATGATTCTGTTGCTGATGTTCTTGAAGATATAGATGGTGATGGTAATTTAGATAATGATGACGTGGATGGTGATGGTATACCAAACTATTTAGATGAGGACGATGATAATGACGGTGTCAATACTATAAACGAAGATTACGATGGTGATAACGACCCAACCAATGATGACACTGATGATGACGGAATCCTAAATTATCTAGACAACAATGATTTAAACCTATTTGAGGCTGAAACTGGCGGTAACGGATGCGAACCAGTTACATATAATTTTGATGGTTTATTCGCCAACATCTATAATGTACCGAATACAGATTACGTGTTTTATGAAACTGAAACTGATGCAACTGCAGAAATTAACCCAATAACATTACCATACACAACCTCTTTTACAAATGCTTTATCAAACCCTGTGATATATGTAAAAGCTACAAGCAACGTTACTGGTCAAACAGGTATTGCCAGTGTGTTTTTGTTTCTGAATTTCATAGACACTGACAATGATGGACTAACAGATTGTGAGGAAATTACTGGTATTGATGACCCTTCTACTAATTTGGTGCCAACCAGTACTAGTGACCCGAATGACCCAAATGATCCTAATAATCAAACGACAAATCCTGATGATGCATTATCATTGGTTTGTGATGATAATGGCGATGGTATTGAAGAATTTGATTTGAGCTCTATGGATGCTTTCTTTTTAAATGGAAATAATCCTATTGATTATCAAATAACGTATCACGAAACCGAAGAAGATGCTATGAATGGTGTCAATACCCTACCAACGATTTACACAAATGTTGTAAATCCACAAACATTATTTGTAAGAATATTTGAACTAACAACAGGCAACTTTGACACAGCTCTTTTAACTCTAGAAGTCATATCTGTTCCTTTAATTCCAGCAAATTTATCGTTAACTGAATGTGATGTTAATGCGAATGGATTAGCTGCTTTTAATCTAAGTACTATAGATACACAAATAGCTGATGAAAATCCCAATCATGACGTTAACATAACATATTATAACTCGCAAGCTGATGCAGAATCTGGAGTCAACCCAGTTGATCCTGATAGTTTTTCTAATACTGATGTCAGTTCTCAAACTCTTTTTATTAGAGTTGAAAACTTAGCTTCTGGCTGTGTTAGTTTAGGAGACGTAAGCTTAGTTGTAGATACGGGCTGTTAAATAATAAAAAATAATTACACTAAAAGCTCTTTTAATTAAAGGAGCTTTTTTTGTTGGCTACAATTATCAAACTATCTTTACGCTTTAATTTATAACTATGTCTAAGAACGTTCGAGTGCGCTTTGCGCCAAGTCCAACAGGACCATTACATATTGGCGGTGTAAGAACTGCTCTTTTTAACTATTTGTTTGCTAAAAAGCATGGTGGTGATTTTGTGTTACGTATCGAGGATACAGACCAAAATCGCTACGTTAAAGGTGCTGAGGACTATATTATTAATGCATTAAAATGGTGTAATATTCCTTTTGATGAAGGTCCAGGAAAGAATGAAAAATTTGGCCCATACAGACAAAGCGAGCGCAAACATTTATACAAACAATATGCTGACCAGCTTATTAATGAGGATAAAGCCTATTATGCCTTTGATACTTCCAGGCAATTAAATGCGCACAGAAAAGACCTCGAGACAAAAGGAGAAACCTTTATTTACAACTGGCACAACCGCGAAAAAGGGCGATTGATAAACTCTTTAGTTTTAAGCGAAGAGGAAACTAGGGCTAAAATCACAGCTGGAGAAACGTATGTGGTACGCTTTAAATCACCACAAAATAAAACACTTCATCTTAAAGATATTATTCGTGGAGATATTTCCATTGATACTAATGTTTTAGACGATAAGATTTTATTTAAAAGCGATGGTATGCCAACATATCATTTGGCAAATATTGTTGACGACCATTTAATGGAAATAACTCATGTTATCCGTGGAGAAGAGTGGTTACCATCATTGGCTTTACATCAGCTATTGTATGATGCTTTTAGCTGGGAGGCACCCGAATTTGCACATTTACCTTTGATTTTAAAAGCGACAGGGAAAGGAAAACTTTCAAAAAGGGATGGCGATAAATTAGGATTTCCGGTATTTCCTTTGGAGTATGCTGCTCCAGATGGAACTGTTTCTAGAGGCTACAAAGAAGACGGATACTTCTCTGAAGCTGTCGTTAATTTTTTAGCTTTTTTAGGTTGGAATCCGGGTACTGAACAAGAAATTTTTGGTTTAAATCAGTTAATTTCAGATTTTGATTTAAATAAAGTCAATAAAGCCGGTGCACGGTTTGACCCTGATAAAACAAAATGGTTTAATCATCATTATATGCAGCAACAGTTAGATTTTGATTTGGCTAAACAATTTAAAACAGAGCGTCAAGAACTCTCTAAAATTGATGTAAACTATATTGCTTTAGTGGTGGGTTTAATTAAAGAGCGTGCAACATTTGTAAATGAGTTTTGGGACTTGGGGCACTTTTTCTTCGCTGCCCCAACTATTTATGATGAAAAAGCATCTAGAAAAGCTTTAAAAGAAGGCACTGCTGATATTCTTAAAAAGGTAGTCGAGATTGCAGCGTCAACTAGAGAATTTACTATACAAAACATTCAGTCTAAACTAAAAGATTGGATTACAGATAATGACGTTGGTTTTGGAAAAGTAATGATGCCTTTAAGGTTAGCATTAGTTGGCGCTTTACAAGGTCCTGATGTTTTTGAGATTATGTTTTTGATTGGTAAAAATGAAACGGTGAAACGTATCGACACTTTAATCAAAACAATTTAGAAAACTACCATTGCAGAAAACACTAACATATTCTGATTGCCTTTAAAATCAACAGTTTAAGAAAAGGTTTTATCATTTAGTTTTCCTAATATGTTGGTAAACCCGTAAATGTATTGCCCTCTTAATTTAAAATTATCAAACCCTGCTGTTAATCCTATAGTGGCATTAACATTAAAGTTTTATATTTCCGATATCTCATTGGCTCTTATGGTATTAAAACCGTCAATGATATACATTTCTTTTGATTCGTCTTCAAGGTCTAAATCACTATTATATTGTAGCGTTGGTCCGGCGTCCAGAGTTAGGTGTTTATTAATTAATTTTAAATGACCAACTAAAGCTATCTGCGCTGTAAAAATTTTATAATCAACGAACTCTGACTGACTACCTAAAGGCCGCAAAGCAGCAATGCCTGTTTTATTTTCTCCTAACTGAATGTTATAGCTCACATTATGCCAACGGTGTGGTAGATCTACAGTGGCGGCCATGCCAACAATCCAGCCATCACCTTTTTCGGTTACAAAATTATCAGTGTCAATATTAAATTGTGTTAACCCCCCCCCCATAGACACCTATAGCGTTTTGAATACGATAATTTTGTGCTGTACTAATTGTAACAAAAAGTACATTTATGACGACATATATTTGAAATACTATTGTTTTCATTGTTTGTGATGTTGTTATTTAAAGCAAACCTAAGAAAAACTTCAGTCAATTAATTTTATTTTTCAATTTTGCCGACTAGTCTTAAAATATAACTTAAATTTAGTTTCGTTTCGTATTTCATTAACCATTAAAATATAAAATATGTCTTATTACTTTTATCCTTTTATCTTAATTGGTATAGTTATTTTCCTTTCTGCTTTTTTTATTGTAAAACAGCAAACCGCAACAATTATAGAGCGCTTTGGCCGATATCAAAGCATTCGTCAATCTGGCTTACAAATGAAAATCCCTCTAGTCGATAGAATTGCTGGTCGGTTAACTTTAAAAATTCAGCAATTAGATGTATTGATTGAAACAAAAACATTAGATGATGTATTTGTTAAACTTAAAGTTTCTGTGCAATATCTTGTTATCAGAAATAAGGTTTATGATGCTTTTTATAAATTAGAATATCCGCATGACCAGATTACATCATTTGTGTTTGATGTGGTACGTGCCGAAGTCCCAAAAATGAAGTTAGATGACGTTTTTGTTAAAAAAGATGATATCGCTATAGCTGTAAAACGAGAGCTACAAGAGTACATGTCTGAATATGGTTATGACATTATCAAAACGTTAGTAACAGATATAGATCCAGATGCTCAAGTAAAAGCGGCGATGAACAGAATTAATGCTGCAGATCGTGAAAAAACTGCTGCACAGTTTGAAGGTGATGCTGCTCGTATATTGATCGTAGAAAAAGCAAAAGCTGAAGCTGAAAGTAAACGTCTACAAGGTCAAGGTATCGCAGACCAGCGTCGTGAGATTGCTCGCGGATTAGAAGAGTCGGTAGAAGTCCTAAATAAAGTCGGTATTAACTCCCAAGAAGCCTCTGCGCTTATTGTGGTGACACAGCATTATGACACATTGCAATCTATTGGTCAAGAAACTAATAGTAACCTTATTTTGTTACCAAACTCCCCACAAGCAGGAAGCAATATGCTAAATGATATGGTTGCTAGTTTTACAGCTAGTAATCAAATTGGTGAGGCAATGAAAAATGCTAAAAATAAGAGTGATGAATAATCACTCTTAATTATGGGATATAAAAAACCTCGAAGAGATTCTTCGAGGTTTTCTTTTTTACGCTTAAAGCCCACAAAGAATAGCGCCCATAACGGCTAGGGTTACAATCCAATAGCCGGCGTTAACAAAGATATATTTAGCGCTTTTTCGTTCAAATAATGCTACAGTTCCAATTATTGGTAACGCCCCAAGAACACCAAAGATTCCTCCGTGTAGTGCACCGTGTTTAAACGTTCTGAAATTAGTTCCATAATCAGATATAAACGTTTGAAAAGAGGGTAGAACGCCTTCGGCTTCTGGGTCGCCTCCAATCATACCAAAAGCGCCCCATTGGTGATTGGTAAATTGCATTAGAAGTAATGTTAAAAGTGCCGCAAAAGCTAGAGAGACCAAATATAACAACCATTTTCCCGCTTTTCATCTTTTCTTCAGTCATTCCAGATTCTCTCATCCAAAGGTTTCCAAAACCAATTTTTGGGTTGTACCATAACGCGCCCACAACTAGTGCCGCAACTGCCGCAACAGGGATTGCAACAGGATTAATTGGTAATTCCATATGTATAAAGATTTTTAGTTAGTATGATTTAAAAGTACAAAAAAACCTCTAAGAGCATTCCTAGGGGTTTTTTGAATTCATTTTACTTTGAAAACTAACTAGTATATTTCATTCGCTTCGGCGACTAAAACATCATTTTTATCTTCCTTAGCCTTTACAATAAAAGCATCTATGTTTTCATTACGTTCTAGGCCGTTTTTAAGCTGTTCTTTTAATGCAATCAAAACCGCGACACGTGTGCCTGCTTTTTTCACAGCGGTGCCAAATAAGGCTTCTAATTCGTTATAAGCAACGTCTTTTGCTAGTGATTGTATTTCGGCTTTAGCTTTTTGCTGTTTTTCCTCAGGTAAATTAGTGTACTTTTTTCCAAGCTGTTGGATAACACTGATGGCCCTACGCTTCTGCTGAGGTTGCTTCTGTTGTTGGTTTTGCTGTGGTTTCGGTTTTTGTTTTGCCCAACTATCCCTTAGGCCAACTGTTTTATTGAACACCAAAGCACCTGGTTTAGAATCATTATCTACATTAAAATAGCCTAAACGTTGAAACTGAAATCGGTCACCTGTTTCAGCAGAGCTTAAACTTGGCTCTAAATAACCCATTCTTGTTTTTAGAGAATTAGGGTTTATAAATTCCATAAAGTCTTTGTCTTTATGACTGTCCGGAGCTTCGTCCATAAACAAACGGTCGTATTCTCTAACCTCTGCTGTAATAGCGTGTTTTACAGAAACCCAGTGTAACGTCCCTTTAACACGTTTTTCTGTGTCTGTAGAATACGTACAATGAATTTCTGTGACATTACCTTCAGCATCTTTTACGACATCATTAGCTTCTATGATATAAGCATTCTTTAATCGTACTTCTCCACCCAATTTTAGTCTGAAAAATTTATTCCCAGCTTCTTCTTTAAAGTCTGCTTTTTCAATATAGATTTCTCTTGAGAAAGGCACTTTTCGAGAACCTGCACTTTCATCTTCAGGGTTGTTTTCTGCATCTAGCCATTCTTCTTTTCCTTCAGGGTAATTGGTAATTACAACTTTTACTGGGTCTAAAACCGCCATGACACGGTTTGCAGATTTATTTAAATCTTCGCGTATACAGAATTCTAAAAGCGAAACATCGATCACATTTTCTCGCTTTGCAACACCCACTTTTTCAATAAACTGTCGTATTGAGTTTGGTGTATAACCACGACGACGTAAGGCCGAAATGGTTGGCATACGAGGGTCATCCCAACCCGTAACAACACCCTCTTCTACTAAACGTAACAATTTACGCTTACTCATAATGGTATAACTTAAGTTTAAGCGCGCAAATTCTCGCTGTTTTGGTGGCATTGGTAATTGATTCTTAGCATAATCATATACATTGTCTCTAAACCAATTGTATAATTTTCTGTGTGGCTTGAATTCTAAAGAACATAATGAATGTGAAATCTGCTCGATATAATCGCTCTCGCCATGTGTCCAATCGTACATTGGATAAACACACCAATCATCTCCTGTTCGGTGGTGATGCGCATACATGATACGATACATTAATGGATCGCGCATTAACATGTTTGGGTCTGACATATCAATTTTTGCACGTAAGACGTGTTCACCAGCTTCGAATTTTCCATATTTCATTCCTTGGAAAAGCTCTAAGTTTTCTTCTACGGTTCTGTTGCGATATGGGCTATTAGTACCGACTTGTGTTGGTGTACCTTTTTGCTCTCGCATAGCTTCAGACGATTGAGAATCTACATAGGCTTTGCCGTCTTTAATCATTAAAATGGCCCAATCGTAAAGCTTCTGAAAGTAATCAGAACTATACAATTCACTCTCCCATTTATAGCCTAGCCATGAGATATCTCTTTTTATCGCTTCTACATATTCTTGCTCTTCTTTTGCTGGATTGGTATCATCAAAACGGAGATTAACTGGCGCATTATACTTTTCACCTAAACCAAAACTGATACCTATAGCTTTCGTATGGCCAATGTGTAAATAGCCGTTTGGTTCTGGCGGAAAACGAAAGCGTAGGTTCTTTTTTGATAAACCGTTAGTTAAATCTTCTTCTATGATGTGCTCAATAAAATTGAGCACTTTAGTTTCTTCTGACATTGCAAAAAATTAAAGTGTAAAATTACATAAAATTGTAACAAAACTCTTTGTTTTTCTACTTATAGCTTGAACCTAAACAACCTAACATTATGAGCTATATCTGCCCAAAATGCGATAATACAACATACGACGTTGACGAAATGCGTGCAACCGGTGGCACATTGTCTAAAATATTTGATGTCCAGAATAAAAAGTTTACTTCTGTAACGTGCAGAAAATGTTCTTACACTGAATTTTTTAAAGCAAAAACCAGTGCTTTGAGTAATATTTTTGATTTGTTTACAAACTAAAGATATCCGATTTGTTGAATAGATTAGACTTTTTAGATTATAGAAGTTTTATTTTTGCGTCATGGGAATAATAAAAGTTGAAAACATACGCGTTTTTGCAAATCACGGCTGCTTAGACGAAGAAACCAAAATTGGTAGTGACTACCGTATCGATTTAGAGATAAAAGCGAATTTAAAAACCTCTGCAATGTCAGACAAACTTGTTGATACTGTTGATTACGTCTTTTTAAACAAAGTCGTAAGAGAAGAAATGGCAACGCCATCTAAACTTTTAGAAACAGTTGCAAAACGTATCCTAAACCGTATCTTTTCTGAAGACCAAATGGTTAAAAAAGCGACTATAAGTGTAAGTAAAATCAATCCACCAATTGGCGGTGATGTCGAAATGGTCACCATTAAAATGACCCAAAAACGAAAAAAGTGTTCTAAGTAGCGTAAAACATTAAATATTTTTATATTTGCCAACGCACAAAAGGTGTCGTGGCCGAGTGGCTAGGCAGTGGTCTGCAACACCATCTACAGCGGTTCGAATCCGCTCGACACCTCTACCAATCCTCAACAAATGTTGGGGGTTTTTTTAAAACATTATTATGGTTTTAGCCGTGCAAATCTTATTAATGAGTAAATGGTTTTAAATAAAAATTTACTAAACTATTAAGATCTTAATAATGACATTTTTTTTAGTCTCTAATGTTTAGTTATTCTTTTTAAGTAATTATTGTGTTTTCTTCTTTAGGTTTTGTTTTACATTCTAGAATTCCTATAATCTCGAGTTCGTGACCGTCTAGGTCACTAAAATAAATGAGTTTCGTATAATCCTTTTGTCATCAAGGTTTTAAGTTTTGATAATTAATTACATGTAAACCAAAGTTTTGGTTTATCACCTAATTTAAATAATAATATTACTAGATATTTGTTTTAATTATCCTTTACAGGGTTGATCTTCTCAATCTGCTCTTTGCTCTTCTCGTACATTTCAGGGAAAAGACCTTGAGATAATAATAATAACCCAAAACCTAAAATTACTAAAGCCACAATCTTTTTAGTTTTAAAAATACGTCGTGGTGTAAGCTTTGTTCGTAGACGTTTTGCAGCTGCTATTTTTACTAAATCTGTAATAAAATAAGTAGTAAGCATGGTAGCTACAAAAACAATAGTGCCGTTTTCTGAAGTGGTTAATGATGTGCCAATAACTATAAATCCTAACCAACCTAGGAGTACGCCTATATTTATAAAATTTAATAAAAATCCTTTGATAAAAAGTTTTCCATAACCTTTTTTTATTTCAACTTTATGGTATTCCCTTGCTATTGACCGGAAAGATTTTGATGTTTTTATAAAAGAAATGGCGCCATATACAACTAATAAAACACCTCCAAAAACTAAAAAACTAGGGTCATCCTTTACTTTTTCAACAAGTTTATTTGTGCTAAAAAAAGCAAGTAAAATAAATACAACATCTGCTAATATAACACCTAAGTCAAATATTAACGCACTTGTAAATCCCTTTGTTGCACTAGTTTCTAACAGTACAAAAAAAACTGGACCTATAGTAAAAGCAAGAATAATCCCAAATGGGATTGCTGTTAATATATCGTCATACATGTAAACATCACTATTTTACACAAATGTAGTAAAGAAAATAGGAATAAGGAAGATGCTTACATACGTTTTACACGACCTCCGAGTACTGTTTTTTTGTCAATTTTGTTTGGGTTTCCATAAATATAAACGTCACCTCCAGCTTTTACTCTAGCCACAACATAATCTGTCGCATTAACTTTAGCTACCCCAGCAGCATTTATAGATATATTTGTGGTTTTTGTAATCAGCTCTTCTCCGTTATACTCACCTCCTGTGTAGACCGTTACATCTTGATTTTTTGAGGTTCCTTTAAGATTAATCATTCCTCCAGTTACAGCCCTAACATCAATGTACGTTGCTTTGATTTTTGCTGTAATTTTACCACCTTCTTGTGCTTTTAATTTTATATCGAATTGACTTAACGTATCTTTTACACTAATCTCAGCGCCTTCGTTGACATCAATAATATCAACTGTTGTATAATATAAAATAACGCTCGTGTCATTTCCATCATAAGACTCTTCAAATTCCATACGGATTTTAAGTTTTCCGTTTTTATTTATAACCTGAACATTTCTTCTATTTGACCCGTCAATAACAACCTCGTTCTTATAAGATTTAATCATAGTCACATTAATTAAATCAAAAACTTTGACTTCTGTAAATTCTCCTATTTGTTTAACAATTAGGCTTTGTGCAGAAATTGATGTTGTGATTGTTAATACTAAGATGGTAAGTAACTTTTTCATTTTATATCAGTGTTTTATTAAAACTATCATACAAACAAAGACTGTGCTAAACATAGTTTGTTACAGTTTTTTTTTATATGAATTACTTTATTACTAAAAAATCAAGTTAGCTAGACCTCGTTTTCTGATTTTTTTTTCACTATAATTCTTCTTGGAGAAAATATAGCTGCTATAATAACAGCTATCGCTCCTGTAATAGGACCATCGGTTAAATTAAATACACCTTTTAAAAAAAATAATGTGATTAGAAATATAACTAAGAAAATAAGAAATGAAAATAAAATGGCTTTAGAGTTAGAGTTCATAGTATTAAACTAAAATTTTTACAGCTGTTCCTGTAACAGAAACCACAGGGTAATTTGTTGTGGTTAGCTCAATCTCTACCTTAATACCAACAATAGCATTTGCGCCTAACTTATTAGCGTTTTCTTGTATATTTTGAAATGCTCTTTCCTTAACAGTATCAATACTCTCTTGAATTTTTTTATAATACTTTTATGTACTAAAACCAGAAGCTAATGTTTGGTCATTAATTGCAACACCTGTTACAATACCTAAATAATCCGCTATTTTAAAACCTTCTATAGTGTTTGTCGTTGTTAGTATCATAGTTTTTTATTTAATTACATAAAACTAACTATTCAGGTTTACCTACTAAAAAAAAATCAAGATGTTTTTTTACTAAATCGGTATTCTTAACCTTAACAACAACTTCATCACCTAATTGATATGTTTGGTCTGTCTTTTTACCAACCATAGCATATTGCTCTTGGTTAAAGTAATAGTGGTCATCTTTCATGTCACGAACAGATACCATTCCTTCACATTTATTAGAAACAATTTCAACATAAATTCCCCAATCGGTCACACCTGATATAACACCTAAAAATTCTTCATCTTGGTGATCTTGCATAAAACGAATTTGCATGTACTTTATAGAATCTCTTTCTGCTTTTGTAGAAAGGTTTTCCATATCACTACTGTGTCTACATTTTTCTTCGTAGATGTCTTCGTTAACTGATTTATTTCCATCTTAATAGTGTTGTAATAAGCGATGTGCCATCACATCTGGATAACGTCGTATTGGGGATGTAAAGTGACTATAATACTCAAAAGATAATCCATAATGTCCAATATTTTGAGTGGTATACTCTGCCTTTGACATTGTTCTAATTGTCAATGTGTCGACTAAATTTTGTTCTTTTTTACCAACAACATCTTTTAGTAGATTATTTAAGGAAGATGAAACACTGGCTTTATCTTTAAAATTAAGTTTATGACCAAATCGACCAACAACGGTTTGTAATTGTGCTAATTTAGATTCGTCTGGCTCGTCATGAACTCTATAAACAAATGTCTTTTTTGGTTTCTGTTTCCCAATAAACTCTGAAACTTTACGGTTAGCTAACAACATAAATTCTTCAATAAGCTTGTTAGCATCTCGACTAGTCTTAAAAAAAACACCTACTGGATTTGCGTTGTGGTCAAGATTGAATTTTACTTCAACTTTATCAAAAGAAATAGCACCTTCTCGCATTCGGCGAGCTCGCATCTTTTTTGCTAGTCTATCTAAAACTAAGATAGCTTCAGCTATATCTACTTCAGTATTATATTCTTTATCTGTTAAGGAGACCTCTTGAGGAATAGTTGTATTTATTTGTGGCTTCTGGTCTTTATTAGATATGATTAAAAATTTTGAGTTGTTTTCTATTACAGCCTGAGCTTCTTCATAAGCAAAACGTGCATCTGAATAAGTTACTGTTCTACCAAACCATTGATCTTTTATTTCAGCTTTATCATTTATTTTAAATACTGCTGAAAACGTATACTTTTCTTCTTGTGGCCGTAATGAGCATGCACGGTTTGATAGTATTTCAGGTAACATTGGTACTACCCTATCTACTAAATAAACACTTGTAGCACGCTCATAAGCTTCATTATCTAAAACAGTTCCTTCTTTTAAGTAATGTGAGACATCTGCAATATGAATTCCTATCTCATATAAATTATGTTCTAATACTTTAAAAGATAAAGCATCATCAAAATCTTTTGCGTCCTTTGGATCTATAGTAAAAGTTAAGTCTTGTCGCATATCACGACGTTTTTTTATTTCATTATTTCTTAAAGAGGTATCAATATTATTAGCAAATACTTCTACATCATGAGGAAATTCTAATGGTAGTCCATATTCAGCCAGTATTGCATGAATTTCTGTATTATGTTCTCCTGGTTTTCCAAGAACCTTTAATACACGACCATAAGGAGAGTCAGCTTTTTCTGGCCAATCTTCAAGAGATACGAGTACTTTATCTCCTTCCTCTGCTTTATT
>ENA-OQVM01003575-OQVM01003575.1-marine-metagenome-genome-assembly--contig:-NODE-3575-length-16728-cov-3.817849_pt1 | contig 16728 bp, 9 predicted proteins | sample MGYA00237776_ERZ505498 | MGnify/ENA primary metagenome ERZ505498 (study PRJEB26159, sample SAMN06265151) | marine metagenome | isolation source: Helgoland LTER site | place: Germany:Helgoland, sampling... | reverse complement strand
CTTGATGATTATTTCACCACAATACCGATGGAAACAATCAACCTTGGCGGTGACCCACTTGGCATCTTGGGCACCAAACAACGACGCTTTCACCCAGACACCTCAACCATGAGCAACGGCGCACGCCAGTTTGCCAAGAAATGCAGCGTCTGCCATTCGCTGGATGCCGACTATAAAAGACGCGCAGGGCCAAGTCTTTATGGTGTCTTTGGCCGCACAGCCGGAACCGCACCGGGATATTTATATTCGGATGCCTTAAAACGCAGCCAGTTGATTTGGGATGAAAAAAGCATAGCCGAATTATTCCGCGCTGGTCCCGACATCGTAACACCGGGATCAAAAATGCCAGTGCAGCGGATCAAGCGTGCGGAAGACCGGCGCGATCTTGTCTTGTTTTTACAATCGGCAACCCGACCCTGACCGCGCTAACCTTACAAAAGTCCAACGAACTATCCCGGCGATTACGGTCGTTCAAGCGCAATCGCAATACCTTGGCCAACGCCGATGCACATTGTTGCCAAGGCATATTTGCCACCGGTCTGCTGCAACTCAAGCGCCGCCGACCCGGTCACACGCGCCCCGGACATGCCCAGGGGATGGCCCAGCGCAATCGCCCCACCATTGGGGTTGATATGGGGGCTCGCCTCGTCCAGACCAAGTTGTCGCAACACGGCAATAGACTGCGCTGCGAAAGCCTCGTTCAATTCGATCACATCAAAGTCAGACGGCATTATATCCAGCCGAGCGCATAATTTCTGCGTTGCGGGTACGGGTCCTATCCCCATAAGACGCGGTTCAACACCCGCGATTGCGCCGCCCAGTATACGCGCCATTGGGGTCAACCCATAGCGTTCTACGGCTGTCCCGGAGGCAATCACCAAAGCCGCTGCACCGTCATTTACGCCTGACGCATTCCCCGCAGTGACGGTGCCTTTTTGTCTAAAAGGTGTTGGTAACGCCGCCAGTTTTTCAAGCGTTGTGGGACGCGGATGTTCGTCTCGCGCGACCGTAAGACTATCGCCCTTGCGCTGCGGCACAATGACCGGCTCAATTTCTTTAGCCAAACGCCCAGACACCTCTGCAGCGGCAGCCTTTTGTTGCGACCCCAGCGCAAACCGGTCCTGATCTTGGCGACTAATTCCATAGACTTCCGCAACATTCTCTCCAGTCTCGGGCATCGAATCCACACCATATTGCGCCTTGAGAACCGGATTAATAAAGCGCCAGCCAATGGTCGTGTCGTGGATGTCAGCCTGCCGCGAAAAAGCGCTGGTGGCCTTGGGCATTACGAAAGGCGCCCGCGACATGCTCTCTACGCCACCGGCAATCATCACTTCAGCCTCTCCTACCTTGATGGTGCGGGCCGCATCCAAAACCGCGTTCATGCCCGATCCGCACAGCCGGTTCACAGTTGCGCCGGACACTGAAACCGGCAAGCCCGCCAAAAGCAGCGCCATCCGCGCAACGTTGCGATTGTCTTCGCCAGCCTGATTGGCGCAGCCATAGATCACATCCTCAACCACATCCCACGCCAATGTAGGATTGCGCCGTTGCAAAGCACATAACGGCAGCGCGGCCAGGTCATCGGTACGTACCGACGACAATGCCCCACCAAACCGCCCAATTGGTGTGCGAATATAGTCACAAATAAATGCGTCGATCATCTTTACATCCTATGTTGGGCACACGCCTTTTTAACAGCAACAGCTTTTTCTCACCGTCTGAGGATATCTACCCAATAGCGATCAGTCCATAGAACCGACCAATATGTTTTTGCAACGGATATACGCGTTCGCACAGCTTATCTCAGGAGCGAGAATGTCCTGATAGCACAAATATTCTTGTGAGCGGTCAACAAAAAAGTACCGATGTTGGCCGATATAGCAAGCCGTTGAGAGCTTCGGTTGAGGTTGGCCTCGGCTAAAGGATCAAAGTTGGCTGCAGATGCATATTTAGTGGCCATGGCTGCTGCTGTTTCGTAAAACAGCCCCTAATTGATAAATTACAAATATTTCCCATCACTTGCGGGCTTTTATCTCTGAGCCAACCCCATCAGCCTCCAACCTGACAAAGGTTTTACATAACGGTATGCGGCGCACCCCGACCATGCGGCCATTATTTTATTTGGGCAGTCGATACCTTGGCTTGAAACGGAACGCAGCAATCACTGGCTTTATAAGGGTTTAAATTATTCTCCAATAACCTTGGAAATTTCCCTAAAATGCCTCTGCGAGTGTGGCAACTCTGCACGCAAATGAATTTAAATTTCTTTAAGTTTTTATCATGGTCAAGAGCGCGCAGATACTTTTAGTAAAAGCTAGAAGTGAATAAATATAGGCCATATTCCCTTGGCAGATCATCTTTTTAGGACCTGTAGCAGACCGAACATGCATTTGTACGTTGCTGTCCGGTTGGCGGATTGGGCCTCTGAAACAAAGTGCTCATCTTAAATGAAGTCATTTTCCGACTGGGCGCATATTTCGAGCAATTAAAATTTTTTTTGGTATTTTCATATTATATTTTTTCTGTATTTTTTGTAATTCTTAGGTTTTATTAATCAGCCACCCTAGGTGGTTAAATATAATTAAAATCTGAATGGCGATGTCAGAAGGGAACAAAATTTGCTCTTCATTTATAATCTCATTATTTTTTCGGGGATCAGCATTCTAATTTGCGCAAGTGGATTATCAAATATCGTTATGGCCGCGGATTTTACCATAAATTCGGCGCAAACAACCGAAAATGGTGGGAATACATTAGACGGGTCTGACATGATCACAGTTACAACAGCAGGATCCATATCGATTACATCTGGGAGCGGGATTGAAACGAGCGGCGACTATAATACTGTTCTAGTAAACGGTTCTATAAGCACCACCGGGAGAGCGCGTCATGGGATTGTAAATAAGGACAATAATAACGCGACCACTTTAACAGGGTCTGTGACGACATCGGGCGCGAGCAGTTTTGGCATAACCAATCAAGGCGACAATAACTTATCGACGATAATTGGTGATATTTCAACCACTGCACGCCTCTCCTACGGGCTCGAAAATAAGGGCAACGAGAATACAACAATCGTAAGCGGCAAAATTTCAACAGCAGGAAGCAGTGCATTTGGCATTTTGGATCAGGGAAATAATAACGTAACCACGGTAACAGGTCGTGTGACGGCAGATGGCTCTCATGGCATCTATGTACTTGGTAACACTAACACAACAACTGTCACAGGTCATGTTACCTCCAACAATAGCCTTAGCAGTGCCATCCTTATTGAGGGAACAGGCAATGTTATCAATATAAGCGGTACGGTTAAATCAAACATTACAAGTGCTGCTGGAAATTCACCTTCATCTACTGGCCTCAACAGCTTCACCCTTCAAGAAGGCGCCATCATTACAGGATCAATTTTAGCCTTCAGTGGCACCCCCACTTTGAACATAGACGTGGGAGCAGCGACCTCTTACAGATTTACCACGACCGGAACATGGACTGTGGATGATCTTGATGGCCGCGCCTTCACCAATACTGGTAACATTGTTTCCTCGCTTGGCACGGGCAATAGCGAAACTGCGGCTGACATGCTGTTTGAGCGCAACCGCGTATTAGGGGCATCTCTGGCCCGACATGTTAACGCACCAACTGACAGAGCCGGAGGCGCAAATTTGGTTTGGATGGATATGTATTCAGGTAATTTTGACCGCAGCCAAGACAGCACAAATCCCGCCAGTGTAGCATTCAAATCAGACATCTCGGGGCTGACCATCGGGATGCCGATATCCACCAGTTCCCAACCATTTGATCTGGTCTTGAGCCGCGCAGAGAGCAAGACTAATATCGGGAGTGGGCAACAAAAAATCAATGTAACCTCCTTTAAAATTGGAGCTTTCTTCAAAGATCTAACTCAGGCAAAAGGGTGGGATGTGGCCGCCTCGGCGATGATAGGTCGTAACAGGTATCGGGGTTCGCGAAGCAGTATACTGGATAACACAACTGCCACAGGCTATGGCGCATCGCTGTCTTCTGACTATTCCAGTTCTGAAATCATGCTGGGCCTCACTGGAAAACACAGTTCTATCATCAATCCAAAGATGCGGTTCGACGGAAAATTGCATGGCAGTTTGACCCGTGAGAGTATCAAATCCTATCAAGAGGGCACCAATTTCAGCTGGAAGGACCGCACGCTTGTACAGGCCACGGCCGGCGCGTCAGCTACGTTTGTATTTGTGCCACAGCCTAATTTGCAAACATATATCAAACTCGGCGCAACGCGTCGCGCCCTTATGGGCGGCAAACAAGCCAGCTATAGTATCGACGGCGTTGCTATCTCGCTTGCAAGTGGCAACAACGTCGAAAGCTACTACACCGGCGAGCTGGGGTTTTCATATAAGAGCGCGGCAGCCATGACTATCACTGCTGGTTTGAAAAGACACTCTACGATTAGCAGCGACAGCGGGACAAACACTAACATAAGTATAAACTGGGCATTTTGACGTCGTTAAAACTCTGACTGCTATCCGGGACATTATTGAGTTATTATAAAGATACTGAATTTAAATTTGTCTGCAGAATGACAATATGTTAAAGATTAACTTAGCACTTTAAGTTCAATGGATAAAATAATATACCCTCATCTTTTAAATTAAACCAATCACGTGCAGCCTTTATCCTAGTTTCTCTATTCGCCTTAACCAGCGCAGCCAGCGCCGATGATTTTACCATAGATTCGGCAGTAACAACTGAAAACGGTGGTAATACACTGGATGGTAGTGACAGTATTAATGTAACCTCTACGGGTTCCATCACGGTTACAACCACGGCAGGAATAAGCACAACAGGGGGCACAAATAAAGTAACCGTTTCGGGCACAGTCTCAACAACAAGACCAAATATGAACGCTATTCTTAACGTTGGTAATAATAACAAGACGACGGCGTTCGGTAACGCGAAAATTATTGCATCTAAGAAGGCCGGAATTGAAGATAGAGGGGATAATAACGTAACAACCCTCTCTGGAAATGCGTCAATTGAGATTACTGCTGCCGCAGGTAATGGCGTTGGCATAGATTCCAATGGCAACTCCAACACAATCACGCTTTCCGACAATGCAAAAATAACTACCGCGGGAACAAATGCTGGAATTGGTATCCAACTAAGTGGAGCAACCGGAAATAACATCGTCAGAATGTCGCGGAATACCGAAATATCAACTACCGGTCCATCCTCAGACGGCATTTATGTTTATGATGGAAACAACAACGAAATCTATATCGCTGGTAAAGTCCAAGTCACCGGCGCCGGTTCAAACGCACTTTTCATTGAGGCTGCCAATAACAACGCAATTACTCTGCAAGAAGGTGCCTTAATTATTGGCCCAATTCTCACCGATAATACGTTTGCTTCGGGCTCTGTTCTTAATATTGATGTCGGTCTCGCGACCTCTTATATATATACCACAACCGGTAGCTGGACGGTTAACGAACTTGACGGACGGACCTATAGTAATGTTGGCGGCATTGTATCAGCGTTAAGTGCTGGCAATAGTGAAACCGCCGATGAGATGCTTTTTCAACGCACCCTTAATATCAACGGGGCACTGGCACGGCACGCATCATTGCCAGCCAACGATAACAAGACTGTCTGGCTAGACGCCTATGGGTGCACGTCCGACCGCAGCCAAAGCACCATCAACGCCGCGAGTTTGGGGTATACGTCAACCACGTCGGGCCTGACAATCGGCGTGCCAGTCAAAACAGAGCAAACATCTATTGACCTTGTCTTGAGCCAAATGAGAACTGAGTTGAATATCTCTAACAAAGAGCAAGAAATCAGCGCAACATCCGTTAAGTTTGGTGCATTTCTCAAAGACCTGATTCAGACCAAGGCATGGAACCTCGGAGCTTCGGCAATGATAGGCCGAAACAACTATACCGGATCCAGAGGCAAAGTTTTAGACAATACAACCGCCACCGGATACACCACGCTATCTACAAATTATGACAGCACCGAAGTCACGCTTGGGATGCTTGCTAAGTATAGCTCCGTGATAAACCCAACACTGCAATTCGAAGGTGAACTTATGGGAACGCTGGCCCGCGAAAGCATTAAAAGCTATACAGAGGGCACCACCTTTGCGTGGCAGTCACGCGATTTAGATCAGATTTCCGGCGGTGCTTCTGCTGCATTTGTCCACCATAAGCAGAACGGATTACGCAGCTATGCAAAATTTGGTGTACACAGGCGCGCTGTCATCGCGGGAAAACAAGCAGTCTATGCCAACAATGGCACCAACACCGCCACGGGTGGCGGCAACCTTTCTGAGACCTATACAACCGGAGAACTTGGCTTCTCATTTAAAGGGAAAGGCGCCGTGTCCATCTCAGGCAGTCTGAAACGCCACAGATCAAATCACAGCACCAGTGGCACACACGCGCACTTGGGTTTGAATTGGACATTTTAAGGCATCAAAAGCACCACAACGAAACGACGATTGCTGTTTGTCCCAAGCAGAGCTTCAGATCGTAAGGGCACACCTCGTAGGTACCAACGGGATGGGAGAAAGGTGCGAGATCTGCCTAGTTCACCTGTCACACCGTACAGTTCAGGGTGCTTAGACAAAAGCCTTATGTTTCTTGATTTTTCCGGGAGCCTCTTTTCAAAGTGTCCGGATCATTGAAGTGAAAATTCAATCTAAGTCCCTGTTTGGGTCAAATGGCAGATACGCAAATTTCCAATCCAAGCGAATGATTGCGGCAGATTTAATCTGCTTTGCGGCTTGCCATGTCTTTTTGTTATGAGACCCAGCTTACACCATCAGGCATCAAGCCCGTGTTTCCTAAAATTGCGATACTAAATTTAACCTCTCCCCTTACATTTTGACTTTACCGATCTGAGCGTGCTCAAATTTTGACAAAATCGCCCAATATTTATGCAAAAAAACCAGAGTTTGACCCCACAGATTAAATAAAGTACTGACCAGTAGATTATACTGGACTAATCTGCCAAATGATTTATTTACAATGTCGTAACGAGTATTTTTTTAAACGGTGCGAATTGTCATACCCTGTATGGTTAGCGTTGCTGAGAGCAAGGTCTTGGCAAAAAAACAGAACGTCATGGGTCTGCAGCGACTTATCGATTGATCCTATTCAAATGTTCCAAAAACCAGAAAAACAATTAAGGCATTTCGAAAATTTAAACTTGGAGATGGCTCCAATTTACCTTCAATCTGGGAACCCCCACAGGAGATCGCTCAGGAGTTGATTAAATTAGATAAGAGCAATCAATTTTTGTGAGCATTGGTCAAAATAGACCTAATGCTGTAGCTTTTCCCGAAAGCAATGATTTTGCTGAAGGTGCAAGCTAAATCGCGCTAGATAAAGGTGAATTTCCCATACATTTATAAAAATTCTCTTACAATTAATCCCAAAAATTTGGTGGCTAATATTAACCCTAAAAATGCATATCAAATTAAAGGGGATTTATCTGCCGCACATGACATCTTTAAAAAATTATTTTAACAAATACTAAACATTTTGAAGCAGATATTCATATGGGACTTGTTCTACATAAAAAATGCAACTTGAACGCTGCAATAATGAGTCACCAAAAAGGTGTCAGCATCAAGCCTGACTATTTTGAAGCTTTTAACAATATGGGAAATGTTTTCGAAGACAACGACGACTTGGACCTTGCGATAGAGGCCTATAAAAAGGCATTGAACATCTGACCAGACCGTCTTCAAGCCTGCCAGAATGTAGCCAAACGACCGACGGGTTTGTTAAAGGCAAAAACCATCGGCGTTATCCAGAATAAACTGCAGAAACCCACAAAAAGCTGTCGAATTTAAGGATTTGAAGTTTTTAGAAGCAAATTTGCTCCGCCATAGAGGAAAAGGGAAGGACCTCTCGAATTGTTTTGCTAAGCAAACAGGATAAAAATAAAAAGTCTTGGAAAAAACCAAAAACTGGACGTTTGTTTGCGGAAAGGTCTTTTGGAACAACTGCAACACTGGAAGCCAAGCAAACAGCAATTTGCCTTGCACCGTTCCGGATGAAACAACCCATTGTCGGTTTCGCAATGCACGGGTTAAGGCGGATACCTATGAGGGGTTACTTGCTGAGATCTGTCGCCGGACAGAGGGTCACGGGTTGAAGATGACAGAGGCCGCTGCCGCCATTATTGACGCCACTTTGATTTGAAGCGCCGCTCAGCCACTTACACATATTGAGGCTCCGCCTGAGGATTGTGCCAAAAATGAGGCTCCGGCCGAGCCTGCAACTGGTATCTTTAGTGCCGAAGGCACAATGTCTGTTAGGTCAAGAAGGGCCGCAAGGGCACGCTAGGCCACAAGGGTTTTGCTCGGTGCAATGCAGACAGGTTCGTGGATAAAATCCATACCACCCCTGCCAATGTTGGCCAGAACCCAAGGTTTGGAACCATGATAAAAGGGAGCAAAGCACAGCGCATTCTGCTGGACAAAGCTTATGCCAGAACAGCAAATCGTACCGTTTTGAAACGGAAGCGTCGCGATAGTATCTCGCATAAGGCGGTGCCCGGTCGACCACTATGCCCAGCGCAAAAGCGCATTCAAAAGCTGATCGGCAAGCAGCGCTTTCGCGTCGAAGGGTGCTTGGTACAGTAAAGCGAAAGTTTGGATTGCATCGGCACAATACTTCGGGGTTGCCAAAACCCACACGCAGATGGTCATAGCCGCCATCTCGCAGACCTTACTCAAGGTCACAAACCTGATCACCTTAAACAAACCTCAGCAATCGCATAACGCAAACCGACGACAACTAATCCGCCCATCGAAATCGCAGCGGATTGAAAAACGCCTCTGTTCAAATCGTGAGGCCCCAGACGCCAGCACGCAGACTTCTTGGGTAAAAACAATCATTCCGCCGTCTATTACAGTTCAATAATCAATTGAATCTTCAGTCGCCTGCTAAAACGGCTTATACTGTTGCAGTTACATTTCACAAAGGACAGAGCCGAGCATTGCAATCTGCCTAAAACTCCGAAACGGAGCGCTGGCCTTGCAAGCGTCTTAGCTGTTTGGTGAATTGCTGAACAAAAACAACAAAAAGGCCAAGCTATGACGCTGACAGATGCCCAAAAAACTGCGATGTCCCTTGTTGAGTCTCATGCGCAAGATTTATCAAACTGGTGCAGCACCATTTTTGATTTTGCCGAACCAGCTTGGCGCGAATATAAGTCAGCCGCCTGGTATGTGAACCAACTGCGCGCCGAAGGCTTCACGGTAGAACAAGGCTCGGGCGGGATGCCAACGGCGTTTGCCGCCGACTGGTCCAACGGTGACGGCCCAATCATCGGGATGTACGCAGAATATGATGCCGTGCCGGGCAATTGTCAGGCCGCCAGCACCCAATGTGAGCCACGAGACGGTTTAACGCTTCAGGCCGCCGGACACACGGACCCGCATTCGGGGTTGGGCATCGGTGCCTTAGGCGGATTACTGGCAACCAAAGCCGCGATGCAGGCCCACAATATCAAGGGTGGCTTGCGGTTTATGGGCGAGCCGGCCGAAAAAACACGGGGGTCAAAACCTATTCATGCCGCACAGGGGTATTATGACGGCCTGGCTGCTATGCTGTCATTTCATCCTTTCTATATGTTGCCATTGTGCAATACGGTCCGCTGGGACACCCATTGTGGCGCAGCCTATTCCCTGATTTTTCGATTCATCTGTGACGCACCAGAGACCTGGGGCCACAGCGATGGCGCACCGATTCCACAGTCCCACAGTGCGATCCGTGCGCCAGGTGCCAATGATGCCTTGATGATGATGTATCAAGCCTCGAAAATCCTGCGCGATTCGATGCTGCCGCATGCCGGGGGCTGGTCGATCTCAGAAGCTATTTTATCAACCGGACAAGCGACCGCCGATAATTTACCAGCACAGTTAAGCGACCTTCAATATATGATCCGCGTACCCACAGTAGAGATGGCCAAACAAGTCACAGCGGCACTTGAGCGCAACGCCGAGGCCGCTGCGGCAATGACGGGATGCCGGTGGGAAAAACACTGGGTGTGCAAATCCCGCCCCGGCCTAGCCAACCATGCGATGTCAGATATTGTCTGGGCGGCGATGCAAAATGTTGGCGCACCAGAATGGGGCCAAGAAGCGGTCAACGTGGCGCGTGACATCCAAAGCTCGCTTGGTATGGAGCCTATGACAGCACCATTTTTGGAAGACTGCAGCCAATTGCGTTCGCCGCAAGAAGCTGAGGCAATTTTACGCCAGGATCTGCCACCAAGCCAGACCAACTCAACGTCAGATGATTATACCGATATGACGTGGCATACGCCCACAGCCAGATTCTATGTCGCCCGGCCCGCCCTAAAACCAGCCCCGAAAGGCCCCTACCCGTCCTGGGTCATGAACGCGCTTGGTGGCATCCCAGCCACCATTGATCCGATGGTGACCACGGCCGCCAAAATTCTTTCGGTTTCGGCCTTGAGGATACTGCAGGATAAAGTCGCAAGAGACAGGGTCATGGCAGAGTTTAAAACACGCACCGGCGGTGGCATTGGCGGCAAGACTTGGATGGCTCCGCTGTGCGATTATGCCCCGCCGCTCGACTTCAAGTGGCCCGAATACGTGGAAACGCCACGCGGCAGGCAGTTTTAAGGGGGCCACTGTTAAATCATAACTTCTCAAAATAAGGCCTTAAAATCTGATATTTTTTTGTTAGTCTCACCACACTGCCGCGTCAAAGGAGGATTAAATGTCCCTCGATATCCCGTCCAGAAAAGACCCTTTTTGTCTGCAACGCAGAAATTTATCAGGGGGCACTGCGGCCCTCTCCGATTGGGGCTTTCAAAACGAAACCGATCCATTGACCGATGTTTTACTCGGATCCCCTGCTCATTTGCAGCACTTGTCGACCTCGTCGCTGTCACGCAAACACCTGCGCGACGCACCCTGCAACATTCAGGTTGCTCAGGCGCAACACGCTGAAATGGTCTCTGCCTACACGCATTTTAATGTGACTGTTCATTTACACGAGCCAACGATCGAGCTGCCCATGCAGGTCTATGCCCGCGACAGCTCAGTCATGACACCTTACGGTGCCGTCATCACCGCAATGGCAAACTGGTGGCGCCGTGGCGAAAACTATGCCGCGATCCGCACCTATGAAAAACTTGGCATCCCGATTTATGACATGGTGACGGCAGGCACATTCGAAGGCGGTGATTTTAATGTAATCGAAGAGGGCTGTGTGCTGATCGGATGCGGTGGCGCGCGCACCCAAGAGGAAGGGGCCAGACAGGTCCAGAGCTGGTTTGACGCCGAAGGTTGGGAGACCCGCCTGGCGTTTATCGACGAATACTATGTACATATTGATTTAATGGTGGTGCCGATTGCCCCAAAATTGACAGCCGTTTGTCTTGACTGTACCGAGCCCGAAATTGTGGACTGGCTGAAGGCCAAAGGCCACGAGATTATTGATGTACCGTTTCAAGAAACCATGGCACTGGGTTGTAACTTTATGTCGTTGGGCAAGGACCGAGTGATTGCACCAACCCTGTCCACATCCTTAATTGGCAAATTACGCGCCCGTGGCTTCGAGGTGGCCGCAATCGATATGTCCGAGATTTCTAAAACCGGCGGCGGCATTCACTGCATGGCGCAAGCCCTGTGCCGCGGATCTTAGAAAGCTATCGAAATCAGGCGCTTGTCTCGGTGCGTTTCTGGATAAGGTTGGTTAACCAATCGGGATCCATCTCGGGCACAGACGACAGCAACAACGCGGTATAGTCTGGATATGGCGGTTGAAAAACTTCCGTTTTCAAACCCTGCTCCACCACCTCTCCTTGGTTCATGACCACCACCTGATCGGCGATGGCGTTAACAGTAGAGATGTCGTGGGTGATGAACAGATAGGTCAGTCCCAGTTCCTTTTGTAACCGCAATAACAACTTGAGAATGCCCTCTTGCACAATCTGGTCCAGCGCAGAAGTAACCTCATCACAAATGATAAAGTCGGGCTCGGCTGCCAGCGCACGAGCGATACAAATGCGCTGCTTTTGACCACCAGACAATTCTCCGGGCAGACGCTCCATAAAGACAGCATCCAATTCAATCATCTCAAGAAGTTCCACGATGCGTTTGGTTTTCTCAGCCCCCCGCATGCCAAGATAAAACTCAAGTGGCCGGCCAATGATCTCGCGCACGGTCTGGCGCGGGTTCATCGCGGTATCGGCCATTTGATAAATCATCTGGATCCGGCGTTTTTGATCTTTGCTGCGGTCCGCCAACACAGCCGGCAAATCCTCGCCGTTGAACTTCACGCTTCCCGATGTTTGTGGCAGCAGGCCGGTGATGACCCGCGCAGTGGTCGACTTGCCAGAACCAGATTCGCCTACAACCGCAACTGTTGATCCTTTGGGGACTTCAATATTGACATTGTGCAATACCTTTTGCACCCCGTAACTGGCATCAATACCCTGCAGCGACAATACAGAAGCCTGAGGCGCTTGCTGTGACTTTTCCAGCGCCCGCACCGACCAAAGCGATTTGGTATAGGGCTGCTCAGGCGCACTGAGCATCTGGCGTGTTGGCGCCTCTTCAACTTCGTGTCCATGGCGCAGAACCTTAATCGTATCTGCCATTTGAGCCACCACCGCCAGATCATGGGTGATGTAGATTGCAGCTGTATTGAACTCTTCCACTATAGACCGCATCGAGGCCAAAACCTCGACCTGTGTCGTCACATCAAGCGCGGTTGTCGGCTCGTCAAACACCAAAAGGTCTGGTCTGGGCGACATTGCCATTGCCGTCATGACCCGCTGTAACTGCCCACCCGAAACCTGATGCGGATAGCGGTCGCCAATATGGTCCGGGTCCGGCAGATTCAGGGCATTGTATAATTGTCTGGCATCATCATAGGCCGACTGGTGATCTTTGATGCCTGCACGTATGGTTGAGGCGGTGGTCTGGGCGATCAACCGGTGTGCGGGATTGAACGAAGCCGCCGCTGATTGCGCGACATATGTCATCCGGTTGCCCCAGAATTTACGCTTTTCTTCATCTGACAATTTGGCCAAGTCGACACCGTCAAAGATGATTTCGCCCTCAGTAATTCGGCAACCCGGTTGGGTATAGCCCATTGCGGCCAGTCCAAGCGTTGACTTGCCTGCTCCGGACTCGCCGATCAACCCCAGCACCTCGCCCGCGCGCAGTGTCAGATCGACACCCTTGACGATATCATGCCATTTTTCATCAGAAAATCCTTGGATTTTCAGGCCTCTGATCGACAGCAGGATATCGCCTTTTTTTGTACGTTCACTCATCGCGCAACCCACTTGTTTTATGCAGGAACCAATCCACTACAAAATTGACCGCCACCGTCAACAGCGCAATCGCCGCCGCAGGCAGCAAGGGGGTCAAACCAGCTTTCAGGTCATATTGGGCAAATTGAATCAGGGACGCGTTATCGCGCACCATAGATCCCCAATCGGCTGTCGGGGGTTGAATGCCGACACCGAGAAACGACAGCGCCGCTATCGACAAAAACACAAAGCAGAATCTTAAACCAAATTCCGCAATCAGTGGCGGCAGAATATTGGGAAGAATTTCGCGCCGCATAATCCAGCTAAGGCCCTCGCCGCGCAGACGCGCGGCCTCGACGTAATCCATCACCACCACGTTCAGCGCAACGGCGCGGGTCAGGCGGAATACGCGAGTTGAGTCCAGCACCGCGATGATCATGATCAGATTTGTTACGGTAGAGCCAAAAATAGACAGCAAGACCAGCGCAAAAATCAGGCTTGGGATCGCCATCAAAACGTCGACCGTGCGGCTTAAAAACTGATCCAGCCAGCCGCGGTCAATGGCCGCCGCTAAACCAAGGCTGCCGCCGATGAAAAAGGCCAGCAAAGTGGTGGCTACTGCGATCCCAACGGTATTCCGTGCGCCAAAAATCATCCTTGAAAAAATGTCGCGGCCAATTTGATCGGTGCCAAATATAAACTTGGAACTCCAAGGAGCATAGGGCTCTGCGAATACCTCAGCCTCACCGTGGGGTGCCAGAGCTGGGGCAAAAATGCCCACCATGGCATAGGTTAAAATCACGAGCATCCCAAAGCGGGCACTCCAGGGGGATTTTTTGAGATCTAGTACCAACTTATCCCAAAAGCTTCTGCGCTCTTGTGGTGCGCCAACTTCGGCCAGAGCGGAATAGGTGTCAGGCTCTTGTGTCATTTTGGATGCAGCAATCTTGGATTGGTGATAATGCCGATAATATCGGCGATCAGGTTGAGAAGGATATAGGTCATTGCAAAGATCAGCGCGCAGCCCTGCACAACAGGAATATCACGCGCCGTGACAGCATCGACCATCAATTGCCCGATACCCGGATAAACAAAGACAACTTCGACCACCACTACCCCGACGACCAGATAAGCCAGATTAAACGCAATCACTGTAGCGATTGGTGCCCAGGCATTTGGCAGAGCGTGCTTTAGGATCACCTCAGACCGCGACGCCCCGGACAGCCGTGCCATCTGGATATAGGGACTGGCGAGAAGATTGATAATTGCCGCTCGCGTCATCCGCATCATATGCGCAACAATAACCAGCGTCAGCGTCAGGGCAGGAAGAACTGTTCTAAACAGGCGTTCCCCAAGTGGGGTTGATTCGTTCACATTCGCCAAGGACGGAAATATCGGCCATAAGGACCCAAAGAGCAAAATCAGAATATAAGCTACAAAAAATTCAGGAAATGAAATTGTGGTCAACGTTGCTGTATTAACCGTGCGATCATAGGTGGAATTTCGATAAAGCGCCGTGGTAATACCCAGCGCCAAAGAGATCGGCACCGCGATCGTTGCTGTGACTGAGGCCAGAAAAAGCGTGTTCCAAAACCGCGGGGCGATCAAGTCAACAACCGACCGCGTGCCAGCACCGGAACTTCCGGAATTTCTGCCTGAGAACGATGTGCCAAAATCGCCTTGGACGGCATTTCCCACCCAGTGTAAATACCTTTGATAGGCAGGTTGATCCAAGCCCAATTCGCGTCGGAAGGCCGCGATGGTTTCTTCTGTCGCCGACTGCCCAAGCACGGCTTGGCCAAAATCACCGGGCAACAATTCTATGGCCGAAAATATAATGATCGACACAACAAAAAGTGTCGCAAGGCCCAAGCCCAGGCGCTCAAGCACGGTCTTTAATACTGGATGCAAAAACAATTACCTCTATTATTCGACATGAGCAGGCTGCAGACCGAAATACAAAAGACGATGGACCATCTATTTATTCTTGCGAATCCAAAAAGCTTAACACCGCAACGTTACCCATTTTGTGTGGAAGGCCGGCACCACAGGCCGGCCTTCCTATTTTAACCCAAGCCGAGCGGTTTAAGCAAACCACCAGCGATCGCAGTTCAGGCACCCATCAAGAACCAAATTATTTGCGATCTGATCCGGCACATGCAACGATGTGTTATGCGCCATCACGTCACTTTGGAACAAGGGCAGACATAGACCGCCATCATTGTGAAGTAGTTGCTGCATTTCCACATACATGTCTCTGCGCTTAGTGGTATCCAGTTCGGCACGCGCCTGCAAAAGCAGTTCATTGAAGCGATCATTGCTCCAATACGTGTCATTCCAGCTGGCCCCTTCGGCATAGATTTGTGAGAACAAAATATCCTCAGTGGGTCGTCCACTCCAATAGCACGCAGAGAACGCTTTCTTCATCCAGACGTTACTCCAATAACCATCGTTTGGCTCTCTTACCACCTCGACATCGATCCCGGCGGCGCGCGCAGATTCAGCCATCAAAGACCCGGCATCCACCGCGCCCGAGAACCCGGTATCGGCGGCGTGGAACTGGATGGCCAGCTTATCGAGCCCCGCCTGTTTAAGATGGTACTTGGCTTTTTCAGGGTCATAGGCGCGCTGCGGCAACTCGTCGGTTGTTGCACGGTAAATATTGGCCGGACCGACGGGGTTGTCGTTGCCCAATTCACCATAACCAAGGATAACCTTCTCCAACCAATCTTCCCGGTCAATGACATGTTTTACCGCGTTTCTCACGTCAGCATTGTCAAACGGAGCCATGGTAGTGATCATCGGCAGGGTGATCTGCTTGTTACCTGTGGTGGACCGTACCGCCATTTCCGGATTCCGTTTGAGCAGATTGATCGTTTTCAAATCCGCATTGGCGATGGCATCAACAGCGCCAGTCATAAGCGCGCTTGTCCGTGCCGACGTATCGCCAATCTGGATGGTTTCGCACTCATCGAAATGCGCGGCTCCATCTTTCCAATAATTCGGATTTCTCTTGGTCAAGGTCCGGACGCCTGGATCATGTTCGGCAATCATATAGCCTCCGGTGCCCACACCCGATTGCCAATCAATTGTCCCGTCACCGTTTGAGGGGCACATATTGACATGATAATCACTCAGCATAAACGGGAAGTCTGCATTGCCGCCTTTGAGAGCAACAGCCACGTGATTCTTGCCGTCAGCTTTTACAGAATCGATACCTGACAAAATGCCTTTTGCCGCCGACTTGGACTCTTCGCCCAAATGGTGGTTCAAAGAATCAACCACATCCTCAACACTCAGTGTTTTGCCATTGTGGAACTCAACACCACTGCGAATTTTAAAGGTCCAAACGCTGGCATCCGCAGATGCGCCCCACTCTTCGGCGAGCTCAGGTTGAAGCAATCCATCCGATCCCACCACGGTCAAGTT
>ENA-OQVM01003574-OQVM01003574.1-marine-metagenome-genome-assembly--contig:-NODE-3574-length-16728-cov-5.754549_pt1 | contig 16728 bp, 13 predicted proteins | sample MGYA00237776_ERZ505498 | MGnify/ENA primary metagenome ERZ505498 (study PRJEB26159, sample SAMN06265151) | marine metagenome | isolation source: Helgoland LTER site | place: Germany:Helgoland, sampling... | reverse complement strand
CGGCAGGCAGCATCTGTTTCAGCGACTGCAAGCCATAGAACACACCTTGCGCATCCGCGCCGATGATGCGAATGCCCTTCTGATCGACACTGAGACGATAGGCGCCAGCCACCTTATTTTCAAACATATCGGGAGCCACGCGGAGCTTGACCCCGGATTCCCCGGCTTTTCCTTCACCGCCTAAGGCTACCTTCAGCCCTGCGCCTTTACGCAGGAACACCGCAAAGCGCTCAGCATTGGCTTTGAGCTGATCCTCCGATGAGGTTCCACCGGTGATGCTAATTCGTATCTGCTGCTGCAGTGGGTAAAAGCCCTCATGGAGCTCCAGAGATTTGCACCTGGGAATGATGGGAACATCTTCGAATGCGTATATCGCAGGTGGGCAGAAGAATAGAAGAGAAAATATGACTCCTGTGACTAATCGGGGTTTGTAAAAAGCTCTTTTCATTTTTGAGGTATTTTCTTGGCTAGGCTAAACGTCGTAACCACGGCGCGGTGATCAGAGGGGTAAGGCGAAACGACAATGTCGCCGTTCTCTTTGTTTTCACCGATGACCTTTGCGGCGGTTACTTTCACGCCCTTACCTCTGAAATAAACATAATCAATGCGGTCATAGTGGATCGTAGGATCATCGGCTTTCTTGAGAGTCGTCCAGGTGAAGCCGGGCTTTGCCATCTCGTCGGGATGGACCGTGCGATAGGCATCCGTAAATCCTGCCTTGGCCATCGTCAAGGAGGTGGGAAATTCCACCTTCATGGGGTGGCGACCAGCCTTGGCTGCGGCTTCGGTCCAGTCCAGATATGAGGGTTCGTTGAAATCGCCGACGACAAAAATAGGCGCCTCTTGATCGGAAAGAGCATTTATCCGTTTGAAAAGTCGTGCGATGAATCTGGCGCGCGTCTTATTTGCTCCGGCAATCGCTTCGGCTTCGGTATCTATTTTGGGATACACTCTGTAGCCGGCGGTCAGACCCAAGAGCTGGAAGGGCTGGTACGGCCCGTGGGGCAGGTGTAGGTTGAAGACGTAGGCTTCCTGGCCTGAAGGCAGCTTGACCTTCATGCCGTCGGAATTCCTTTTGGCACTATCAGGTAACTCCTCGACAATTTCATAACGCGTGATGAAGGGACCGCTATGATTCCAACCCAGCAAATTCGCCAGTTTCGGGACATTATTGCCGATCTCCTGCAGACCCACGATATCTGCCTTCGCCAGCTCGATCATCTTGGCCGATTGGGACAAGGGTTGCCCACGCTTCGTTCCGCCATGTAAAGCATTGTAAGTCATCACCCGAACGGTGCTTTCTTGAACCAGCTTGTCCTCTGCTTTCAGCCCAGTGGTGAAGCTAGCCGTTAGTCCGAGTAGTAAGAATCTTGGAATGCTCATAAAAAAACTTCTTTCTTATTTCCTTTTATTTCCGGTCCCATGCATTGGCTGCCCGGTGCTCATAGGATGGATAAGCATCCTGGTTAGGCAGCGAATCGACCACATCCTGAAATTTTTGCAGGGCCTTTTGGTGCAGTGCCAGCTCGCTGCCGATCAGGTTGCTTTCCTCCCAAGGATCGCTCTTCAGGTCATGCAAACGGATGATCTTTTTTTCATTCGATACCCAAACCTTGAAGCGTTTATCCCGAATCACCCGGGTAGAAAATTTCTTCGTTGGCCGGATCCCATCTTTGGTTAATTTCGCGGAACCGTAACCCAACGCCATGATCCACTTGCGCTCCGTATCCTTGGTTTTCCCAAGCAGGTATGGTGCAATCGAGGACCCATCGACTACGAGATCTCTGGGTAACTGCCCACCACCCAGTTCCACAAAAGTGGGCAGCATGTCGGAAAAATCAGTGAGGGCTTTGCTCTCCACTCCGGCAGGGACAAGACCGGGGCAATTGACGATAAAGGGAGCACATACTCCGGCTTCTTTTTCTGTTCCCTTGGACCCGACGACCTCCCGACCGTTGCGGTTACCAATGACACCACGGGGAGGAGGAGCCGACCCATTATCGGTGGTAAAGATGACAATCGTACGGTCACGGATACCGAGGTCATCGATTTCTTTGACTAATTGACCGACCATTTTATCGATGTATCGAACCATCGCTTTGTGCCGATCGAGGACACTTTTTGCATCAGGTTCATCCGGGGTGTGAGCCACAGGCGTATGCGGTTGGGCCATCGGAAAGTACATACACATGGGTTGCTCTTTGTTTTTTCGCATAAACTGAATCAGGTGCTCGGTGTATAGGTCTGGACCGTACTTACCCTTGTAGGTCTTGGATCCTTCTTTGGTATGAATGTACGGGTCCCAATAGCGCCTGGTTGATTTTTTCGCATGCTCTTCGTCTGGCGAGGATTCCGCACCCGTCCACATTGCCCAGTCATCAAACCCGTGCTTTTTCATGGCCTCTGGCTCGATCCGAAAATCGTTAATCTGCCACTTTCCGGCCGCGGCGGTGGCATAGCCCAAGTCGTTCATCAAGCGGGCAAAGGTGGTGTTCTCCTTTTTCTTCCAGTCAAAGTACCCCACGCCCCAGCGTGGCACATCCCAGTGGTTGGCCCAGCCCGTGCGCCATGGGTATTTACCCGTCAGCAAAGTCGTGCGCGAGGGTGTGCATGCCGGCATGGAGTATGCATTATTAAACTTCATCCCACCAGTGGCGAGTGCGTCAATATTGGGTGTTTCAATATCCTCAGCCCCGTAACAACTGATCCACTCCTTGCCCAGATCATCCGCCATGATGTAGAGAATATTTGGCTTCGTCGTAGCGGATTCGGCAACTGCATTGGATGGCAGAAGGCAGGCAAATGAAATCGCCAAGAGCACGGTAAGGGAGGAATGTATCTTCATAATTATTTTATGGGCTATTTTGAGGGCGGAACCACCGGCAGTGAGGAATAAAACCAAACAAAGATGCCCAGAAATGGAAACACGCATATTGCGTTCTATTTCTGTTTATATGCGACAGGCTTATGTATAAAGGGAGAGCAAAAATAAAAATGGCTGTCTTTTCAAATCAGCTCAGTCCCAGAACCAATAGAGGAAACCGGATGGGGCAAGTTGGGTAAGCAGAGTAGATAAAATGCAGGACACTCCGAATGCGGCTAGTTTATCCAGCCAGGGTCTGATGGGTTTGACTAAATAAAAAATGATCCAAAGAGGTGCGTAGGCAAATATTGGAAAAATAAGGCAAATGGAGAAAGAATAGCTTACCAATGTATCATGCAGCAATAAAGCATCCGGAAAACCATCGGTTCCAATACCGGGCCAATCTCCCAAGGATAGATACATATGCAAAGCCAGGGAATAAAAAGCGGCAAGATTGATCAAGCCAGGCAAAAGAAGAAATAGCAGGATCGACTTTGACTGCCAGTACCTGCTAATCCCATTTTCATTTTTTCCCAAGAGCCACCAGGTTGACCAAACTAAGAAAACACATCCGGAGAGGATGAGCAAAGTCAAGGGTGATAGGTAAAAGCTCGTCACTTAGAAAAACGACGGATTACTTCGTTGATAACAGAGACAATATTTTTACGCCTAATTCCACAAAAGCAGTCAGCTCATCCGCAGGTACCCGCTGATTAGTGAAACGCCTAAGAATAAATTGGTTTTCTCTTCCCTCCAAGCTAACCCCCGGATTGGTTTCCAATACATCGAGCAACTCATGGCCAAAAAGTTCACGAACCACTTGCTCATTCGCTCCTTCTTTGAATGCACTGGAACTAGCTTCCTCGTAACGAGAAAACTCGTTACTCTGGTCATCCTCATCGAAAGCACGCAACAAATACTGTTTGGAAAACTGGGGGTGAGAATCAAAATTAATGTCACGATACCCAACCATGGAGCTTAGTGAGTCGATCAACCAACCAGAGGGCATCAGGGCAAAGGGAGGCAAACGAAGGGAATTTGACTGTATGGTAAGAAGCGTGGTCTCTTTGGTTTTTGACTTCGTTGTCCCCCGGTGAAAATTATAATCCGCGAGCGTAAATCGGACCCCATTGACATCCCCCACCAGCACTGTCTTAGGCCAACTGCTCCCATCCGTAAACAGCCTCGACTGATGGATACTATCTTGGAGTGCTTTTTTATCCGACTTGGTCGCCTCCCGTAAATTCAGTGATGCACCGGCATTTCTGATTTCCCTGGCCCGCTTCCTCCCCTTGATTACGGACCAAATAATTGAAACGACGATCAATATGAGAATGATCCAGACAATCTCATATTGGAACATCATGTCCTACGGTAGATTAACCCATCTTTCCTAGGCAACTCTTTTCCCGAAGTACGGGAGTGAGTGGAGTTTGTTTACTTTTTTTGAATTAAAAGAAAAATTAGCGGTAAAGCGGACCGTAAGCCTGGCAGGCCCGAAAGTCGGCCCCTTCCAAATCTGCAGTCCCAAAGGCACGCCAGGCACTGGGACGAAATACCCTCTCCTCTTCAACATTGTGCATGTAGACAGGGATGCGGAGCATCGAAGCCAGGGTCAGGTAGAGGTGGCCAACATGACCGGCAGTCATCACGCAATGATTTGCCCCCCAGTTGTTCATCACCTCATAGGTCGACCGAAAAGCACCCTGCCCGGTCAGGCGTGGAGCGAACCAGGTGGTCGGCCAGGTGGGGTTGGTTCGCTGATCCAGGGCATCGTGAACCGGATCGGGAAGATCGATGGTATCTCCCTCGGCAACCTGAAGACAGGGGCCAAGACCATCGGCCAAGTTTAAGCGGATCATCGTAGCAGGCATCCCTCCCTTGGTTCGGTAACGGGTACTCATGCCTCCACCAGGAAAATACTCAGTGATCGAGGGGTGCCAGCTGGTGTTTTGCAAACTCGCTTCCATCTCCTGATCGGTAATGTCCCAAAAGGGCTTCATCGTGGGGTTGCCCTTGGCATCCTTTTGATCCCCCGTACCATCGAGGGCTGCAGGACCGGAATTGATCAGGTGCAAAAGTCCATCCTTTGCCTCCCCTTGGAGTTGGTATCCATCAGCCACCCGGGCCACCGCACCGGGACTCCAGTAAGTACGAAGATCAGCAAAAATCTGGGCACTTTGGGTAAGCAAATATCCAAATAGCATACCCGCAGCATTGAGGGCATCGTTCTCGGTAGCCAAAATGTAGGGAGCACGCTTGCCATTCCAATCGAAGGAGGAATTGAGCATGGCTTCCATAAAGTCACCATTGGGGAAATGGTCCGTCCATTGGCGCTGCCCCTGAAACCCGGCAGCAATCGCATGGTGCCCAAGAGCCTGTTCCCCATGACCTGCTTCCGCGAGCTTGGGGTTGCCCACCATCAGGTCCCGTGCAATCAGGGCCATTTTTACCGAGTCCTCCCATTCCTGATCTAGGTCTTCGCGGCTTCTTTGGGTATCCTCCGAATTGTAGTCCTCCCCTTCTTGGCAATGTTCCTTCGCCCATGAAAGGGCAAGTTTGTACTCTTCGGGATCATAAATTCCTTTTTCCATCCGGCCGACAAATTCGGTCATATCGATCGCTTCGACCCGCATCCCCAGTGACTTCTCCCAAAAAGAGGAGTCCACCACGGATCCGGCGATGCCCATAGAAGTTCCCCCCATCGAGAGGTAGGCTTTTCCACGCATGCAAGCAACCGCAAGCCCCGCCTTAGCAAAGTTCAAAAGTTTCTCACGGACATCTACAGGAACGGACTCATCCCCCGCTTCCTGAACATCCTGCCCATAAATCCCAAAGGCAGGAATGCCCTTCTGGGTATGCCCGGCAAGGACGGCGGCGAGGTACACTGCCCCCGGACGCTCGGTGCCATTGAAGCCCCAGACCGCTTTGGGCCTAGTCTTGTCCATGTCCATGGTTTCCGAACCATAACACCAGCAGGGAGTCACAGTGACACTCAATCCGACTCCTTCGCGTTGAAATTTCTCTTCACAGGCAGCCGCTTCCCGCACTCCACCAATAGTGGAATCGGCAATCACGCACTCAACCGGGGAACCATCGGGCTGTCGAAGCTCGGAGGCATAGAGCGAGGCCAGCCGATTGGCCATCTCCATGGTTTGAGTTTCTAGGGATTCGCGCACCCCGCCTAATCGGCCATCAATGGTCGGGCGGATTCCGATCTTTGGATAAGTAAATTGTTTGTTCATTTGCACCGCATACTCCACCCATGAAGGGAGAAAGGAACAAGCCTATTTTTTCTTAATCTTGGAAAGTGTTTTCTGAGAGGCAGTCATCCAGTTTAAATTTCCGGATATATAAACATTCGATGTACCGATTATTTCAGGGTGAGGTGTCCGTTTTATACTTACGGAGAAAATATCAAAGAAGGGAAGAGACCCATTTGATTTCACAATAAGTTATTGTATGAAAGCTGCTTTTTGTGAGATAGAATGTCTAAATGAACAATTACACATCTAGCTCTGAAAAGAAACTCTTGGAAAGCCCCGAAAAATTCACCTCAATAAAACTTGTTTTCCTGATTTATTCACCCTGTTTCATTGCGCTCGTTTTTGCTATGCTTTGTGCCATTATTGACTCCCGTACAAGTTCCTACGCAATTGTTATAACAAGCTTGCTATCCCTCGTTTGCGGTTCGATCGATATCCTTCGCAAGAAAATCATCCAACAAGATAAAACTATACAATTACTCCAGGAGAAGCTTGATGAAATCAGCGGAGCGTCCGACTAAATCTTATAATCCATAGCAAACTTACAAATCATAGAACTGCTGAATCCAATGAAGCAGTAGGTTAATAATAAAAATTGTTATTTCTAGGCTTCGTGAGGTAAACCTTACACCAATGTCATTGTGACGTGTTAGGAGTACCAATCCCTAAACAAACACATGTGTGTAAGACATTTTTATTATAATTGAGAACCCGGAATGGTGTTTAGTGCTTTGCTGACAATGAGTGACCATCCAAATAAGCAACGTTTTCTTTTCTTGCCTCGATTAACTCACCACCCTCATTATAAGCGGATGGACAATGAATTGATTACCTTATCAGGAGTGATAGTTTTGGTAGTGCTACTCTTCGTCTCGGCAAACAAGTGGCAGAAAGCCGAAAAAAAATTAAAGAAAGCCGAGAAAAAGTTGGAGGAATACAAAGAGGGAAATTCTCCTGACTCATCTTCGTAAATTTCTGTCTCCAAACAAACAGTACTGCTTTACAAATTCATTGCTGTACTTATCCGATCTTAGGATAAGTAAATTGTCTGTCCATTAGCACCGCATACTCCACCCACGAACGGAGGAGGAAACAAGCCTATTTCTTCTTAAGTGAGGCAAGTAACTTATCACACTCTGCCACCCATCCTTCATCGCCCGTAACGGTGGCGTTCCATGTATCCTCACCATCCGACAAAAGGTAGAAGGTAGTAAAGTTCACGGAGGATCGAGTTTCTGATGTCAAAGTGAAGCGGACGAATTTTCCTGAAAAGCTACCTCCCTTAAAATCTTCCACATTAGGATTCTCCGGGGTCAGCTTGCCCACCAGCTTTTCCTGAACCTTCATTTGCGTGACAAAAGCATCGGTCATTGTTTTTAAGAGAGTCTCCTGATCCATCGCTGCCCCACCTGGTATCTTGGTTAACATCATGGTTTGTCCAAGATCGGCCGAATCAATCGAATACATCCCAATCCCTCCCACCCCATGGAAAGAAACACTTGCTCCTTCGGGAGGAGTAAAATCAAGAGGACCCTCTACCTTGGCATGCAGAGAAGAAAGAAAAAAGAAGAGGAGAGAAAAAACAGAGTATGAGAGTTTCATAATGGGCTAAGGGCTTATTATTTATGGTAAATAGGACTGTTTATAAATTGATTGGTAAAAATAGGGTTCGGCAATCTTAATTGTGGATCAGTTCTTAGCGTAAAAAGAAAGGTTCTCTTTCATTTTCTGGACATAGGGTTGGAGCTGTTGGTTTCTCGTTCCTTTAATTTTATCTTCAAAGTACGCAGGGTCTTCATTGAGCCAGGCAATGATATTGAGTACCAACAAAGTTGCGTGCGATTCCTGATGCAACAAATCGAGCAGAGTTTTTCTGGCCAAGTCTGTTTCTCCCCTATTATGCAGAGCATAGGCGGCCATGGCTTGAACAGCATGGGATTTGTCCCTGAGTGCTTTTCCCAGTTCTTTTTTCACCTCGGCTGACTTTGCATCGAGAAGTAATAATCCGGCCACTCCCCAGTAGCGAATGCCTGAGTCCTCACTTTGTAAAAACTGTCTCAGTTCTGTGAGGTGACGAGCGTCTCTTTGCAGGGCAAGATCGGAGGCTTCGAGGTAGGCATCGAGATCATAGGCTGAAGGATCGCTTGCCAATTCCCGGAGAGTGACCCCTAAATCCTCGGCCCGCTTGGCCCGCTCGCACTCGGGAAGCAAGCCTAAGTCTCTTTTCTCTTTCTGCCATCGTGACAGCTCTTGCCTGAGCTCATTCGCAATCTCCATGTATTTAGAATTATCGATCAAATTGATGACATTATCGGGATCTTCCCATGTATCGTATAGTTCCTCCGATGGTTTAGGGCGAAACCACCTACCGGTTATTTTATTGGTCTTGCCGGCATCATGCCAATTCTCCCATGCCCGAGTGGCTTCCATTTTCCAAAGGTAGTTCAACCGCTGCCCCAAGGGAACAAAGGGCATGAAGTTACGAATGTATAGGTAGCGCTTGTTGCGAATCGCCCGCTGGTTATCGAATCGCTCATCCATCCGCTCACGGTAGCTTACATGATAAGGTCTCTTCGCTTCACGGTCCTTACCTAAGAAAATCTTTCCTTGCATAATTTCAGGAACCTCAGCTCCTGCGAGGGATAACCAGGTCTTGGGCATATCAATAAAACTGACCAACCGATCGATTCTGGAACCGGGCGATTCCGCGGGCCAGCACGCCCGATATTTTTCAGGTATCCGAATGATCAGGGGGCAATGGGTGCCGCTGTTAAATAAATGTCGCTTACTTCGCGGAAGCACACCCCCGTGGTCGGAATTGTAAACCACGATGGTATTTTGGGAAAGACCGTGCTGTTGCAATTGCTTGAGAAACTTACCCACATCCGCATCCATTCTTTTTACCGCATCGTGGTAATGGGCATAGTTTTTACGGATGGTGGGTATATCGGGGTGATACTTCGCCAACTGAATATCCTCGGGAGAATGGGTTGTGTTGTCCACACCACCAAAGGCACGACTCTCATGGGAACTTGCCACATTGATCACCTGAAAGAAGGGCATTCCTTGTTTGAGCTTCTTCCATTCCAGCTTAGTCGAGTCCCAGCAATCGTCATCAGACCGCCCTCCGATGTTGTAATCGGTCTTTCGTACATTTGAGCAGTAGTACCCCACCTCTTTCAAATAATCGGGGTAGTATTTAACCTGATCATGCGGGATAGGATAGCGACTACGCATCGGCAAAGTTCCCAGAGATACTGGGTGTACCCCCGTAATCCATCCACTTCGAGAGGGTGCACAGACCGGGGCATTGGCAAAGCAGTTCATGTATTGAAAACCCTCCGATGCCAGCTTATCGATATAGGGAGTTTGGGCATGGGGATTCCCGTAACACCCAACCCAGTTCACATTGTTGTCCTCACTGGTGATCCAAAAAATGTTGGGGCGTTCCGATCCATCGATCGAAAACCCGAGGAACAAACCAACAAGGGTAAAAAAACTGGCGAAACAATTCAACTTGGGCATAGAGAGATATTCAGGAAACCGAGTTGCCCAAGCAACTCTTAATGAAACGGTAGATTCCTTGAATTTTTAGGGTTTGGATTGTTCTGCCAGCAACTTTTGATCGGTATTCAACGAATGCGTAGATGGGCGGTCACCGGAAAATGATCCGACGGGTACCTCCCCTCTCGGTTGGTTTGCAAAATGGATGCTTCGATTACTTTCACACTGGGTCTTATCATAATGTAATCGATCTTGGGCCCATCGGACTGACCGGTAAACCCGTTATATGTACCCACCTTTTTTCGATCCGGATAAAGAACTCGAAAGGAGTCCACCATTTGCATACCTAGGTTCTGCCTTGCTTCAGAATTACCCTTAATAATTTTCAAGGTTTCACTATCCTCAGGAGCATTAAAATCTCCCATGAATACAAACGGGGTTGTTTTGGCTTCCCCCTGAATGTGTTCCATGATCATACGGGCACCCTTTTCGCGTGCTTTTCTGGATCCATCATCCATGTGGGTATTGTAAATATAAATGGTTTGTTGAGACTCACGATCAAGGAGCCCTACCCAAGTACAAATCCGATGATGAGCACTGCCCCAGCTCTTCGAAGGCTCGGTTGGGGTTTCCGAAAGCCAAAAGCTTCCAGAATCCGTTAGCTTAAATCGTTTCTTCAAAAAAAGAATGGCAGAATACTGCCCTTTGGCACCGCCCATCGATCCTTCTCCAACTTTTCCGTACTGAGGGAATGCATTGCTTAGTTCTTCCAACTGAAACGAGTTGGCCTCCTGTAAGCCTAGGACATCAGGGGCATAATCTCTGATCACACTGTAAACAAGGTCCTTTCGACTCTCCCAATGATTCTCTCCATCCTTGGCATAGCTGTTTCGAATATTAAAGGACATCACCCGCAGATCCGAGCTACCCTGATCGGATGCCTGAAGAAATAAGCAACCTGTAAAGATGGATAGAAATAATAGGTGCAACCAAAGAAAGAGGATTCGTTTTAGATTCATATTCTATTTAGTATGTCTACGGTTTTCTCTATTGGTATGTCAATTGTGCGGTAGTGATTGCATCATCCTGGGTAATAAACCTAATCCAGTACGCCTGAAAAGCAGATGGAAAAATATAGTCTACAACCTATCTGCTTTCTATCCTAGTGCGAGGACGGAGTAGGTTCTGATCCAAAGATAATCCGCCAAAAACTGTCAAAGGAGGCATGAAACTCCTGTAATCTTAAATCCAGGTAGCTAAATTTCCTGCATACGATTGTATAACTGGGAACATCTGCTTAAATAACCTTCATGACAAAACAACTTTTAACACCCACCCAAATTGGGGATCTACCATTAAAGAACCGAGTTATTCTTGCACCGATGACACGAACTCGAGCTACACCGGATGGATGCCCAACAGATCTCATGGCAGAATATTACGGGCAACGTGCATCAGCAGGGTTGGTTATTGCCGAAGCAACTGGGGTAGATGGTAGTGCAATTGCATGGATGAATATGCCAGGCATTTATAATGATGAGCATGTCGAAGGCTGGAAAAAGACAACTCGGGCAGTACACAAAAAAGACGGTAAAATTTTTCTGCAACTTTGGCACCCAGGCCGAGCCACACACAGTTTATTGATCAATGGCCAGCAACCCGTAGCCCCATCGGCCATTCGCCTGGAAAATAATGAAACTCACACTCCAGATGGTAGCAAACCCTATGAAGTCCCCAGAGCTCTGGAACTCGAAGAAATTCCCCAAATCATCGCAATGTTTAGAAAAGGTGCAGAGCTTGCAAAAGCCGCCGATTTTGACGGAATCGAAATACACTCGGCCAACGGGTATATACTCGATCAATTTTTGCAGTCCAAAACAAACCATCGAACGGATGAATACGGTGGAAGTATCGAAAACCGCTACCGGTTACTCGATGAAGTCGTTCGGGCGGTCGGAGAAGTTTTTGCCTTTAACCGCATAGGAGTCCGCTTTTCGCCCAATGGGGTATTTGATGATATGGGTTCTCCGGATTACCGGGAACAATTCACCTATGCGGCCAAACAACTCAATCAATATGGCTTATCTTACTTGCATGTCATGGATGGGCTAGCTTTTGGGTTTCATGAGCTTGGTGATCCTATGACCCTTCAGGAATTCCGTGCGGTATTTAAAGGACCGATCATGGGTAATTGTGGATACACCGAAGAGACTGCAGAAAAAGCAATAAACGAAGGACACGCGGATATGATTGCATTTGGTCGCCCCTTTATCAGCAACCCAGACCTTGTTGAACGGTTCGCGTCCAATACTCCGCTTGCCGAAGAGGCAGATCCTTCTACTTGGTACAGCTCCTCGACTGCTAAAGGGTACACCGACTTTCCATCCAACACGCAGTAAAATAAATATTCAGGTCATCTTTTATGAACGATCTTAAAAATAAAAAATCCGGACTTCTCTTTGGATCTTACTGTGCAGACGCCCTATCCCTTGGTGTACACTGGATCTACGACTCCCAAGAGTTGGTAAAAAAACACGGGCGAGTAACTGAGTACAAGGCACCTGGCTCTGATTCTTACCACCCTCACAAGCAAGCGGGAGATCAGGGGCATGTGGGAGACCAGTCCCTTTGCCTGTTAACATTTCTTTCAAGAGAAAAAAAGTGGGATCCTTCAAAGTTTATGGAGGACTGGCTTAGTATGTGGCCTGACTACAACGATTATATAGATGGTGCAACCAAAGCCACCTTGGCCAATGTTCAAAACCAAGCTGATAAGACTCAGGGAGGCAGTGATTCGGTGGAAATTGCCGGACCTGCTAGGATTGCCCCGCTTATTGCTTTTCTTTCCAACTCTTCTGAAAGTGAAGTGGTGAAAGCAGCGGTTGAACAAACCGTGCTCACTCATCGATCCAAGGAGGCCGAAGAAACTGCTATCTTTCTTGCTCAGGCAGGTTATCGTCTGATGCATGGTGCCAATCTGCACGATACCCTCAACGAAACCGCACCCGAATGGGCACTCGAAAAGGCAAAAAGTGTGCTCTCAGAAAATGCTGTGGACGCGATTAGTAAACTAGGACCAGCCTGTTCGATTTCATCCGCCCTCCCCTCCGTTCTCTACCTAGCCACAAAACACGGAGATGACATCGAGGCAGCGTTTATTGAAAACGCCATTGCAGGAGGAGATAATTGTGCCCGTGGATTAGCCCTCGGTATCCTCTTGGGTTCGGCCAATGGCCTTTCTTCCATACCAGAGAAATGGATCAAAAATTTGGAGGCCCAGATGAAACTGGACAAATTCCTCGAACAAGTTAGCAAAACAAGCCAGACTGAAAAGCAGACTCAGAACTAGAGTCGAAATATTTTCACTTATTATTTCTTAGTTTTAAAAGTTTTTGTTTAGTCTCCCGACCATATCCAGTTATTTAATTCCTGAAATGATTTCTTGAGCAATTTCCTTACAGCCAAACTTATTTAGGTGATCATCATCGTAGTAATAAGGAATAACACTCTTCCTCTCCCCTGAAAAATAATAAGAAAAGTGAGCATCTTGATTAATCAGAAAATGATGGGGATATATTATTTCAAATGAAGAATTAACCGAAGCAATTTTCTCTAAATGATTAAGAAATTTCTGGTGTAAGGAAATGTATTTGGAAACTGAGGTATCAAACCAATTTTCTCTTTGAAAAAAACTTCTTCCGATGTTCGGTCCCCAGTATGGAGATTCGGGAAACGGAGCAACCATGAGTATTTTAGGAACCAAGGAAGATAAGTATAGAATACTACTTTCAAAATTATCAAAAAAAACCTGAGGGAGATCGGGAAGTAGAGGATCGTAAAAGTAATTATCTTTAGATCTTGAATGCCTAAATGAAATTAATATCGCTTTGGCTCCGTATGAATCTATCTTAATTTGCTTATGCCAAGCCTTCAAAAAACTTTCTTCCGTATTTGGGTTGATCGCCAAAAAGTTGGTTTTAAACTTTTTTTCATATGGATGAAAACCTCTCCATTTTTTTAATTCCAACAACTCCCCAAGACTAGGCATAAGCATTCTTGCATGGGAATCGCCTAGTAACAGAAGATCGTTTTTCCTCTGTGATAAATCTCCAAAATAATATCCTTTTTCTCTTCGGTCCGAATCGTAATTGTCTCGTGCTAGATCACGAACAGACTCAGAAAAAACAATACTTCTTGGATTTAAGCCAAATTTCGAAATTTCATTAGGCAAAAAACCTAAAGTTAAAAGTAAGGCAAAGGGAACAAGTAACCACTTAAGGGAAATAGCACCAGATCGAAATGGCTTCTCGATTAAAAAATAGCTAATCCAAGCAGCCAGAAATGTCAGTAAAATGGAGAGGATAACAATATCTTCATCTAGGTAAAATGGGTGAATTACAAAATGACGACTGATAGAAAGCAAAGGATGGTGCCAAAGATAGATGCCGTAGCTAAGTGTTCCGATTAGTACCAGGACTTTGGCTGAAAGGAAACGACAGACAAATCCCTGCGGTCTACAAAATTTAATAATTAAAATTGTACCCGTTACCGGAAATAAACACCACAGACTTGGGGAATTAATTGATTCATCTAAAAAGTAAAATGAACCCAAAATCAAAATTAGACCTAGGAGTGAAATAATATCAAAAAAATATTGTGGGTAATTTCTACAATTTTTGATTTTACAAAAAAAACATAGTGCACCAGCAGCCAACTCCCATGCACGTGTGAGAAGTAAATAGAAATTCCATTTACCCAATATTTCTCCTCCAAAAAAACAAAGAAATAAACTAGAGAAAAAAATAAAGGAAATTAAGAATATGGGACTTTTGTTTTTCCATTTGAACCCAAACAAAAGCAAAATCGGATAAATCAAGTAGAACTGCTCCTCAACAGACAAACTCCATGTATGTAGCAGAGGAGTTAGCTCACTCGAACTAGCGAAATAACCGTTATTTAATGAAAAATAAAAATTTGAGTAAAAAAATAGAGACGAAAGAACAGAATTGGATAAGGACTCACTTTCCTGCTGAGATGGCCGAGCTACTAGAAGGAAAAAAAATGAAACGACCAAAAGCATGAACAAGAATCCTGGAATGAGCCTACGAATTCTTCTTAGATAAAATTGTTTTAAAGAAATGCTTCCTTGATTCAACTCCTCAACAAGTATGGATGTAATTAGAAAACCACTTATAACGAAGAAAACATCGACTCCCAAAAAGCCACCTGAACAGAACTCAAAACCTGCGTGAAACAAAACAACAGGTATTACTGCTATTGCACGTAAACCATCAATCTCTGACCTGTAAGTCATAGGACAAAACAAAAAATTATTCCCACTCGAGAGTCCGATTGGACTCCCGGCCATATCCCTCAATGTTCAGATATTCGGGGTACATCCGAATGATGGAATAGGCTGATTCATTCGTATCCACCATGCCTTTGCAAGTAAGGTAGTGAATGCCGCCTTTGATCCCATACTTGCCCTTGTGGTTGTGTCCATTGATGTAGGCCTTTACGCAGGAAAATTCTTCCAACAGAGCGATCACTTCTTTTGCATTCCATAGGTTGTGTGGATCGGGAGGATAGACGGGGAAGTGGCAAAAGAGAGCAACCTTTTCCTCTGAGTCCTCAGCCTTCTCTAAAGTTTTCCTTAACCAGTGCAATTGTTCAGGGCCTATTCCCCCATTCCACTTAGGTGAACTGATTTTCTTTTTTCGGTAGTATTCCTCAGACTTTTTATACATCTCACTACCTTTCGGGTAAGCAATAAAGCTCAGGTCATTCCCATCCAGACATATGAAACGCCAGTTCTTGATTTTGAAATCGTAGTATTTTGCCGGCATGCCCAACTTTTTCGGAACCAGTTCTTTGTACTCATCCGCCACTTCGAAGTCATGATTTCCAAGAACATGATAACCGGGTGCATTTAAAGAATTATAGATTGGAAGTATCTCATCAAAACTAGAAAAATTACGGTCAATAAAATCCCCGAGATGAATAACAAAAGATAAATCTTCCTTGTTAAAATGCTCCACGCACTGATGTAGCTTTTCCTTGGATGAAGAATATTTTCTCTTCCCTCCATCCGGAGCCTCGCAGTACTGGCAATCCGCGATCGCACCAAAGGAGAATTTGTATTTGGTATTCTTTTTTTCTTCAGCAAGTACAGATGCACAAAATGCAAAAGAAATAAGTCCTAATAAGCGAATCATTCGACCTCGTGGATGGTATGATCTATGCGTCCCTTGAACTGAAGCCCGTCCGCAGATTGTAATTCATAATCAATCTGCACCATGTGGGCGGGGTGCAGGTTGGGCACATACAGAGCGATGGTTTTACCGTCGTCGAGAAGTTCTACCTTATCCAATTTTAAATCATTAACTGGAATTTCAGGAGATCCATAATTGGAGGACCATTTCAAATTCCATGCCCCAAATTTGTACTTCGACAAATCATTGGCTAGTTGGGGATCGATTGCCTCATAAAACCCGACCTCAATGCGGTCTTTTTTAACCTCCAAGGATTTGGGTAGGTGGACGGGCTTGCCGGTGTAACGAATACGGTCCAACCCACCTTTTCCTTTGGCATTGGTTTGCCAACCTTTAAGTCCGGATACATAGAGCTGCCCATCACCGGGATTGATCCGTGCCCGCATCGCACTACTGGATAGATCAACCGGGATCCGGGAAACCCCTCCCTGCATTTGCCCGTTCTTTTCCTCTTTAAGCACCACATAGAGTTTACTCTGACCGTAAGACATATGAAGGAGTTGATCCTTCAAAGGACCCCACTTATCACTTGTAACCCAGACCTGGCCACCACCGGAATTGTCCACTCCACGCTTCTTGGTCATCCAGACCAGTGGTTTGGGTGCTTCCTCCGGAAAATGCTGAAAGCCTGGTCTCTTCATAAAGTTTCTGCGATATTCACCCCAGTTGCTGTAAGGAACTTCATAACCTGCAATCGGAGAACTTTTAAATTTCCGATCACCTCGGTAGGAATCAATCACTCCATTGAAACTATCTGGCTTTACCCAGTTCAAGGGAGCGGTGGGTATGAAACTGCCCTCATTGTCTCCTGTGGTTACTTCCC
>ENA-OQVM01003573-OQVM01003573.1-marine-metagenome-genome-assembly--contig:-NODE-3573-length-16729-cov-5.355333_pt1 | contig 16729 bp, 17 predicted proteins | sample MGYA00237776_ERZ505498 | MGnify/ENA primary metagenome ERZ505498 (study PRJEB26159, sample SAMN06265151) | marine metagenome | isolation source: Helgoland LTER site | place: Germany:Helgoland, sampling... | reverse complement strand
TGCAATCAGCAGTCATTGCGACGCTTGCAGTCGGCATCACGGTTGTTTTGCTCCTCGGCGACATCGACTTGTCTGCCGCTGCGACCGCTGGCGTATGTGCAGCCTTACTAGGCGTTTTGGTACTGGCTGGCGTTCCTAGTCCAATTGCCTGCCTGATCGTAATGGCTGTTGGCATTATCATGGGTACTGCACAGGGCTTATTGGTCGCTTATATCGGCATTCCATCCTTCGTGGTGACGCTTGCAGGACTTCTAGGTTTCCAGGGTTTGATGCAAAAAATCCTTCCGACAGGAAACCTGAATGTTGGTGATCCGTTCATTCGTGGCTTTGCGCGGGTGCTTTTGCCTGATGCCCTAGGCTGGGCGTTGGCTATTACCTGTATCGTAGTCTTTGCATGGCTCAATTTGCGCAAGCAAACACAGCGCAAGGCACACGGGTTAGAACTGGACACCAACACCGCTGTTTGGGGTCAGATCGCATTCTTTGGCGCATTAATGTTGGCAACCGTTGCCACATTGAATGCTTATCGATCTGTGCCATTGCTGATTGTTCTGTTGATGGTGATCACAGTTCTCGTGGGTTGGGTGACGACCTCGACCCCTTACGGACGATCAATCTTCTCGGTTGGTGGCAATCCTGAAAGCGCGCGGCGTGTGGGCATAAATGTCAAACGTATCCGTGTCTCGGCCTTTGCAATCGTCGGTCTCATGGCCGCAATCGGTGGCATCTTTGGTGCGTCTCGATTTGGCTCAGTTTCCTACACCGCCTTTGCGGGTGGCTCACTCCTGCTCGAATCCATCGGGGCTGCTGTGATTGGTGGCACGTCCCTGTTCGGGGGACGCGGATCGGTTTGGAACGCGATCCTTGGCGCTCTGGTTATCGGATCACTTGGCAACGGGCTGGACCTGTCGGGTGCGAGTGCGGCTGACAAGCTGATGTTTTCTGGTGCAATCCTGTTGTTGGCTGTGGCGATTGACGCCGTGTCCCGCAGTGGCACGTCAGAGAGGTAGGGCACCATGTGGACACAAACACAACGCACCCTTCTTGATGCTATTTTGGACGAACTTGTTCCGCCAAGTAATGATGGGACAATTCCCGGAGCGGGCGCATTGGGAGTGGCAGACTTTCTCCCGACTGCTGACGCCTATGCGCCCAATCCTGTTGAAGCAACGCAGGCTGTGATGACGGCATTGGGTGACAGTTTTGTTGAACTGACAAGGCCGGAAAAAGTCGCCGCACTGCACTTAATCGAGACGCAACAGCCCGACGCCTTCGCAACCCTCGTTCGCCTAACTTACATGGGCTATTACAGTCGCCCTGACACCCGCCCACTGTTTGGCGTTGGTGCCCATCCCGTCCATCCCCAAGGTTACCCCGTTCCGCGTGAGGACGAGGCGCTGATGGATGAATTGACCGCACCCGTGCGCGCTCGTGGAAAGGTGTATCGCGATGCAAAATGAACCCGTCGACGTTCTAATCATTGGTGCAGGTGCCTCAGGTGCTGCCATCGCATGGTCGCTGCTGGAAACTCGGATGCGTATTCTGTGCTTGGAACAAGGACCGCACCTAGAAGATAAGGGTTACCCGAGCCGCGATGATGACTACGAACTCGCGCGGTACGGCAATTTTTCATGCGACCCGAACGTGCGCGGGTTGAAACAGGACTATCCGATCAACGCGGATGACAGCTGCATCACGCCGGTGAATTTCAATGCGGTCGGTGGTTCTACCATCAACTTCCTTGGTCACTGGCCGCGGATGAAGCCGTCAGATTTTCGCACCCGTTCGTTAGATGGCGTTGGTGCGGATTGGCCTGTGGATTACGATACGCTCGCACCCTTCTACAATATGAATGACCGCAACACGGGTGTGTCCGGCCTTGGCGGTAACCCTGCTTATCCGGATTACGCCCCAGAACTGCCTCCAATCCCAATCGGTAAATTGGGTCTAACGCTGGCCAAAGGGTTCAACGCAAAAGGCTATCACTGGTGGCCGTCGGATGTGTCGATCCTCAGTCAGGATCACGATGGGCGGCAGAAATGCGTAAATGCGGGCACCTGTGATCTGGGCTGCGCGGCAGGGGCCAAGGGAGGGACCAATTTCACCTACTGGCCGATGTTGGAAAACGCAGGCGTTGAGTTGCGTTCCGAGTGCCGTGTGCGTGAAATCCTCGTGGATCAAGTGACGGGTTTTGCTACAGGCGTGCTTTATCACGGGGCCGACGGGCAAGTGCACGAACAAAAGGCCGAATTGGTTGTCGTAGCGTGCAACGGGGTCGGCACGCCGCGGCTTTTGTTGAACTCCAAATCCAAAGCATTTCCTGACGGTCTGGCCAATCGCAATGGGATGGTGGGCAAGAACCTGATGTTCCACCCGCTCACCGGTGTTGCTGGCGTGTTTGACGAACCGATGCTGGGACACGAGGGGCCGATGGCCTGTGCGATCCTATCCCAGGAGTTCTATGAAACAGACTCGACGCGCGATTTCGTGCGCGGTTATGGACTTCATTCTGGCCGCTCCACCACTCCGATGACCTATGCATTAGGGGGGTATGGTGTCGACAGCCCGATCCCTTGGGGCGCCGAGCATCGTGAGACCATGGACAACGTCTATCCTTACCTGGCAGGGCTAACCGTGGTGAGTGAGGATCTTCCTGAGGAACACAACTGCGTCACGCTTGACCCTGACATGACCGACAGCGACGGCATCCCCGCACCAAAAGTTACCTACCGTTTGGGCGAGAATACCCGCAAGATGCTGCGCCACGGCGAAGAACGTGCAAAGGAAATTTTGCTCGCAGCGGGCGCGAAGAAGGTGCTGAGCAAAGCCGATGACAAGGTATGGTGGCGTGCCGGTTGGCATCAGATGGGTACGTGTCGGATGGGTGATGATCCGGCGACATCCGTGGTGAACGGCTGGGGCCGCAGCCACGATGTCAAGAACCTGTTTATCGTCGATGGCTCGATATTTCCGACGGCAGGGGCGGTCAACCCGACCTCCACGATTCAGGCGATGTCGCTCTATATCGGTGACAGCATCAAAACCAACATCGAAACCCTGTTTGAGTGAGGCCTGCGTGATGGAATTTCCAACAAAGATGTATATCAATGGGGCGCTTACGGGTGGTGCATCTTCAATCAAAGTAATCAATCCCGCTACAGAAACGCTGGTCGCAACAGTTTCAACGGCAGGGCCGGACGATGTCGAACACGCTTTGCAAGCGGCCAAGGCAGCGTTTCCAGTTTGGGCTGCGACGTCCATTTCCGAGCGACAGGCGTGGATGCGCAAGCTGCGCGATGCGGTCATTGCGCATGAGGATTGGTTACGCACTTGCGTGCATCACGAGATGGGCAAGCCTTGGGCGCAGACGGAAGAAGATTGGGACAGATTGGTCGCGTCACTGGACTTCTACGCCGAAGAAATTGCACGGCTGCATGACTACAGCTTAACCGACCGCGCGGGCACCCATACCCACCGGATGGTCTATGAGCCTGCGGGCGTGGCTGTTGCATTTCTGGCCTGGAATTTCCCGCTCCTGAACCTCGCGTTCAAGATCGGTCCTGCGATGGCAGCGGGCTGCCCGATTATCATTCGCCCGTCTGATGCAACGCCAATCTCGGCCTACGCTGTCGGCGCGTTATGCGAAATGATCGACCTGCCCAAGGGCGTGGTACAAATCCTTGCCACCGAAAGCTATGCAGTCGCGGACGCGCTGACAGCCTCAACCATTCCACAAGTGATCACTCTGATCGGATCCACCAAGACGGGCCAGCACATCATGCGCACCGGAGCGACGTCGATCAAACGTTACTCGATGGAGCTGGGCGGCAATGCACCGGTGTTGGTGTTTGAGGATGCTGATCTTGATCTGGCCGCCGACATCGTCACGGGCTTGAAGTTCAGCAATGCCGGGCAGATTTGCGTCTCGCCTAATCGCGTCTTTGTGGCCAAGGCGGTGCGTGAGGCCTTTACCCAAAAAGTCGTGGATCGCGCAAGAGCAGCAAAGGTCGGATTCGACAAACACGCCGACATCACCACCGGACCCGTGATCGACAGACGTGCATGGACGCGGCTGAAGGGTCTGGTAGATGATGCTGTTGCCGGCGGAGCAACGCTACTTGCTGGTGGCGAGCGTCCTACGGGCATGAATGCAGGCCACTTTCTAGCGCCTACGGTTCTGGCTGGTGTGACCGAAACGATGGCGGTCTACCGCGAGGAAACCTTTGGTCCAATCGTCAGTATTGTCCCATTTGACGATAACACCGATCTTCTACGCATGGCGAATGATTGCGAAGAAGGCGGGCTGACAGCCTATGTCTTCACCCGCGATTTGGCACGGGCGGAGCATTTTTCAGCGCATTTGCGTTATGGGGAAATTCAAATCAACGGCGTAAAATATGACATTGACCTGCCGCACGGTGGGATCGGGCAATCGGGGGTCGGACATGATTGTTCGGCGCTCGCCTTGCACGACTACCTTGTCCAGAAACGGATCACACGCGCCCTCGACACGACAACATTTGGAGGCCTGAACCCATGAAAATCACCCGCATTACCAGCCATGTGCTGGGATATGACCTGCCCGAACCACTGGGCTATTCGCAACAGTATTATCACAAACGCACCGCCCATCTGGTCGAAGTTGAGACCGACGAGGGCATTACTGGCTGGGGCGAATGTTTTGGCGCGGGCAATATCGCGCTGGCCAATAAAGGTATCGTGGAACAGGTCATCCAACCTATGGTGCTGGGGATGGACCCGCTGGACCGCGACGTGATCTGGCACAAGGTCTACAATCTGATGCGCGATCACGGGCAAAAGGGCATGCCACTGCAATCCTTGTCTGGCGTCGATATCGCGCTGTGGGACATTACGGGCAAGGTCGCGGATCTTCCGTTGCACAAGCTGATCGGCGGTGCACATCGCGACCGGATCGAAGTCTATGGCTATGGGATGATGCTGCGCCCTGAAAGCGCCGACAACCTTGTCGCACGGTTTACAGACGAGGCGGCGGCGATTAAAAACATGGGGTTCAAAGCCATCAAGATGAAGGTCGGCCTTGGCCCCAAGGACGACGTGCGCCTGATCGAGGCCGTGCGGCGCGGCGTTGGGAACGATTACCGCTTCATGATAGACGCCAACCACGCCTATACGACCCATGATGCGTTCTATGTCGGGCGCGCGATGGAAGAATTCGACCCTTATTGGTTTGAAGAACCCGTCGCCCCCGAAGACCTTGATGGCTACCGCGAACTACGCAGCGGTCTGCGCGTCAACATCTCCGGTGGTGAGGCTGAATTCAACCGCTGGGGTTGGCGTGCATTGCTGGAAAGTCGTGGCCTCGACATCGCTCAACCCGAGGTTTGCGCGCTGGGTGGCATCTCCGAATACCTGCGGGTGCTGACGCTGTGCCACGCGCATTTCACGCCTGTTGTGAACCACGTTTGGGGCTCTGCCATTGCAGTGGCCACAAACATGCATCTGCTGGCGGCAATGCCACCTTTGCCGGGGGGGCTGTTCCCGTGGGAGCCGATGTTGGAATTCGACACAACCCACAACTTGTTCCGCGACGATCTGCTGACGAACCCCTTAGATATTCAGGGGCAAGTGGCCACCAACAACGGCACGGTCGACATTCCCAGTGGCCCGGGTTTAGGTGTCACTCCTGACCGCGACTTCATCCGTCACTACGACCTCTGCAATTGAAGTTGGCCATGTCACAACCTTCCTTTGTAGCAGTCGATTGGGGCACAACCGGCTTCCGCCTTTGGGTCATGGACGCGGGCGGACAAATCTTGAACGCCACCCAAGGTCCCTTTGGCATGTCGCGCCTCAAACCCGATGACTTTGGCCGCATATTAGAGGAAAGCTTGGACACATTGGGCGTAGACGAAGACGTGCCCGTGGTCATTTGTGGCATGGCAGGTGCCGCGCAAGGCTGGTGCGAAGCCCCGTACCTGACAGCGCCGACGCAGCTCGAAATTCTCGGACAACAAGCCGTGGTCGTTCCCAACACACGGCGATGTGTCCGCATTCTTCCCGGTGTCAAGCAAATGAACCCGGCCAACGTCATGCGCGGCGAGGAAACCCAGATCGCAGGACTTTTGCATCAAAGCCCCGATTTTGGCGGGACTGTTTGCTTGCCGGGCACCCACACGAAATGGGTCCGTGTTGCAGATCGCGCCATCACCAGTTTTGAAACTTGTATGACAGGTGAACAATTTGGCTTCTTTTCAGAGACTTCAGTGCTGTCTCACTCCATGATCCTCGATGGATGGAGCGACAGCGCCTTTCGCGAGGCCGTTCGCACCGCAACCCGTGACCCTGCCGCCATTGCGCGCCGCCTCTTTGCGATCCGCGCTGAAATGCTTGTCGCAGATCAGACCAGCGCAGAGGCACGGGCGACCTTGTCAGGGCTGCTGATCGGTCAGGAATTGATGGCTGTACCACACTACTGGCAGGGACAATCGGTAACGCTGATCGGCGCACCAACCCTCTGCGAAATATACCTCAGGGCACTTGATGTCATGGGTGTCGGCGGGCGGGCCCTTGAAGTGGTGTCAATGACGCTCGCCGGCCTCACAGCGGCGCACCAACAATACATGAGCCATGCCAATGCCTAGAGACATCATCGCCATCCTGCGCGGTGTTCACCCTGACGAAGTGGTTGCGATCGGTGATGTACTGATCCGATGTGGTGTTACCACAATCGAAGTACCACTGAATTCCCCTGAACCGTTTGGGAGCATTGGGCGACTGACCAATCATTTCGGACTGGATGCACAAATTGGCGCGGGAACAGTGCTGAGTGTTAAAGATGTGCAACGTGTTGCAGAATTGGGCGGTCAACTTATCGTCTCGCCCGATACCGCACCAGACGTCATTCAAGCGACCAAATCGGCCAACCTTTCCTCCTACCCGGGTGTCATGACACCGACCGATTGCATTACTGCACTGCGAAATGGGGCGGATGGACTAAAGTTCTTCCCCTCGTCCATTGTCGGCGTCGATGGGTTCAGGGCCATCTGTGCTGTCCTTCCACCGGGCACCAAAACCTTCGCTGTAGGTGGTGCTGGTCCAGAGAATTTTAAGGAGTGGCTCGCCGCAGGCATGACAGGGTTCGGTATCGGGTCAGCACTCTATAAGGCGGGCGACAAACCTGCGGATGTTGCACGCAAGGCAAAAGAAATTGTTTCCGCATATGATCAAGCAATTAATTTTGTGCACGGCAGCTAACAAAAACACGCGGACAAACCGTTACCTCCGAAGGATCGTTTTTTGCACCAAAATTCGGTTCAAGGAGCGCTATGCATGTGTTGCTGCCGTTAGAGCCTGCCGCAGCATCAGCGAGTCTGGGCTCAAAGCTTCCATTCGCTGCGATTTGTATGAATGACCGCTCTGGGAGCTCTTGCCCGTCACAACAATTCCACCGCCTGACTAAGCTGGTCACTATTTACATCAATATATCTTTGCGTGGTGCTGATATGCGAATGCCCAGCTAGCTCCGCCAGTAACCGCACCCCAACGCCTTTGTTTGCCAAGCGCGTGATATATGTGCGTCGTCCACTATGGCTGGAGGCATCTTTAAACCCGCAAGCTTTGTAAATATCGAGGAACAGCTGGCACATTGTGTTTGCCGAAAAGTGACCGCCTTTTTGGCTCTCAAACAGAGGACGATCTAACTCTTGCAAGCATTTGCTTTTGGCGTAGCTGGTAAGCGCTTTCCTCAAACGTTGATTGAGATACACAGTTCTGCGCTGCCCACCTTTGCTTTGGTCTGCACCTAAAATGAACTGTTCCCGCACAGCGCCTGCTTCATCAAATACATCTCCTAGTTTTAGCGCCGCAATCTCCTTGGCGCGCAGGCCTGCATAAAAGCTAACCATGAATATTGTAGTGTCACGAACTGGATGACGACGACTGCGGCAGTAGTGTAATATTCTGCGAAACTGTGCTTCATTTAGTGTTTGTGCCTGTCGCATCTCAAAGCTCCTTAAACCTAATGTTTTGTTAGCTCTGAGTATAAAGTCTGAGGTTTAGGTTGGGCGACCGAAATCTGTCACAAAATATCTCCAATGATCTCAATGAGATCAGCTATAATCTCATACAATGCATGTTCTATGAGGTTTTCTAAAGCGTATCTGTCAATCGCAGAGTAAAAAGGGGAGCGTGTCGCGGCGGATCTGTGCAGTGGGATTCAACCCGAAACGCAATCGGTATCCGATCTTCGGACGGTGGCCTGCCGCCATTTCGACGCAGTGTTGGCTGGGAACGGTTAACCCCGGACCAGCGCCTCTGCTTCAATTTCAACGCGATAGTCCCCAACCAGTTTGGCCACAACAACCAGCGTGTTGGCCGGTTTAATCTCGCCAAAGACCTGCCCATGCGCGTTTGAGACAGCCAAGGTATCTGCTTCATCCACCAGATAGATGCGTGTTCTGATCACGTCCTCAGGTGCCGCGCCCAGTGCCGCCAATGCCTCGGTGATTTTATCGAGGATAAAGGTGGTTTGGGCGCCTGCATCTTGCGAAGCTACGGCGCGATCCGCACCTGCTGTTGCGGTGGTGCCTGACACTAATATCCGGTCTCCGATCCGCTGGGCACGGCAGTATCCGGCGATGTCTTCCCATTTTGAGCCGCTTAGGACACGGTCCGCACCAGGCCTGTGAGGAACAGGTGTTTTGTCATGTGAGAGTGGCATTTGATCAAGATGATCGGTTAAATCGCCAGATGCGGTCAGGAAAGGCGGTTTTCGGTATTCGTCGCCACAGTCGCCGGGAATAGCTGTTGTTTGTTCAAACGCCGTACCAAGATGGGCATGATCGTCGGCGTCCAACGCAAATGCAAATAGCTGGGCGTTATCAGCCGCATGCATGTTTTCACCTAACCGTGCGCCAATGATGACGCCGGCAACACCGGGTTGATCCAGCACCCAGCGTGTTGCGACATTGGCAATCGAAACACCATGTTTGCCTGCGATCTTGCTCGCTGCGTCCAGAATGCCCTGAAACGCTTCCCACCCTCCGGCGGTATCAATAAAGCGCTTGTATTTCATCTTGGACCAATCAGCGATCTGGGTTGGTTCTGCGATATTCAACCACTTTTCGCTTAGGAATCCGCCGCACAATGTGCCGTAGGCCAGCAGACGCACGGGTGATGCTGCGCACAGGTCGGCCAGCGGCCCTGACGCGCGGTGATCCAGCAGGGAAAACGACACCTGATTGGTGCGCAGGGGGATACCATCCGCCAATGCCAAGTGCAGATGGGCGGCGTCAAAATTGGTGACACCAATTTCGCGGATTAACCCTTCTTTACGCAATGCGGATAGTTCATGCAGGGCATCCAGCCATGCGGGGTGTTGAAAATTCCACCAGTGAAATTGTAGCAAATCAACGCAATCCACACCCAACCGGTCAAGGCGATCTTGCACACCAGCACGCACCACATCCGCGGTCATCGGGCCGGGAGATGGGCACCATTTGGTGAAAGCGATTGGCCTGTTGCCATTCGGTTGAACGCGGCGCAACAAGGCACCAGTGATAATTTCAGCTGACCCATAGTGATCCGCCATATCAAACGTATCAAATCTGGCATCAACATAGCGTTGTAGGTTATCGGCACCCATTTCAGGGTCAAGCAGCCCTTGCTTACGTTCGATATCGGCAACCTGCCACAGCCCTGTCAGGGCGCGGCTGATGTTTAATCCAGGGGCGATTTCATATCGTTCTGGGTGGGACAAGGTGATCTCTCCGAGTTTATTTAGTCAGGTGTCAGTGGGGTATCGATATCGTTTTGCAGCACGGCAAAGGATTGTTCTATATCCCCGATCAACGCGGCTTGCGCGGCACCGCGATCATCTTGTTCCAACGCGTTGATGATCGCATCATGAAATTTGTGTTCTTGGATATGCAGCACGTCCCGATGGTTGATGATCAGATTCAGATACGACCCATATTGCAGCCAAAGGGCCTCAATGATGGGCAACAACACGTCAGAGCCCGACATCCGGTAAAGTGTGAAATGAAAGTCGTAATTCTGAACAAGATCAGGACCGTTTTGGGACGGGTTACCAGGGCGTTCCAAAATCGCTTTCAGTGTGTCGATACCAGCCGCATCAATATTTTCCATCGCCTGATCCAGAATAAGGCTCTCAAGCGCTAATCGGGCTAATTTCAAATCCTTCATGCGGCGGGCGTCAAAGGCGGGCACTAAAAGTTTCCGGCTGCGGGTGTCAATCAACGCACCTTCGGCAACCAACCGCCGCACGGCTTCACGTACAGGCGTCATGGAGGTGCCGAGCTGTTCGGCCAAGGAGCGCAACGACAAAACATCACCCGGCGCAAAGGCCCCGCGCGTGAAGGCATCATGCAACGACCGATACGCACTGTCGCGCAGGTTTGTTGGGTCAATTGCGGCGATCTGCGCGGTAGCCATTTTCGAAATCCCTTTTGCCGTCGGGGAAGTGTTACCCGTGACGGGTCCATTGACAAGACATAGATATGAAATCTATCATTAAATATCACAGGTAACAGTTGCGATTCCAAATTGAGGAATATTCCCATGTCGCAAGAGGCGGGCTTCTGGCTTTATGATCTGCGGGTTGAAACCCGTCTGAACGGTCGCACCCCCGTTTGCCGTCATATTGAAGGCGAGTTCTTTCGTATTCAGGGGGAAAACCTGATCTTTGGCGAGGGTCAAAAGGTCTCGATGTACGCATTGGCTGCGATATTGCCGTTGCTGCCTGCTAAACAGCGGATCACAGATGAACATGACTGGATGTCGACAGACGCAGAGATTGCCTGCCCCGATCCACATTGCGGGGGGCGGTTCAATGTTGTGCGCGAGGAAAAACGGTGGTTCTCGCATGCCGAAACCACGGGCCTGCCGGATGCGCGTGATGCCCCGTATTGGCAGAAAGAGGACACCAAATGAGCGCCGTCGAAACAACAGACCTGCGCCCCGGCCACCGCATTTCGCGGGTGATCAAAGGCGGCTGGCAACTGGCTGGGGATCATGGGTCCGTTGATCGCAGTGCTGCGATTTCGGACATGGAAGCCTTTGTCGATGCGGGCATCACGACCTTTGACTGCGCGGACATCTATACGGGTGTCGAAGAGATGATTGGCGAGTTCATCGCCGATTTACGTCGTCGCCGAGGTGTCGCAGTGGCCAATCGTGTGATGGTCCACACCAAACTGGTGCCCGACCTGACCCGTCTTGCCGATCTTCGTGCTGATGAAGTCGAAGCGATCATCGACCGCTCTCTCAAGCGCCTGCAGATTGAGCAGTTGGATCTGGTGCAATTTTACTGGTGGGATTTGACCCTTGGCAACGCAGTTGAGGGATTGGATGTTCTTATGGATTGCCAGAAGAAAGGCAAAATCGCCAACCTCGGCGTGACCAATTGGGATCTGGAACAAACAGCTCGATTTGTGGACGCAGGTTTTGATATCGCCGCAACCCAAGTGCAATATTCAGTGCTGGATTGCCGCCCGACATATGGGTTAACCGATTGGGCCAAGCATCACGATATACAGCTTTTGTGTTATGGCACACTGGCGGGTGGGTTTTTGACCGATAAATGGCTGGAACAACCTGACCCGGGCTTTGCGTTCGAAAACCGCAGCTTGGTCAAATACCGTCTGATCATTGATGAGTTTGGTACATGGGAACAGTTTCAGGCGTTACTGAGCTTGCTCAAAGCGATTGGGGATATACATGGTGTATCGCTCAGTTCCGTCGCCACGCGCTGGGTGCTAGATCAGCCACAAGTCGCTGCTGGGATTGTTGGTGCGCGGTATGCCAGCCACTTGCCAAAAACGCTTGAGGCGTTTGAATTCAACTTAGACAGAGAGGACCACGCCGAAATCGACGCTTTGCAGCAGCAGGCGAAAGGCCCGGCTGGAAAGGTCTTTGGATTAGAAGCGAACCGGACCTCGCGGCACGGAAGTATTATGAAGTACAATTTGAATACGCGGCCTCAGGATCAGGTTTTGGGGCGGTGATGACGGACGCGATCCTGTCTACAAACGGATTAATCCACAAATTTGGGGCATTTCGGGCCCTTGATGATGTTTCTATCTCGATCAAGAAGGGGTCGCTCACTGGATTAATTGGGCCAAACGGCGCGGGAAAATCCACTTTTTTCAACGCCATTACCGGCAATCTGACACCCATGTCTGGCACCGTCACAATGGACGGCAAGGACATCACAGGGCAATCACCAGAACGGTTGTTTGTGGGTGGTATGGGGCGGACTTTTCAAATCCCGCGTCCTTTCGCGCGGATGACGGTACTTGAGAACGTAATGCTGGCCCCTGTGGCGCAAATTGGCGAAACGCTGCTTGGTCCGTTTCTGTCGCGCAAGGCGGTTCAAGCGCAAGAACGCGCAATCCATGTGCGCGCCATGGAAATACTTGAGTTTATGATGCTGACGCCGCTGGCGGATCATCCGGCTGGCAAGATTTCTGGCGGGCAGATGAAGCTATTGGAACTGGCACGGGTGTTGATGGGCGATCCGAAGGTGATCCTGCTGGATGAACCTGCCGCGGGTGTGAACCCCACACTGACCGGCACTTTGATCGAAAAGATTGAGGCTTTAAATGCGCAGAGCAAGACATTTGTGATCATTGAGCACGACATGGATTTTATCATGCGACACTGTAATCCGATAATCGCTTTGGCTGAAGGCCGCGTGGTGTTTGAAGGTAACGCAGAGGAAGCACAACAAAGCCCGATCCTGCGCGACGCTTATCTAGGGGCAACGGCCAATGCCTGATATCGCGCTGGATGTGCAGCACGTCACGGCGGGATATGTACCTGATTTACCGATCCTGCATGACGTGTCCATCCAAGTGGTACGCGGTACGGTCACGGTAATTATCGGACCAAACGGTGCTGGAAAATCCACTCTAGTCAAAGCAGTTGCGGGGCTTTTGCCAGTCTCCAGCGGGACAATTTTGCAAGGTGTGGACGACATCACCAACATACGGCCCGATCAAATGGCGGCGCATGGCATCGCCTATGTGCCTCAGTCTGACAACATCTTTCGCAATCTGACCATCGGGCAAAACCTTGATCTGGCGTTGCGCCGCGAAAAAGTTGATAAAGCCGCGCGGCGTGCAGAATTGTTGGTGCAGTTTCCTGTTCTGGCCGACAAGCTGACCGAGAAGGCTGGCGCATTGTCAGGTGGGCAACGTCAATTTCTCGCGGTCGCCATGGCCCTTGCGACGCGTCCGCAGTTGATCTTGATGGACGAGCCTTCTGCCGGACTGGCCCCTAAAGCGGCAGAGGAGGTGTTGGAAATGGCACGCGCCTTGACGGAAACGGGCACCACCATTCTACTGGTCGAACAGAACGTCAATCAAGCGCTGCGGCTGGCGGATCAATGCTATATCCTTGCTGAAGGGCGCAACCAGATTGATGGTAAAGCGACTGATCTGCTGGGCAATTCCGTTGTCGCTGACATCTACCTTGGCGGCAAACGCATGAGGGCAGGGGCATGATCCAGCATTTGCTAGATGGTATACTTGTCGGCGCGGTGCTTTCGCTTGGCGCGGCAGGGTTAACGATGGTCATGCATATGCTGCGGTTCGCCAATTTCAGCCATGCCGAGCTGCTGTCGATCGGGGCCTATTCGGCGCTGGTGTTTGATGCGTTGTTCAAAGGTATCTCGCCTGTGTTGGCCGCCCAAATTGGGCTACTCTCTATGACTGGGGCGCTGGCGCTTTCTATGGTGTTTTCGATGGTCATCACGGGCATAAGTGCGGTGATTTTTGACAAACTGATCTTTCGGCGTGTGCGCGAAAGGGGCGAAGAACTGTCGATGGTTTTTGCCTCCTTCGGGCTGGCGCTGATCATCCGCAATGCGATTGGTCTGATCTTTGGTTTGCAAACGAAACTCTATAGTCAGGACATTGTTTTTGCGACTGTCCTTAGCCGCGATCCTTTGGTCTTGGTGAAGCCGGATCAAATGGCAACGCTGGGTATCACGCTAGCGATCATCCTGCTCCTGCACTTGAATTTGTCGCGCACGACATTTGGCTATGCCTTGCGGGCGGTAGCGGAAAACCCGTCGCTGGCGCAGGTCAACGGGATAAACCTGCAACGGATGATTGTGGTCGTTTGGGTGCTTGGCGGTGGCTTGGCGGCCCTCGCGGGTGTGTTCTATGGGTTGAACAATCAGATCACGCCGGTGATTGGCCGCGATCTGGTATTGCCGATATTTGCCGCCACAATTGTGGGTGGCATCGGATCAATTTATGGTGCGTTGCTGGGTGGTTTTGTGGTGGGGATCGCGGCCAATCTTGCGGTGATGGTGCTGCCCTCGGGCTACAGTCCTTCGATACCTTTCCTGATCATCATTGCGGTTCTGTTGATCCGGCCAAACGGGTTGTTCGGAGAGGAACGCACGTGATTGGCCTTGTCTCATATCTAGTGTTTTTCGCCACCGTGGCATCGATCCTTGCGATTGCGGTGCTAGGGTTGAACCTGCAATGGGGCAATACGGGCCTGTTCAACGGTGGTGTTGTAGCGTTTTTCGGGGCTGGTGCCTATGGCACACTGATCCTTGGTGGTGTGCCACAGGACGGCCAGCTTGGCGGATTTGGACTGTTCTACCCCTTGGCGCTTTTGGGGGGGATGGCAACCGCAGGACTGCTTGCATGGGGTGTCGGAATTCTGACACTGCGGTTGCGCCATGATTACCTGGCGATCTCGACCTTTGGTATCGCCGTCGCATTTGAAAACCTGATGCGCAATGCGCAATGGTTGGGTGGCGGTGCACAAGGGTTGCGCGGGTTTGAACGCCCGCTGCGCGCGGTGTTGGGCGATGGATTTCTCTACAACATTCTGTTTTTGCTGTGCGTTCTCGTTCTAATGGTCCTCACCTACCGATTTCTTGAAACCCTTGTCGCGTCCCCGTTTGGTCGCCAGCTACGCGCCATACGCGAGGATGAAACCGCGGCGCGTTCACTGGGCAAAATCCCTGCACGCATTCGGTTGACTGCGTTTGTGACTGGCTCCGTTATCTTGGGTCTTGCGGGCGGGCTTTATGGCACATTTTATGCGTTTGTCAGCCCACAAGACATCCTACCAACCCTGACATTCCAGATTTGGGCGATGTTGATTGTCGGGGGCGCAGGCAACAACAAAGGTGCTGTTCTTGGTGCCTTCCTCATCTGGGGGGCTTGGACGGCAAGCGGGTGGGCCCTTTCACGTTTCGCGCCAATTGAGGCGCAACTTTACACCGGTTCGATTCAGTACATCCTGATTGGTCTGGTCATAGTCGGCATGCTGCTGTGGAGGCCGCAAGGCCTGTTGCCAGAGCGGTTGGTCGTTTCACAATCGGGTCGCACAAAGACCTAGGATAATTCAATGGGAGTACGGAATATGAAAAGATGTAACCGGATGATGGTCTCGACGCTAGGTGTCGCTATGGGGCTTGCCCTCAGCGCGGGCGCTGCTGCGGCCCAAGATTGCACCACCAAAATCGGCGCGGTGCTGCCGACGTCAGTAGATTGGGGGCGGCCCATTGCGGAAACTGCGCAGTTTGTTGTGGATCAGGTGAACGAGGCTGGTGGCGTTGCGGGGTGCAATGTTGAAATGGTCTTGCGCGACAGTCAGGTTGACCCAAAAATCGGTGTCGATGCTGCTAAGGCTTTGGTTGACTTGGACGGGGTGCAGGTGTTGCTCGGTGCGGTGTCTTCCGGTGTTTCAATGCCGATCCTGACATCGGTTACAGTGCCCGGCAATGTGCTGCAAATGTCATGCTGTTCGTCTTCTACCGCCTTCACCAAACTGGCTGAAGAAGGCAAAACTAAGGGGTTGTTTTTCCGCACTTTTGCAACAACAGGTGTGCAGGCCGCTGTTGGTGCAAAAGTGGCCAAGGATCAGGGCTATAAGTCTGTCGCGATCCTCTACAAGAACGATGATTGGGGACAGGATCTGCAAAACTTGATTGCCAAAGATTTCGAAGCGCTGGGAATCACGGTCACATCTGCAACTGCCATCAACGACGGCCAGCCATCTTATCGCGCCGAAGTCACAAGCGCATTATCGGGCAATCCTGATGCGCTATATCTTGGGCTTTACCCAAATGAGGGCACGGCAGCAGTGCGCGAGTGGCTGTCACTTGGTGGTACACAGCATATGATCATGGCGAACTCGCTGAAGTCAAATGAATTCCGCGACAACGTCGGTCTACAATACCTTGGAAAGACCTTTGGCACTGACACCGCATCGCCCCGTGTGGCAAGCGCAGACAGTTTTGTGGCAGCCTATGAAGCGAAATTTGGTGGTGCACCCAATGGTCCGGGTCTTGCCAACAGCTATGACGCGACGATGATTGCGCTCCTTGCGATGGAAGCCGCAGGCAAGGATGCAACGGGTGACCAGATTGCAGCCCAAGTGGCGCGGGTCACTGATCCGGCAGGCACGCCTGTAACGGCGGATGCAGCAGGGTTTGCCGCCGCGCGTGATGTTTTGGCAGGTGGTGGCAACGTCATGTATCAAGGTGCAACTGGTAATGTGCGCTTTGATGCAAACGGCGACGTATCAGCGCCGGCAGTTGTCTGGAAGTTCTCAGAAGAAAGCGTCGAAGAAGTTGAGTATATGTCCCTCACGGATGTTGACGATTTCATCGCCTCGCTGAAATGAGAACGCCAGTGCAATAATCCATCACTGAAGCGGCCGGATTGTCTGGTTTGCCTGAGCAAAACTCCATCAATGA
>ENA-OQVM01003569-OQVM01003569.1-marine-metagenome-genome-assembly--contig:-NODE-3569-length-16740-cov-3.688171_pt1 | contig 16740 bp, 17 predicted proteins | sample MGYA00237776_ERZ505498 | MGnify/ENA primary metagenome ERZ505498 (study PRJEB26159, sample SAMN06265151) | marine metagenome | isolation source: Helgoland LTER site | place: Germany:Helgoland, sampling... | reverse complement strand
TTAAGTTCTACATTTTTTTGAACTTCAGTGACGATAGGAAATTTTTTTGTTTCTTCATCCATCTCTCCAATATTGGCAGAGGCTGCAATAAATTTATTCTTCATCATAATTAAACAATAGATAGCTTCATGAACTGAAGCTGCTCCTAGAGGATGGCCAGATAAAGATTTTGTAGAACTAATTTTTGGAATTTTATCTTTAAATACTTCAGCAACAGATCTCAACTCCGTAACATCTCCCACGGGAGTAGAAGTGCCATGCGTATTGATATAATCTATTTTATTTTTAGTAGTACTTAGTGCCATATTCATACATCGAACAGCACCTTCACCAGAAGGGGCTACCATATCATACCCATCTGAGGTTGCTCCATATCCTGTTAATTCAGCATAAATTTTTGCCCCTCTCGCTTTGGCATGCTCTAATTCTTCTAAAACTAATACACCACCTCCCCCCGCAATCACAAAACCATCTCTTGTTTTGTCATAAGCTCTAGATGCTTTTTCAGGAGTGTCATTGTATTTTGAAGATAATGCAGTCATCGCGTCAAACATAGCAGTCATGGCCCAATGTAATTCCTCACTACCACCAGCAAACATAATTTTTTGTTTACCATATTGAATTAATTCCATAGCATTTCCAATGGCATGACCACTAGTAGCGCAGGCTGAACTTATCGTATAGTTGGTTCCTTTGATTTTAAAAGGAACGGCTAAAGTAGCTGATGCGGTACTTGCCATGGTTCTCGGGACAATAAATGGACCCATTAGTTTGGGTGTTTTGGCTCTAGTTTTATCTACTGACAGAACGACATTTTCAATAGAGGGCCCACCTGAACCCATAATAATACCTGTGTTAATATTACTAACTTCTTTGTCTTCTAAGCCTGAATCTTTAATAGCTTCCTGCATGGCTATATAGTTGTATGCAGAACCCGCTCCCATAAATCGTATGGTCTTTCTGTCTATATGATCCTCCAATTTTATGTTTGGCTTTCCATGAATATGGCTTTTTAAATTATACTCTTTGTACTCTTCGCAGAGTGAAATACCTGATTTTCCATTTAAGAGAGATTGGTAAACTTCTTCTTGATTATTTCCCAAACAAGAAACAATTCCCAGTCCTGATATAACTACCCTTTTCACTACTGTCCTCCTTTAAACAATCCTACTTTTAAATTTTTAGCTTTATATATTTCTTTATTATCAGCCAAAAGCACACCATCTGCAAGACCAACAGAAGTCTCACCTTTCTTCATAATTTTTTTCATATGAATTACGTATTTAGCCAAGGTAATGTCTTGGGTTACTTCTCCAGTAAATTTTACTTCTGCTACTCCTAAGGCCCTGCCTTTTCCAGGATTTCCATCCCAACCCAAGAAAAACCCAACCAGTTGCCACATGGCATCTAAACCTAAACATCCAGGCATAACAGGATCATTTATAAAATGACAATCAAAAAACCATAAGTCTTTTTTGATATCTAACTCTGCTTCTATTAACCCTTTACTGTAATCTCCTGCATTATTATTTATAGTTGTGATCCGGTCAAACATGAGCATGGGTGGAACGGGCAGTTTTGCATTACCCTCACCAAACATTTTACCATTGCCACAGTCAAGAAGCTCTTGATAATTATAATTGTTTTTTTTGGTCATGTTGGAAATTTTTAATAATTTTTTATATAGCTATTTATAAATAATTTTTGCAAATAAAACTAGTTCATAATCTCATTTTTATTTAAGCCCCATAAGGAATTTTTTTTAACCCATCCTGAAAAAAGATTATTCTTGACGTTACACCAGTTCAAAGAACACTCTTTTATTACTGCAACTTCTAATTTTCCAATTTTATATATAGGGCGGGAATAGGTAGTTGGTTTTTTAAATATTAATACTTCGTCCTTAATAAATAAAACAGATCTTTTTCTAGATAGTTGAGAAATGTGCACCCACCCGCTATCATTTTCAAAATCTTTAATTTTTCGCCAATTGTAATATTGGTCAATAATTATAACAGGAAAATTTTTCTTTTCGTAAATCCATTTAATCGGAGCAGTTCTTGAGGGAGCAATTCTCACATTCACCTTGTTATTTTTCAAGCTTAAATATTTTAAATCACTATCGGAAAAAGTTACAGTTGCGTAAAGAAAAAATAAAAAAAAAGCTAAATAATTTTTAATACTCATTATAGATGATTAGGACAATTTTTGTGCAAGTTGATAGTTCTGAAAGTTGTTTTTTCTAAATCTATAATCAGGATTTTTCCACATAACGATTCTTTAAAATTTAAAATTTCTTTAATTGTTTCATTACACATTAGTACGCCCATTACTCCCGCTATAGAGCCTAGGATTCCTTCCGACTCACAGTCATTATTGTCATTACTTGGAGCTTTGGGCATAAAGCATCTTAAGCAAGGAGATTTCTTTTGTTTTTCTTTAAAGTTAAATACAAATAAATATCCTAAAAATTTATTGATAGCTGAGCAGATTAAAATTTTCTTATTTTTTTTGCAATAATCGCTAATGGTTAATTTGCTTATAAAGCTATCTGTCCCATCTAAAATAACATCGTAATCTTTTGCTATTTTATCAATATTATTTTTTGTAATTTTACTTTTGAACGTTTTTATTTTTATTTTGGGGTTGGTTAATAATATTTTTTTTTTACTTACCTCTGCTTTAGACTTCTTTAGATCTTTTTGATCATAAAGTATCTGTCTATGTAAATTGGAAATAGAAACTTTGTCAGGGTCAGCTATTCCAAAACACTCAACACCACTTCTTGCAAGATAGGTCAGTGCTGGAGTTCCTAATCCACCTAATCCAATAATTAAAATTTTACTATCAATTATTTTCTTTTGACCCGTAATGCTAATTTTTTTTAAATTGATTTGTCCGGAATATCGTTTAATTTGATCGTTTGTAATTCTCACTTTATTGACCGGTAGAGCCAAATCCACCAGCACCTCTTATTGTTTCTGGAAGCTCCTGTACCTCTTTTAGATTGGCTTTAATGATAGGACATATAACCATTTGAGCTATTCTCTGAAATTTTTTAATACTGACTGCCTCAGTTCCCAGATTAATTAGTAGTACTTTTATTTCACCGCGGTAGTCAGAATCTATAGTTCCGGGTGTGTTTACAACTGATATTCCGTTCTTATAAGCTAGTCCCGATCTAGGACGAATTTGAATTTCGAAATTATTAGGCATAGCCACACTAACACCTGTAGGAACTAATTTTCTTTCCCCTGATAACAATCTCAGATCTTTTTCAATATAAGCCTCAAGGTCAAGTCCTGAAGAGCCCTCCGTCTCATATTTTGGAATATTGACGTCACTGTGTAATTTTTTAATTAAAATTTCATGCATTTTAATGTCCTAATGATTTTATAATTCGAGTCACCACTTCACTTGCTATTTCAGATTTTGATGTTTTGGATACTTTTTCTGTCATTTTATTTTTATAAATTATAGTTATCTCATTATTATCTGAATTAAACCCTATAGATTTATCAGATACGTCGTTAGCAATGATCCAATCGCATTTTTTTTTGTCTAGTTTTTTTAAAGAGTTTTCCAATACATTTTCAGTTTCCGCTGAAAAGCCAATAACTAATTCTGGTCTATGCTCATTTTGACTAGAAAGAAATTTAAGAATGTCTATATTTTCTGACAATCTTAAATCATGATTAGTAATGTTGTTTTTTTTAATTTTTTCTTTCTTATATTCTGGTGAAAAATCAACAACAGCAGCAGCGCATATTGCAATGTTTACAGGTAATAGTTTTTGGCAAGCCTGTAGCATTTCTTCAGCGGTAATTACTTTGATAACCTTTAATTCTTTTGGATAATTTATATTAGTCGGTCCAGTTACTAGCGTAGTGTCAAATCCTGCATCAAGAAGCTTCTTTGCAATTTCGTAACCTTGCTTACCAGAAGATTCATTAGAAATATATCTTACAGGATCGATATACTCTTTGGTTGGTCCGGCAGTTACAAGGACTTTTTTGTTTTTAAAGCTATTATTTTTTTTTATAAAATAAAGTTCAAGAGTTTTTTCAATTTCATTAATGGAAGACATCTTGCCCTCACCAACCTCACCACAAGCAAGGTCACCACTATCTGGTCCAATAAACTTGTAATTATAGTTATGTAATTTTTTTATATTTTCTTTTGTGGCTGGCTTGTTCCACATTTCAACATTCATAGCTGGAACTAAAAAAATATCCTTATTGGAAGCAGATACTACTGTCGAAATAAAATCATCAGCCGATCCGTTTGCAAGTCTAGAAAGTAAGTTAGCTGTAGTCGGTGCTATTAATATAATATCTGACCATCTAGAAAGCGCTATATGATCCATTTCTAGTTCATTGTTTACGTCAAAATGATTCTCATAAACTTTATTCTGAGATAAAGATGTAATAGACAAGCTTGTAACAAATTCTTTAGCAGACTCTGTTAATATTGTTTTAATTTCACACTCTCTTTTTTTTAAATTTCTAATTAAATCTAATGTCTTATAGGCTGAAATTCCTCCAGAAATAATAAGTAGTATCTTTTTTTTGTCTAAACTTTCCATAGATGTTATTTAAATATTAATAGAGCAACCACCACAGCAACTAATATTTTAATAATAAATAAATTTTTCTCATTTTTGAGTTTTGTTTTTTCTACTTCTAAATTCTTGGCGATAGTAGGGTCAGAAGAGCTAACATCAGAACGTGAAATAAAAACTTCTAAAGCCTTAGTGGCCTGGTCCATAATTTTAGGAATTTCAGGGAGCCTGCTCATCATGTCATTGGTAGTATGAATGGCTTGTTCTATTGTAGCCTTGGGACCTTTTTCTCTTGTAAGCCAACCCTCTAAAATAGGTTTGGATATATCCCATATATTGGCATCATCATCTAAGGATCTTGCAACACCTTCTACAACAACCATATTTTTTTGTAGGAGTAACAATTGTGGTTGTGTGGTCATGTTAAATTTTTCAGTTATTTCAAATAATTGCGCCAAAAGCTTACCAGCAGATATATTTTTTATAGACTGGCCAAAAATTGGTTCACCAATGGAGCGCAAAGCTTGAGAAAAAGATTCTTTTGATTCATTCTGAGGAACTAAACCTGCTTTAAAGTGAACTTCTGCAACTTTTTCATAATCTCTCTCAATAAAGCCATAAAGGATATCGGCTAAATATTTTCTATTATCCTTATCTAGTCTTCCCATAATACCAAAATCTACAGGAATAATATTACCGTCCAAATCTACAAAAAGATTTCCTTGGTGCATATCACCATGAAAAAAACCATCACCAACAGCTTGCCTTAAAAAATTTTGAATAACAGATTTGGCTAATTCTTTTTTATTAATTTGCGTAGAGTTAATTTTCTCAATTTCTCGAAGGGGTATTCCTTCAACTTTTTCTAAAGTTAGCACTCTTTTGCTAGTAAAATCCCAATGTATGGAGGGGACTTTAAAAAAAGGGTCGTTACTCGTATTATTTTTTAGCTCATTAGCTGCTGCTGCCTCAAATCTTAAATCCATTTCTATACTAGTTATTTCTTTTAGAAGATGAATGACCTCAACAAGTTTTAACCTCCTAGTTTTTGGCAAAAAACTTTCAACCAAATAAGCAAGCAGCATCAATGCTTCTAACTCTTTATTAAAAATCTTTTCAATATTAGGACGTAAAATTTTTATAGCCACTTGCTTTTCACTATTGTTAATAGATGCAAAATGAACTTGAGCTATTGACGCGGCCGCAATAGGCTCTGAAATATTAGAGATCTTTTTAAAGGTTTCTTCACCCAACTCTGTTCTTAAACTTTCCTTGGCTATAGAAAGACTGAATGCTGGCATTCGATCTTGTAATTTTTGCAAATCTTTAGCTAAAGTTTCACCAACAATATCAGGACGTGTTCCTAAAAACTGGCCAAGCTTTATGAAAGTTGGACCAAGTCCTTTTAATGCATTTACAAATTTCTCATTAGAAGGAATATTTAAATCTTGTTTAGGTGAATTTAAACTAAACCCCAATACTTTGAATAAGATCTTAATTAATAGAGGGGGGTCATAAATTTCTTCAAAATAGCCAAGGGCATCCGCTTTAGCTAAAGTTCTTCCAATTTTAAATAAGCTATATAGTTTTTGAAGCATTTAAATTTTCCAGGCAGTATGAATAGAAACAATTCCACCCATCAAATTAATATAATTTACATTCTTAAATTTAGATTGTTTTAACATTTCTTTAAATTGATCCTGAGTATAAAATTTTTGAATACTGCTAGTAAGATATTCGTATGGGCCCTTATCGCCAACTATTAATTGTCCAACAGAGGGAATTATTTTAGAATAAAGCTTATATAGCTCTTTTAATATCGGCTTTTCTACCTTGTAGAATTCCAAGCAAATAAATTTACCTCTCCTTTTTAATAAACGGTATGCTTCTTGCGTAGCCTTCTCTGTATCAAACGTGTTTCTGATTCCAAAGCTGATGGCGTAGATATCTACACTTTCACTTTTAAGTGGAACCTGTTCTGCAGCAGAGCATATTTCACTTATTTTTTTATTACCTCTAAAAGAATCAGTGCCTTTCTTTAACATTAAATAATTAGGATCTACTCTAATTATTTTTGTAAAATTAGAATCTTTAGCAATGAGTTTTGCGATATCGCCAGTTCCAGAAGCCATATCTAGTATAGATTCATTTTTTTGAATATTCATTAATTTAACAAATTCTTTCTTCCACAATCGATGAGAGCCAAGAGACATCACATCGTTCATAACATCGTATTCATCATGAACTTTATCAAAAACACTTTTTACAATTTGTTTTTTTAATTTTGAAGTTTTCATTTTAATATATACAAATATAAAACATTAATAATTTTATAGTAGCTTATTTTTTATGCCTGAATTGCCAGAGGTTGAAATTACCAAAAAAACACTACAGAAATATGTACAAGATCAATATATCACAGATGTAAAAATAAAAAATTATAACCTTAGATACAAAATAAATAAAAATTTTAGAAAAAATGTTATTAAAAAGAAAATAAAAAAAATAACAAGACGGTCTAAATATCTAATTTTCCACCTTTCAGACAAAACTTTCTTTATTATTCATCTTGGAATGACAGGAAGAATACTGGTAGGTAAAAATAACACATTACTAGATACTAGTTTTTATTCCTCCAATTCATCTATTAATAAACATAACCATTTATACTTTTTTTTTAAAAAATATGTCATGATTTATAATGACACAAGAAGGTTTGGCTTTATTAAATTTTATACAGAACAAGAGCTTTTGAAATCTTCTCACCTTATTTATTTAGGAGTAGAGCCTCTTTCTAAAAGTTTAAATTTTCGTTATTTTAAAGAAAGAATAAAGGGATTTAAAAAATCAATTAAAAACACTCTAATGGATCAATCTTTTATTTGTGGCTTAGGAAATATTTATGTAAATGAGGCGCTTTTCATATCCAAAATAAGTCCTGGAAGAATGTCTTTTAAAATAAAAGACAACGAAATCATTTTATTGATCAAATCTATTAAAACAATTCTAAAAAAATCTATTGTTTTTGGAGGCTCTACTATAAAAGATTTTCACAACTCGGAGGGGAAATCTGGGCAATTTCAAAACTTCTTCAAGGTTTATGCTAAGGAGGGTCAGGGATGTCCAAGGAGCAGTTGCAACGGGACGATCCAAAGATCCGTAATAAGCAGTAGAGCAACTTTTTTTTGTACAAAGTGTCAGGCAGAATAGTAGTTGACCATATATAAAGGGCGCTATATACCTTGCGGCGTTTATGGCTAATACAAAATCTGCAAAGAAAAAAACTAAAGTAATTAAGAAAAAGACCGCAATTAATAGAGTGCGCATTGGAAAATATAAAGGTGCCATTACTCAAATGGAAGAACTAATTAAAAGCGGAGATAAAGCCAAAATTGATAAATTTTTTTCTACCTTCCAGTCTCAGTTGATGAAAGTTTCTAAGAAAGGGTCTATAAAAAGAAAAACTGCGTCAAGAAAAATCTCAAGAATATCTAAAAAAATTTCTACGATTAAAAAGTAGTATTAAAAATTTTACCTTATCTATTAGTTGTGGTCCAAAGAGCACCAGATCTATTCATTTTTTAAATAAAAAAACAGACCACCCTTGCAACAATCTAAAGTTGTTTTGAATTTTTTTGAAGCAAGCGCTGGTTGATTCAAAAATTATTTTTTTAATTTCACTTTATGAGTGAAAATTATTTTTTTTATTTAATTAAAAAAATTCTTGCAGTATTGTCGTCTTCATATACAACAGCGCTCTCTAAAAAATATGAAAAATACCTCAGCACTACAAGACAACAACGACCTTAAAAAAAATTGGTCTGACGTTCAAAATAAATTAAAAGAAATTTATGGTTTGGACGTTTTTAAAAGTTGGATCCAGAATGTTGAGGCAAAAGAAGTAAAGCTCAATTCACTTACATTAATAGTGAAAACAAGATTTATCAGAGATTGGATTGTCTCTCACTATGCAGATAAAATTTTAGACTTTTTCCAAAAATTGGATAGTTCTGTTACTAGAATTCAGTTTGAAATTCATGAAAGTTTTTATGGAGATAAAAAGGTACCGACAAATGTAGTAGATTTTGAAACTGGAACGCAAGTACTAGACAATAAAGATTCAAGTTATGCTTCTAATAGAATAGATCATAGATTAACTTTTTCTAACTATGTGGTTGGTGAAAGTAACCAATTAGCCTTTTCAGCTGCCAAAAGGGTTTCTGAATCATTGGGCCATTATAACCCTCTGTTCATCTATGGATCGGTTGGACTAGGAAAAACACACATATTGAATGCCATAGGCAATGAACTTAAGAAAACAGATAAAAAAATTATCTATTTGTCAGCAGAGCGATTTATGTATCAATTTGTTAAGGCTATTAAAAATAAAGATACTCAGAAATTTAAAGATGTTTTTAGAAATGCAGATGTTTTGATCTTAGATGATATTCAATTTATTAGTGGCAAAGAAGTAACCCAAGAAGAATTCTTCTATACTTTTAATAGCTTAGTAGAGAACCAGTCGCAGGTCATTGTTTCGTGTGACAGATCTCCAAATGACCTTGATAGGATTCAAGATAGAATTAAGTCAAGACTATCTGGAGGTTTGGTTGTTGATATTCAGCCTCCTGATATAGCATTGAGATTGCAAATTTTAAAAAACAGATGCAAAACTGAAGAAACATATTTCGGTAAAGAAGTCCTAATTAGTGATGAAATCTTAAGTTTTATAGCAAACGAATTCAAGTCAAGTATTAGAGATATGTTGGGAGTTCTAAATAGAATTATCGCATCCTCAAGAATCCAAAACAAAGTTCCAACCCTTCAAGATGCTAGGCTTATATTAAAAGATTTACTTAGCAATATGCAGTCAGTGGTAACAATAGAAGACATTCAAAAACTAGTTGTGCACTATTATAATTTACCCATGGCAGATTTTTTATCATCGAGAAGATCCAGACACATTGCTAGACCCAGACAAGTTGCTATGTATTTGGCAAAAAAACTCACTACCAAGTCATTACCTGAGATAGGAAGAAAGTTTACTGGTAGGGATCATACAACAGTTATTCATGCGATTAAGAAAATTGAAGAACTTATGAATGCGGATAAAAAATTTGAATATGAGGTCCAGGATATTAGTAATAAAATTTTAAAAAATAATTAAATGGAAATTAAAATAGATAGAGATGTTATTTTAAAGTGCTTAAATCACATCCAAGGAGTGGTAGAGAAGAAAAATACCCTTCCGATCCTTGCCAATGTATTGATAGAAGCGTTCGATAGTAAAATACAAATTTCTGCAACCGACCTAGATATTATTATAACAGAAAAAATTGATGCTGAGGTAATCAAGGAGGGATCAACTACCACCACATCTCAAGTACTATATGATTTAATAAGAAAACTTCCAGCTGGGTCAAGCATCCATTTAAATTTGCAAAACGATAAAAGACTAAAGTTAACTTCAGGAAAATCAGATTTTAATTTAACATGCTTGCCCGCAAGTGAATTTCCAATCTTAGAAGATTCAATTGAAAGTGATTACTTGGAAGTTAAATCCAAATACTTATTAAAGTTATTAAATAAAACTAAATTCTCAATTTCTAACGATGAGACTAGACATTATTTAAATGGAATTTATTTACACAAAATAGAAGAGGATAGCTCTAAATTAATTGCAGTTGCTACGGATGGTCATCGTTTGAGCAAAACACAAATTACCGTAGAAGAAGATAAAAAATTTCATCCAGTTATTCTTCCAAAAAAAACTATATTTGAAATTATCAATATAATCAGTGACGAACCGGACACGCCAATAAAAATTTTGTCTGTCCGATCTAAAATTAAGTTTATTATTAAAGATATTGTCCTTATTTCCAAGGTTATTGACGGAAAATTTCCAGACTATGAGAAGGTCATACCTAGCGATACTAGGAAAGAAGTTCTAGCTAATGTAGTCGATTTTATAAGTGCTGTTGACCGAATAAAGTCTTTATCAGCAGACAGAAAAGGAGTGATCAAAATTAATATTGAAAATAATAAGATTAGGTTTTTTATAAATGATACTTCTTCAGGAGAAGGAATAGAAGAAATCAGTGCCGTGTATGAAGGAGATAATTTAGAAATAGGTTTTAACTCTGGATATTTAATGGACATTGCCAATTGTATTCAAGATGAAAATATTACGCTAAAGCCAAAAGATGCAACTTCCCCCATTATTATCAAAGACCAAAAAGACCCAGATAGCACATATGTTGTTATGCCCATGAGAGTTGTCTAATGCTCAATGGCTTTTATTGAAAAAATTAAATTACAAAATTTTAAGTCCCACACATTTTTTCAAAAAAAAATTCCAAGCAACAATGTTGTTATTCATGGGAATAATGGAATTGGAAAAACCAATCTACTAGAATCTTTATCCTTCTTTTCTAACTCCAAGGGAATGAGGGCCAATAAACTGGAAAATTTTTTACAAAAACAAAATAACATTCAAAGCGAATTCGCTCAAGCAGAGTGCCAGTTAAAGCAAAGCAATTACTCTACTAACATATCCTATAAAATTTATAAACAAGATGATCAGATTAACAAAAATTTTTTTATTGATAGTAAAAAAAGCTCTAACTTGCAAATTGCTAATTTGGTTAATTTTATTTGGCTTTCTCCTCACATGGACAAAATTATGTATGAGGAAGGAAGTATTAAAAAAAAATTTATTGATAAAATTATTTCAAATCTAAACCAAGACTTTAGTAAGTATTTATCAGATTTTAAAAAACTATCAGAAGAACGAATTGCTCTTTTAATAAATAGTCATGATACTAAATGGATCTCAATTGTAGAAAATAAAATGGCTACCCTCTTTTACTTAATTCTTATCGAGAGAAGAAAACAAATTAAAGACCTAAATTTATTGGCTGAGAAGAAGTTAAAGTTATTTAGTAGCTTCAAAATAAACATATTCAATGAATTAGAAAAATATCTTCCTGATCAAAAAGAATGTATTGCGGAGATAGAAAAAATTTTCTTTAACAATAGAAGTTTAGATGCCTCAATTAAAAGAAATACTTTCAGCCCCAATACGGACAAGGTAACTTTTTTTAACTGTACAAAAAATCTAAATTCAGAACTTTGTTCAACAGGCGAACAAAAATCAATTTTATTAAGTATAATTTTGGCGTTTGGTTGGATGTACAAACAAAGGAATATTCAGTTTATTCTGTTATTTGATGAAATTTCTTCACATATAGACGAAAAGAATATGGAGAATTTTTTTATAGAAGTTGCTAAATTTGAGACCCAAGCATGGTACACCGGAACCAAGAAAAATATCTTTCAAGTGATTGATAATAAAGCTTTTTTTATAGATTTAGCTTAATTGAGACCTCTATTTTTACCAATAAAAATGCTATAGTAGGTCTTCTTTTGAAATCAAAAAAATGAGCAAAAACTTAAAAAAAATTGAAAAACCGAAATCTTATGGTGCAGATTCTATCAGGGTTTTAAAAGGATTAGACGCGGTCAGAAAAAGACCAGGAATGTATATTGGTGATACGGATGATGGAACCGGTCTTCATCACATGGTCTTTGAAGTAGTAGACAACTCCATTGATGAAGCGTTGGCAGGACATTGTTCCAAGATAGATGTTTTTATTAATGCAGATAACACAGTAACAGTATCAGATAATGGTAGAGGAATACCAGTTGATATTCACAAATCAGAAGGAATCTCTGCCGCAGAAGTTATTATGACTCAGCTTCATGCTGGAGGAAAATTTGATCACAATACTTATAAGGTTTCAGGGGGATTGCACGGTGTTGGTGTATCAGTAGTAAACGCTCTATCTGAAAATTTGAAACTAACTATTTCAAGAGAGAAGAAAAAATATTTTGTTGAATTTGAAAATGGAACTGTTGTTAAGCCTTTAGTAGAAATAGGAAATTCGGAAGAAACTGGAACTACTTTAACATTTACTCCTTCTACAGAAATTTTTACATCTACAAAATTTCAAATAAGTATTTTAGAAAAAAGATTAAAAGAATTAGCGTACCTAAACAAAGGTTTGGAAATAAATTTAACTGATCAAAGAAAATCTAAACCACAAATTTTTCAATTTAAATTTGAAGGTGGGATTAAGGAGTTCGTTATAGATCTGAACAAAAATAAAGAAAAAATAAAAAACGATACAGGTAAGCAGGTATTGGACGACCCTATATATTTTATTGGAACTAAAAATAATATTGAAGTGGAGTGTTCTTTGGTTTGGAATGCTACTTATAGTGAGCAAGTTATGTGTTTTACAAATAACATACCTCAAAAAGATGGCGGAACGCATTTACTCGGATTTCGTAATGCCATCACAAGACTTATTAATAAGTATGTGACGGACAATGGTTTGGCTAAAAAAGAGAAAGTTGCGATTTCAGGAGATGATGTTAGAGAAGGATTGATCTGTGTATTATCCGCAAAAGTACCTGATCCAAAATTTTCATCCCAAACTAAAGAAAAACTAGTATCATCCGAAGTACGTCCAGTCGTTGAAACAATTGCAAGCGAACAACTATCAATGTGGTTTGACCAACACCAAAAAGAAACAAAAATTATTATAGGAAAAATAATACAGGCTGCAGTTGCTAGAGAAGTGGCAAGAAAAGCCAGAGAAAGCGTTAGAAGAAAAAGCGCTTTAGATATTACAAGTTTGCCAGGAAAATTAGCTGATTGTCAGACAAATGATAAAGAAATGGCAGAGCTTTTTATAGTTGAGGGAGATTCTGCAGGAGGATCCGCTAAACAAGCTAGGAATAGAGAGTTTCAAGCGGTTCTTCCATTAAGAGGTAAAATTTTAAATACATATGTGGAGCAAAAAAACGATTCATCCGAAAAGAAAAAAGTTTTTGCTAAAATGCTATCTTCCAATGAAATTATTACTCTAATTAATGCATTGGGTACGGGGTTTGACCCTTTTCAAATCGAAAATTTAAGATATGGAAAAATTGTAATCATGACCGATGCCGATGTTGATGGTTCCCACATCAGAACATTGCTGTTAACCTTTTTTAACAACGAACCCTTTAATCAACTAATTCGATCTGGGAGAATTTTTATTGCACAGCCACCACTTTATAAAATGACCAAGGGATCTAAATCTACTTATATTAAAAATGAAGAGGCTTTAGAAGATTTTATTATTTCTAATTCTGATGTTTTAAAATCTATGAAAAAAAATTCAGAAGAGTTTAAAAATAGTTTTGAAATGGAAAAAGCAAAATATACCTTACAGAGATTTAAGGGTTTAGGGGAAATGAACCCCGAAGAATTATGGAATACTACTTTAGATCCAAAAAACAATACGTTGTTAAAAGTAAACTATTCTTCCACTAGCGATAAATTGGCAATGGAAGGTAGTGAAGAAACATCTCCTTCTCCAGAAGATATTGAAATATTTGACATTCTCATGGGAGATGACGTTTCTAAAAGAAAAAATTTTATTAATACTAACGCAATCAATGTCAATAATTTAGACATTTAAAATGAATCTAAGAAATATTTTTGGATTAAGCCAAGAAAATATTAAATTAGAAATTCTAATCAATATTAGGTGGATAGCTATTATAGGACAGTTGTTTGCTGTTTGTTTAATATATTTTTATTATAGATTTTCATTTGCATTTTTTGAATGTCTCATTGTCATCCTATTTTCTGTTTTAATAAATGTGTACTTAGGATTTTTTCTAAAAAATACCCAAAGATTGAATAATTTTTGGGCCACTTTTAGTGTTCTTTATGATGTATTGCAGTTATCACTTCTTCTCTATTATACCGGAGGTTTGACAAATCCTTTTTCAATTTTAATGATAGTTCCCTCTACTATTGCTATTACGTTTTTGTCTAAAAGAAGCAGTATTTTTCTTGCAACAATTTCAATCCTATCAATTTCTATCCTTGCAACTCAACATAAGCCATTACCAGGGCCAGGAATCAACATGCCAGACTATTATCTATTAGGATTGTGGTCATCTTTAACCGTCTGTGTAATTTTTTTAGGTAACTACGCTTATTCTATTGCTGCAGAGGCTAAAAAAAGAAACGAGGCTTTTAGTAAACTAGAAAAGTCCTTGTCTAAAGAAAAAGAGCTCAAGTCATTGGGTGGCTTGGCTGCAGCTGCAGCACATGAATTGGGTACGCCATTAGGTACAATTAACCTTGTAGTAGAGGACCTTCAAAAAGAACTTGGTAATAGCAAAAAATATAAAAGTGATATTGATCTTTTGAGCTCACAGATAGAAAGGTGCAAATCAATCTTAAAGGATTTGTCAATCGATCCCAATAAACAAGACAGTTTTATAGAAAACATATCGTTTAAAAATTTAATTAAAGAAATTGTTTTTTCTTTTGACTTACCACATTCTAAACATATTGAAATTGATGACGACAAACTCACTAGTAATATTTTTGTTAATAGAAAAATAGAAATTATTTATGCTTTAAAAAATATTATCGATAACGCTATTAAGTTTTGTAAAAAAAAAGTAGTTGTCAAAGTATTTAGCCACAATAAAACAATTTGTTTAAATATAGCTGATGATGGTAGTGGCTTTCCTCTGGATGTGATGCAAAAATTAGGAGATCCATACATAAAATCTAACTTTGTTAATAAAAATAAAAATGGACTCGGACTTGGTGTTTTTATATCTAAGACTTTATTAGAAAGAACAAGTGCAAAAGTTTTATTTAAACAAAACTCAGAGTTGGGTGGTGCTTTTGTGAGCGTTGTATGGAAAGAATCTGATCTAGAAAATATTTAAATTACTTTTTAAATTTGTAAGATAATATTTTATAAGCCAATTTTGCAGCAATAAAGTCACATGCATGTAGGTTTTTCTTAGGGGCCAGCTCATTTATATCTGCACCTACTATATTTGAATTTTCAGAAGTAATTTTTAATATTCTCATAGCATCATTCCAAAACAAACCTCCTGGTTCAGGAGTGCCAGTTGCTGCCATTAAGCTTGAGTCAAATCCATCTAAGTCAAAAGTAATATAGACATTTTTATTTTTAATCGTTTTCTTAAGAATGTTAAGATTCCAATTTGTCATATCTTTTCCCCAAAATATTTTCATTCTTTTGGATATAGATTTGTAATATTTGTATTCATCACAACATAAATTTCTTATTCCAAAAGATACAATTTCTATATTTTTGAAATCTAAATCAAGTTTATCATAATTTTATTCCACTGAATCAAATTTATCTTGAAGTTGTTAAAATTGCTGCTAAAGCTCTTCCAATTTTGATTAGCTTTAATTAAGTTAAGTCTTTTGATGGTTGTGCTGACTCATCTCAACGTATTGCTCAGGATCTACCACTTACTTCTTGTTTTCCAGAGCATGTTTACAGAGCTCAAGGCTTTCGATTATCTCCTCGTTGATATCTTTTTATTTGACCATTTCAAAATTCTTATCCTCAAGTTCTTCGATTTATTGCTTAAGACCAGTGATCTCTTGCCTCATTGTTTTGATTTCGTCATCATTAATTTATCTGTATTCCTGTAAAGTTTGCTTCTCATCGAGAATTGACTAATGCATGCCCTCAGTAGATGCTAGCTTATCATCAATTTTGCTTTTCTTTTCCATCATATATGCTATAGACAACAAATAAATTAGTTAGAATTTATAAAATGATAACTTACAGGCAATGTGGAGTACTTTAGAAAGATTGGATTCAATCTCTCTTACCTCTGTATGTACCTCAACTAGTTCTATAACTGGATCAGTTTTAACAGATCTCTTTCTTCTCGTCATTAGTGGCTCAGCGACAAGGTTACTTATTCTTTTGAGTTCTTGCTAAAGATACTCAATTTCTTCTTTGTCATCGATTTAATTTTACTTGAATTGGTTGTCAAAATAGTCCACCATATTTGTGCCATTTACAGACGAATCAAAAGAATCTTCAGCGTACATCTTCTTTTTTTGCCTTTTCCATCTAAGTTTGTCCATATTTTTGGTGCCGGAACCTCCTTTACCTTCAGTACTATCATTATATGCATGCATGAGTTTTTCCAAAATGATTTCTTCATCTTCTTCCAATTAATTATGATCACTAGGCTCCTTGTCTTTTTGCTATTTCTTGAGTTTGATTATAATGCTGGTGAGTTATTCATTTTTCTAATTGAGTTCA
>ENA-OQVM01003560-OQVM01003560.1-marine-metagenome-genome-assembly--contig:-NODE-3560-length-16762-cov-15.069524_pt1 | contig 16762 bp, 12 predicted proteins | sample MGYA00237776_ERZ505498 | MGnify/ENA primary metagenome ERZ505498 (study PRJEB26159, sample SAMN06265151) | marine metagenome | isolation source: Helgoland LTER site | place: Germany:Helgoland, sampling... | reverse complement strand
AGGACGACCATTTTCTACAAGATACTTAAAAGCAGCTAAATATTTCTGCATTGATCGATAAATTAGAGGCTGCATTATGAAACCAAGGATTCCCCCTAAAAAACTACCTTTAAATTGAATAACGGCTTTTGATGTAACCAATGATTTACCATCGACAGCTTCAATTGCCCATGAATTTGTAGCTGCTTTCATCATGGGGGCTTCTATTACGTTGTAGGTGAAGGCACTTCCTTCTAGCCAGTCAGTGATGCGTTCTCTCGCTTTTTTACCATTTTTCATTTCACAAATTCTTATTGTACCTACACCTCTAGATTCTGGGTCATCTAATTTAGTCGACACTAGATCCTCAACCCATGCAGATGCCCCCTCTAAATCCGATAAATATTTCCATGTTTCAGACTTTGATGCTTCTATACAAACGCTTGTGTTAATTATCATCTGGTTCACCTTGTTGATTGTTTAATAACTATTAAGAATCGATGAGCATATAACTGATATGACTAATAGATTCATGACAAAAGCGGGTCCTGGTATGGATGAAAGGATAAGTGCTGGCTCATTCTTAATTAAACTTCATGATCCTACTGGAGAATTTTTTAAATATAAAACTCTTAGATAGTTGTATATAGGTTTTATTTTTGTATTAAGGATAGCGCCAGTTACTGCGATGAATTGAACCTCAATAAGCATAAAAAACATTTCAAGACCAATGGCATCAATAAACAAAGCCAATTCTGCGAATTCTGGATTTAGCATAATCAGTATGACTATAGCCGCAGTCGCATATTTCCATATTTTATCTTTGATTTTCATACAGGCTTTAATTGTTTTGTTGATATTAATTGTAAGGAATAGAAATATGAGGCATTACATAAGATAGGTAGTTCCATACATATAGAGATATGGGTAGAAATACGAGGATGCTTTAAATACGAGAATGCTTTAAAAGGAGGCTATGTTATTTATTCCTTAAAGTGATAATGATCTCTTAAGCAACAACCCCGCTGAGCAGTAAGCCAACCCCATAGGCCAGTAAGGCCGCTACGCCACCAACTAATAATGTTTCAATGCCTGATCGCTGCCAGCTGGTATTCACAAAACGACCTTTGACGGCGCCTATGATAAAAAATGCTAGTAATGTTATTCCGCTGCTCCATAAAAATGGCTCGGTAAAAACATCGGCTTTCCACCAATTAATTAAAAAGGGCATTAAGGGTAGGGTGCCCACTATAGCAAATGAAAAGAAAGTCACTAACGCAGCTCTCGCGGCATCATGTTCATGCAATTGCAAGCCATGCTCTTCTTGTAGCATGGTATTAACCCAGCGGGTTTCATCGGCTGTAATGACGTTTACCACTTCTTCTAACTGGTCTCCGCTAAATCCTTTCGCAGCAAAAATTTGCCGTATTTCTTCTCTTTCACCTTCTGGGTTTATTTCAATTTCTAATAACTCTTGTTGGCGTTCATTTTCAACATGTTGGTTATCGGCTTTTGTGCCTAGGTAATTTCCTACCGCCATACTAAATCCATCGGCAAGAATATTAGCTAAGCCCAGTACAATAATTACAACGCTAGAGAATCCAGCGCCTGCAACACCGCTTACCACCGCAAGCGTTGTTACCGCGCCGTCAATACCACCATAAACAAAATCTTTGATATACACTTTTCGCGGCCCTTTGGCTAAACGCTTTGCCACGGCTTCTGGACTGTGGTCTAAATGGTCTCGGCTCATAGATATACCTCATTATAAAAATAATATTGACTGATTGCTTTGGTAATTGATACTGACTATTTGTCACGTTACTTGAATGAAGTGTAAAAATTCAAGCGAAAAGTTGATTAATCTTTTTCCCTTTTAGTGTGTCCTTAAATTTTCATTCATTTGGCTAGGTCGCTATAGACTCAAAATAACCCTACATCAACAAATCAAGGGTTTGTTATGCCTTTGTTTTATATTCTTGATTCTAGTCAATTTCTTTTTTCATCATTCTGTCACGCTGGCCTCTGTAGAAATCTATGGAGGTAGATGTGAGTAACAAAAAGAGATTCCAACCATTAGCAGCTGCCGTATCAATTGTCTTACTGACAATCGTACCGGCAATCTTAAAAACGGCTTTAACTGTAGCAACATTAGGCCTGTTTTCCTCGCTGGCACATTCATCAGATAGCTTTACCGATGCGCTTAGCAATGGTAAGACGAAAGCAGATTTTCGTCTTCGCTTAGAAGATGTCGATACTGCCGTTAATGATGCAACAGCCATGACGCTGCGTTCTCGACTCAGTTATACCACTAATAGCTATAACCAGCTATCTGCCACCATTGAAGTTGAAGATGTTCGCTCCGTACTTGGCGTTAATAGCTACTCGGTACCGCAAACCGGTTTCAACACCGGCCAGCATGCAGCCATACCCGACCCCGAAGTCACAGAGTTAGATCAAGCCTATATACAGTACAAAGATTCATTGTTAACGGCGAAATTGGGCCGTCAGGTATTAACCCTCGATGATCATCGCTTTGTAGGGCATGTTGGTTGGCGCCAAGATCGTCAAACCTTTGATGCTGCGCGGCTGCAAATGAGCCCCGCCGAAGGGCTTGATCTCGATATGGCTTATATCTATAAGCGCAATCGTATTTTTGCTGAAGCCCTAGATGCAGAATCTAACGACCTACTTTTAAACCTTAGTTATAACAGCCCACTCGGCAAGTTAAAGGCCTATGCTTATTTGCTGGACGACGAAACGTTGAATCGCCAATCCGATACCTATGGTATTCACCTAAGCGGTAAGCGCGATACTGAGACTGCCTCTGTTTTTTACAAGGCGGCATTCGCAACCCAGCAAGCGACACAGGCCGGTGTTGAATACGATCCCGATTATTTATTACTTGAAGGGGGAGTGGCCATAACCGATATGGATATCAAGTTCGCTTATGAAGTATTGGGCTCCGATAACGGGCAGGCCAGCTTTACTACACCACTGGCGACACTGCATAAATTCAACGGCTGGGCCGATGTCTTTGTTGCCAGTACCTTTACTGCAACTGCTTTGCCTCTGGGTTTGGTCGACACCTCTGTGTCTATAGGTAGCAAAATGGCAGGCGTTAAATGGTCTGCGGTTTTTCATACTTATGATTCTGATCAAGGCTCTGTGGATTACGGCAGTGAGCTCGATTTAGTCGCCAGTGTGAAATTTAACAAGCACTATTCGGGTGGCATTAAGTACGCCTCTTATAACGCAGATAATTTTTCGGTTGATACCGATAAGTTCTGGCTATGGATTGGATTGTCTCTGTTTTAACTTCTTCAATATTTATCGCATTAGCAGCGGCTAAGCATCGACTTGTCATTATTGGCAAGAAAATACCGAGTGGAATTCATTATGCATAACGTTTCATCCAGTCAATCAACACAGGCATTAACGGCAAGCACATTAGCCTTTACCGTTTGCTTTGCGGTATGGACCATTTTTTCAATTATTGGTATCAAAATTAAAAACGATTTGGGCTTAAACGATACTCAATTCGGTATTTTAGTTGCCACGCCCATTTTAACGGGTTCACTTAGCCGCTTATTTTTAGGTATTTGGTCAGATCAATATGGCGGGCGTTTAGTCTTTACCCTACAAATGCTCACCACCGCTTTTGCTGCTTATTTACTTACCAAGGTTTCAACCTATCCCATGTTTATTGTCGCAGCATTAGGCCTAGGTTTGGCCGGCGGCAGTTTTTCTGTCGGCATTACTTATGTCTCTAAGTGGTATAGCAAAGAGCGACAGGGCACGGCGCTGGGTATTTTTGGCATGGGTAATGTCGGCGCGGCAATCACTAACTTTGGCGCACCGTTTTTATTAATTGCGATGGATGGCCAATGGCAGGGTGTAGCGCAAGTCTATGCCATTATTTTAGCCATAACCGCTGTGGTGTTTTATCTCTTCACTAAAAATGATCCAGCTTCAGAAGAGCGTAAGCGCAAAGGGATTCGTCATGAATCTTTTAAAAAACAGATGGAGCCATTAAAAGATATTCAAGTTTGGCGGTTTTCACTGTATTACTTTTTTGTTTTTGGTGCCTTTGTAGCATTGGCGCTTTGGCTACCACGTTATTACGTGGGCGCCTACGGTTTAGAATTAAAAACCGCCGGTATGTTAGCCGCTTGTTACGCCTTACCTGGCAGTGTTTTTCGTGCCTTAGGTGGCTGGCTGTCTGATGTTATCGGTGCCAGAAAAGTCATGTACTGGACATTTATCGCCAGCATTTTTTGTACTGCAATTATGTCGTATCCGGCTACCGACTATACCGTTGCCGGTATTAATGGCCCCATTCATTTCAATATCACTATTCCGTTAGAGGTTTTTGTACTGCTAACGGTGGTGCTGGGTTTCTTTATGTCACTAGGCAAAGCCGCCGTTTATAAACATATTCCCGTTTACTACCCCAATCATGTTGGTTCAGTAGGCGGTGTGGTGGGGTTAATTGGCGGTCTTGGTGGTTTTGTACTGCCCATTACCTTCGGCATTATGAATGATTTGATAGGCGTTTGGACCAGTTGTTTTATGTTGCTTACGATCTTGGTCACCATCGCTTTAACGTGGATGCATTTTGTCATTATCGCTATGGATAAAAAGATCGACCCAAGTCGAGGTGATCCTCGCTACTTGCCTGAGTTGGAGTTGAATCCACATGATGGCTAGTTAATAGATTTTCTTGATAGTTCTGCATGATTGAGCGGCGAAAACACTGAATCGAAAATTGTCACGATACGTCGCTAAGACGAATGACTAAATGAAAGATTAACCAAAGGTAAAAAAAGATGGCTAACGACTTACATAATTGGAATCCGGAAGATCAACAGCAATGGGCAAGCATAGGCAAGGCTATTGCCAATCGGAACTTATGGATTTCTATTCCCTGTTTGCTAGCAGGCTTTGCGGTCTGGCTGTACTGGGGAATTATCACCGTACAGATGCTTAACCTTGGTTTCCCCTATTTAAAATCTGAATTGTTTAGCCTAATGGCCATTGCAGGATTGGCCGGTGCCACTTTACGGATTCCCAGTACCTTTTTTATTCGTATAGCGGGGGGGCGAAATACAATATTTCTCACCACGGCGTTATTAATACTGCCGGCGGCGGGGGCGGGCTTTGCGCTGCAAGATATTAATACACCGCTATGGCAGTTTCAATTGCTGGCCTTATTGTCGGGCTTTGGTGGCGGTAACTTTGCTTCTTCTATGTCGAATATCAGTTTTTTCTTTCCTAAAAAAGTACAGGGCTATTCATTAGGCATGAATGCCGGCTTGGGTAATTTTGGTGTTACCACCATGCAAATTCTTGTGCCATTGGTTATGACCTTTGCGATTTTTGGTGGCGAAGCCATGGTGCTCCAAAACAGTAGCGGCACCCTTATAGGAAAAATAGCCGCCGGCACTGAAACCTATATTCATAACGCCGGCTTTATTTGGCTACTTATTCTTGTGCCGCTGGTGTTTGCGAGTTGGTTCGGCATGAATAATATTCGTGACCAGCATGTTTCGCCCGATATTGGCTCTACCTTTAATGCCTTTGGCAAAATTATTTTAATGTTATCGATAGGCTTATTCACGGCTGCTTTTGGCCTTTGGCTTATGCTGCCGGCTTCTGCTAATGGTTCAGGTTTAGAGTTAGATAAATTAATCGTTCTTCCCATTGTCATTATTTCTACCGTCGTATTATTAAAAATGATTCCCGGAGAAATTAATCAAAGTTTAAATCGACAATACAAAATATTTAATAATAAACACACTTGGGCTATGACGGTTATTTACACCATGACCTTTGGTTCGTTTATTGGTTATGCCGCCGCTTTTGCCTTAGCCATTAAAGTGGTTTTTGGTTATCAGCATTTGCTTGTTAATGGCGTACTCACGCATAACACCATAAACCCTAATGGCCCCAGCGCATTAATGTTTGCTTGGACAGGTCCTTTTATTGGTGCATTAATTCGTCCGCTGGGCGGCATTATCGCCGATAAATGGGGTGGCGCTAAAGTCACGCAAATGGTGTCGGTGGTTATGGTCGCCAGCGCTTTAGGCGTGGCTTACTTTATGAAGCAGGCCTATATGTCGGCGACACCCGAAGTGTTTTTTGTACCGTTCTTATTTTTATTCTTAATCCTTTTTACCGCCACCGGTATTGGTAACGGCTCAACCTTTCGCACTATTGCTGCCGTGTTTAATAAAGAACAGGCAGGGCCAGTGTTGGGTTGGACTTCTGCTATTGCTGCCTACGGTGCCTTTTATATTCCAAAAGTATTTGGTGAACAAATTAAAGCGGCTACACCTGAGTACGCACTCTACGGTTTTGCGAGTTTTTATATGCTCTGCATTGTTATTAACTGGTGGTTTTATTTGCGTCGTAACGCCTATGTACAAAACCCCTAATACCAGTCTTTAGAAGCAATTTTAAAATTAAGTTGTTAACACCTATATTCAAAAAAACAGAGCGCGTTTTATGCAACACACAGTAAGGAAAAAACTATGAGTCATTTTCTGGATAAGCTAACGTATTTTTCTCGCAAGCCACCGGAAACATTTTCTGATGGCCATGGCATAACCACCGATGAAAACCGCGCATGGGAGCGAGCTTATCGTGGTCGTTGGTCACACGATAAAATTGTGCGCTCAACCCATGGGGTAAATTGCACTGGCTCTTGCAGTTGGAAAATTTATGTTAAAGCCGGTTTAGTCACTTGGGAAACGCAGCAAACCGATTACCCACGCACACGTCCCGATTTACCGAATCATGAGCCGCGCGGTTGTGCCCGTGGTGCCAGTTACTCATGGTACTTATACAGCGCCGCACGCTTAAAGTATCCGATGATCCGCAGTCGCTTAGTCAAGCTATGGCGTGAAGCGAAAAGCGAATTCCCCGACCCTGTGAATGCTTGGGAAAGCATTGTTAGCAATCCTGAAAAAGCCAAGAGCTATAAACAAGTGCGTGGTTTAGGTGGCCTAGTGCGTGTTGGTTGGGATGAAGCCAATGAAATTATTGCCGCCGCTAATATTTATACGACCAAGCAATACGGGCCCGATCGCATTATTGGTTTTTCACCTATTCCAGCTATGTCGATGGTTTCATATGCAGCGGGTAGTCGCTACCTCTCATTGATTGGCGGCACCTGCATGAGCTTTTATGATTGGTATTGCGATTTACCGCCTAGCTCACCTCAAACTTGGGGTGAGCAAACCGATGTGCCTGAATCGGCAGATTGGTATAACTCGTCTTATATTATGGCTTGGGGTTCTAACGTGCCGCAAACTCGTACTCCCGATGCGCATTTCTTTACCGAGGTTCGTTACAAAGGGGCAAAAACCGTTTCAGTAACGCCAGATTATAGTGAGGTCGCCAAGCTAACGGATTTATGGCTAAACCCAAGACAGGGAACTGATGCGGCGATGGCCATGGCAATGGGCCATGTAATACTCAAAGAGTTTCATTTGGCGCGTGATGGTAAATACCCTAGCCAATATTTTGATGACTACTGTAGACGCTATACAGATATGCCATTTTTGGTGATGTTGGATGAGCATACAGATAATAAGGCTGGGGAGCATTATATCCCTGGTCGTACCTTGCGCGCCTCTGACCTTGAAGCGATTGCTGATCAAGATAACGCCGAATGGAAGCCTGTGCTGTTAGATGAAAATACTGATGCTGTTGTTGTGCCCATGGGTACCATTGGTTCTCGATGGGATAAAAGCGGCCGGTGGAATCTCGACTTAAAAAATTGTGCCACTGGCGCAGATATTTGGCCCAGTAAATCGCTCATCCAAAAACATGATGAAGTGGTCTCGGTGGCTTTTCCTTATTTTGGTAATCAAGAAAACGAACAAGAGATTTTTAAACATACTGATCATGACAGTATTTTGTATCGCAATATGCCGGTAAGAAAGGTAGCCACCAAAGCCGGTGAGGTTCGTGTTGTTACCGTCTTTGATTTAATGATGGCCAACTATGGTATTGACCAAGGCTTAGGCGGTGAGGGACTAGCCAATAGCTATGACGACGATGAGCCTTACACACCCGCATGGCAGGAAAAAATTACCGGTGTTGCTCGGGACAAAGTGATTACCGTTGCCCGTGAATTTGGTGAGAACGCCGATAAAACTCAGGGTAAGTCGATGGTGATATTAGGCGCAGCCATAAATCACTGGTATCACATGGATATGATTTATCGCGGCATTATTAATATGTTAGTGATGTGTGGTTGTATCGGTAAGTCTGGCGGTGGTTGGGCGCATTATGTTGGGCAAGAGAAGTTACGCCCACAAACCGGCTGGCAACCATTGGCCTTTGGCTTAGATTGGCATCGTCCACCGCGACAAATGAACAGCACTTCGTTTTTTTATAGCCATTCTAGTCAGTGGCGCTATGAAAAACTCGAGGTGAATGAAATCCTTTCACCGCTAGCTAAAAAAAGCGACTGGGAAAATTATTCTTTGATCGATTGCAACGTTCGCTCTGAGCGAATGGGGTGGCTACCGTCTGCACCGCAGTTACAAGAGAATCCCTTAGAAATTACTAAGCTCGCAAAACAAGCGGGTAAAAAATCCTCCGACTATATTGTTGATCAACTTAAAAGCGGTAGCTTACAGTTCTCTTGTGAAGACCCTGATGAGCCGCGTAACTTTCCGCGCAATATGTTTATTTGGCGTTCCAATATTTTAGGCTCTAGCGGCAAAGGCCATGAGTATATGCTCAAGTATTTATTGGGCACACAAAACGGTTTGCTGGGTGAAGATTTAGCTGAAACCGGTGGAAAAAAACCAGAAGAAGTGGTTTGGCATGATAAAGCACCAGAAGGCAAGTTAGATTTAGTTGTGACATTGGATTTTAGAATGTCCACCACCTGCGTTTACTCCGACATCGTTTTACCGTCGGCCACTTGGTATGAAAAAAATGATTTAAATACCTCAGATATGCATCCCTTTATTCATCCGCTTTCGCGGGCGGTTGATCCTGCTTGGGAGAGCCGCAGTGATTGGAATATTTATAAAGGCATAGCCAAAACATTTTCTGCGTTATGTGAAGGCCACCTTGGTGTTGAAACTGATGTGGTTGCCGTGCCTATTTTGCATGATACCCCAGGAGAATTAGCACAGCCGGTTGATGTTAAAGATTGGAAAAAAGGCGAGTGCGAAGCTATTCCGGGTAAAACACTACCTAACTTTGTTGAAGTAGAGCGGGATTATCCAAACACCTATAAAAAGTTTACTTCACTCGGTCCATTGCTCAGCAAGATTGGCAATGGTGGTAAAGGTATTGCTTGGAATACTGAAGATGAGGTGGATTTTTTAGCGGCGTTAAATCGTCCTGTGACTGAAGAGGGCGTCTCTAAAGGTTTACCGAGAATTGAAACCGATATAGATGCCAGTGAAGTGATTTTATCGTTGGCGCCAGAGACCAATGGTCAGGTGGCGGTTAAAGCATGGGCTGCACTGGGTGAAATTACGGGTCGTGACCATACGCATTTAGCTAAACCTAAAGCCGATGAAAAATTACGCTTTAGGGATTTACAAGCTCAGCCTCGAAAAATTATTTCATCGCCCACTTGGAGCGGTTTGGAAGATGAGCATGTGAGTTACAACGCCGGTTACACCAATGTGCATGAGTTGATTCCATGGCGCACATTAACGGGCCGTCAACATTTTTATCAAGATCACAGTTGGATGCGTGATTTTGGCGAAGGGCTATGTGTTTATAAGCCGCCGATTAATACTAAAACCGTTGCGCCGGTTAAAGAGAAATTCTCAATGGGCGCTTCGGGTAAACGGCATAAGCAAGTGACGCTTAATTGGATTACGCCGCATCAAAAGTGGGGTATTCATAGTACTTATTCAGAAAACCTATTAATGCTGACCTTGAGTCGTGGTGGCCCCATTGTCTGGATTAGCGAAATTGATGCCAAAAAAATAGATGTTGTCGATAACGATTGGATAGAGCTCTACAACACTAACGGTGCTATTGCGGCGCGAGCAGTGGTGAGTCAGCGAGTGCCTGAAGGCATGAGCATGATGTATCACGCGCAAGAAAAAATTATTAATACACCGGGAGCAGAAACCACCGGTAAGCGGGGCGGTATACATAACTCGGTAACCCGCGCGGTGGTTAAGCCTACCCATATGATAGGTGGTTATGCGCAGCTTGCTTATGGCTTTAATTATTATGGCACTGTAGGCAGTAACCGAGATGAGTTTGTTGTGGTACGCAAAATGGAGGATATCGCTTGGTTAGATGAGCCAGCCGATAGCGGGTCTGCACAAGCAGGACAAGCAGATGAATTTGATCGTCTACCTCAGAATAAGGAGCAAGCACAATGAAGATACGCGCCCAAATAGGCATGGTGTTAAATCTCGATAAATGCATTGGTTGTCATACTTGCTCTGTCACCTGTAAAAATGTCTGGACCTCACGTAGCGGGGTTGAATACGCCTGGTTTAACAATGTTGAATCTAAGCCCGGCGTTGGCTATCCCGATGATTGGGAAAATCAAGCAAAATGGAATGGTGGTTGGGAGCGCACCAAGAGCGGTGAACTGAAACCGAAAATTGGCGGCAAGTTAAAAGTGCTGTCTAAACTGTTTGCCAATCCCGACTTGCCAGAAATTGATGATTACTATGAACCGTTAACTTACGAATACGAGCGCCTACAAAAATCACCAGAAGTGAAGACGCCTCCCACGGCGCGTGCTCATTCGGCTATTACCGGTGCAAAGGTTGAGAAGCCCGTGACCGGACCTAACTGGGAAGAGATTCTAGGCGGTGAGTTTTCTAAGCGCAGCAAAGATTACAATTTTAAAGATATCGAAAAAGATATTTATGGGCAGTTTGAAAATACTTTTATGATGTATTTGCCTAGGTTGTGTGAGCATTGCTTAAATCCTAGCTGCGTGGCGGCTTGTCCGAGTGGTGCTATCTATAAGCGCGAAGAAGATGGCATTGTGCTTATTGATCAAGATAAATGCCGTGGCTGGCGTATGTGTGTGAGTGGCTGTCCGTACAAGAAAATTTACTTTAACTGGGAGTCGGGTAAATCTGAAAAGTGCACTTTTTGTTATCCACGCATAGAAGCCGGCGAGCCTACTGTTTGTTCTGAAACCTGTGTGGGGCGCATACGTTACTTAGGCGTGTTGCTTTACGATGCCGATAAAATATCGGAAGCAGCCAGCGTCGAAGATGAAAAAGATTTATACCAATCGCAATTGGATATTTTTCTTGATCCTCATGATCCTGAGGTGCTTAAGCAAGCCAAGCTTGATGGTGTGCCCGACAGTTGGCTAGAAGCCGCGCAAAATTCACCGGTCTATAAAATGGCGGTAGATTGGAAAGTGGCTTTTCCACTGCATCCAGAATATCGCACCATGCCCATGGTTTGGTATATCCCACCATTGTCGCCGATTCAAGGCGCGGCGAAATCTGGTGCACTGCGCAGCAATGGTGTGCTGCCTAATGTTCATGACTTACGGATTCCGATTAAGTATCTCGCCAATATGCTTACAGCAGGCAAAGAAGAGCCGGTTATTCACGCCTTAGAGCGTATGTTAGCGATGCGCAGCTTTATGCGTAGCAAAACCGTCGATGGCATAACTGATATGCGCATACTTGATCAAGTGGGTCTCACAGAAGAAACGTTAGACGATATGTATCGCATTATGGCGCTAGCTGATTATGAAGATAGATATGTGATTCCCACTAATCATCGTGAATATGCAGGTGATACGCCTTTCGATAATGATATTGCCTTTGAGACACGTTCATCTTGTGGCTTTAGTTTTGGTAACGGCTGCTCTGGTGGTGAAAGCAAAACGGGTTTATTTGAGCCGGTTAAGTTTGTTAATACCATGAGTGGTAAGCCAATTAATGTTAATCCGATTACTGGAGAGACAGACCCAAACAATAGAGAGACAGATCCAAGCAATGGACAGACAGGAAAAGGTGATTCCCTAACGGCTAAGCCTATTTATCATGAAGCCGTGAGTAGTCGTTCAAAGAAAGGTGATTTATGAAAACATTTAAAATACTGGGGTTGTTCTTAACCTATCCGGTTCCCGAAACCGTTGCACTGTGGCCATCCATGCTAGATCTATTAGAGCAGGAAAAAATTCTACCAAAGAAGCCGCTTAAACAGTTACAGGCCTGGGCCGAAAGTAATAGTAAAAAGGATATATACGAGCTGCAAGAAGACTATGTTGAAACCTTTGATCGCGGTCGTGGCCATTGCTTACATTTATTTGAGCATGTGCATGGCGAATCACGCGAGCGTGGTCAAGCCATGGTGGACTTAACATCGGTTTATGCAGAAAAAGGATTGTTGATTAACGAAGCAGAGCTGCCTGATTATCTTCCAATGTTTCTCGAGTATTGCTCGCTCTGTGATTTCAGTGAAGCACAATCCTTATTAGGTGAAGTCAGTAATATTATTGCCTCAATTGGTGCCAAGCTAAAACAGCGTGAAAATAACTATTTTCTTATCTTCGATAGCTTACTCGTTTTAGCCAAAGCCAAAGTGGATAAAAAAATTATCGAAGCCGCCATTGCTTTTGTTAATGCCGAAGACACTAGCTTGGATGCATTAGATAAAGAATGGGAAGAAGCAGAAGCCTTTGGTGGTGATCCGCAAGTCAGTGATTGCCATAGTTGTTCGAGTATGGACGAGCAAACCATTAAAATTGTTGGAGGTCTATGATGGGAAACTTTATAAACCAGTTTTTATTTGGTATTTACCCCTACATTGCAATAACGATTATGGTTGTAGGCAGTGTGTTTCGTTACGATCGTGATCAATACACTTGGAAGGCAGACTCCAGCCAGTTATTACGAGCTAAGGGTATGCGGGTAGGCAGTAATTTATTTCATATTGGCATTATCCTTTTATTCTTTGGCCATTTGGTGGGCTTACTTATGCCTGAGTCAATTTATCATTTAGTGATGAGCGCTCAAACCAAGCAGCTTATGGCCATGATAGCTGGCGGTATATTTGGCAGTATTTGTTTTGTTGGCCTAACCATTTTAATACGCCGACGGCTGTTTGATCCGCGCATTCGCGCAACCAGTAAACCCACAGATATTGCGGTATTGCTGATCTTATACGTGCAGTTAATTTTAGGGTTAATCACCATACCTTATTCAGCACAGCACTTAGACGGCAGCTCAATGGTGGCGTTGGGTAATTGGGCGCAACATATTGTCACGTTTAGAAGTGGTGCAGCCGACTTTGTTTTAGCCGAAGCATGGGTGTTTAAAGTGCACTTATTTCTAGGCTTAACGATTTTTCTATTGTTTCCATTCACTCGCTTAGTGCACATGCTTAGCGCTCCTCTAAAGTATTTAACTCGCAAGGGTTATCAAGTTGTTCGTAAACGAGGTTAATGTTGTGGACAAATTAATGAATGTGAGTAGCGGCGAGAAAAGCAGTGAGAATGCAGAAGAAGCGGTAGCCATGCAGGCTGCCTCGCTGGATATCTGGGAGAAGAAGTATCGCCTGTTGAATAAAAGCGGCGAGCCGGTTGATAAAAATATTGATGCGACCTATCAGCGAGTCGCTCGTGCTTTAGCCGAGGTCGAAGACGAAAAAAATCAAGAATTTTGGTATCAGCGATTTCTATGGGCATTGCATCAAGGTGCCATACCGGCGGGCCGTATTATTTCTAACGCCGGTGCTCAGGCCTATAAGTCCGCAACATCCACCATTAACTGCACAGTAGCTGCAACTATAGAAGATTCGATTGATTCAGTTTTTGAAAAACTGCATGAAGCGGGCTTAACCTTAAAAACCGGTGCAGGCATTGGCTACGAGTTTTCAACCTTGCGACCTAAAGATGCCTATGTTTCAGGTGCAGGTGCTCGTACTTCAGGGCCGTTGTCGTTTATGGATATCTTCGACAAGATGTGTTTTACCATTTCATCGGCGGGTGGCCGACGCGGAGCGCAAATGGCCACCTTTGATGTGGGTCATCCCGATGTTTTTGAGTTTATTCAAGCAAAGCGTGAAGATGGGCGCTTACGGCAGTTTAATTTGTCACTATTAATTACCGAAGACTTTATGCAGGCGGTTGAAAAGGGCGATGATTGGCCCTTAGTTTTTCCTATAAGTGAATCAGAATTAGAGACAGAAAATATTTCCTTAGACGATATTGATTGCGATAAATATAGAGAAAAAGTTCTTTGGCGTAACTGGCCGGTGACAAAAGGCTATGTAGTGAATGATATAGGGCAGGTTGCCTGCAAGATTTATCGGACAGTACCCGCACAAGCATTATGGGAAGCGATTATGTCTGCAACCTATGATTATGCTGAGCCAGGGTTTATTTTGATTGATCAATACAATCAAATGAACAATAACTGGTTTTGCGAAAATATCCGTGCGACTAATCCCTGTGGTGAACAAGGTCTTCCTCCCTATGGTGCCTGCCTACTGGGCTCGATTAATTTAGTACACTTTGTCGATAACCCATTTACTAATAAAGCCTCATTTAATTGGTCACGCTTTCGCGAAGTCGTGAATGTATTTACTCGTATGCTAGATAACGTGGTAGAGCTGAATGGCTTGCCTTTGCCAGAACAGCGTGAAGAAATTATTCGTAAGCGACGGCATGGTTTAGGGTTTCTCGGATTGGGTTCTGCACTGACATTGCTGGGCTTAACTTATGGCAGTAAAGCATCGGTGGCGTTTACCGAAAAAGTGAGCCGCGAAATAGCCTTAGAAGGTTGGCGGGCAGGCCTTGAGCTGGCTAAAGAAAAAGGCCCAGCGCCAATAATGGAAGAAGATTTTACCGTTACTAAGAGTATGTTAGCCATGCGGCCTGAAATGGCGAACGACGGTTATGCGGTGGGTGATACAGTTAAGGGTAAGCTATTACATAGCTGTTATAGCCGTTATATGCAAAAAATTGCTTCGGTCGAGCCAGAGTTAGTAAAGGAGTTGAGTGAAATTGGCGCAAGGTTTACCCATCACAGTTCTTTAGCGCCAACTGGAACCATTGCTTTATCGTTAGGTAACAATGTTAGCAACGGTATTGAGCCTAGTTTTGCGCATCTCTATAACCGTAATATTATTCGTGAAGGTAAAAAAAGCAAAGAGACTGTTGATGTTTGTTCATATGAGCTATTGGCGTATAGAGCACGAGTGAATGCATCGGCCATGCCCGATACCGATCAACCAGGCCAGCAACTCCCCGATTATTTTGTTAGCGCCGATAGTGTGCTTCCTGAACAGCATGTAGATGTACAAGCAGCAGCCCAGCATTGGGTTGATTCCTCAATATCTAAAACCATTAATGTGCCTACTGATATTCCGTATGAGAATTTCAAAGATATTTATTCCTATGCTTATAGTAAAGGTCTAAAAGGCTGCACCACTTTTCGTTTTAACCCAGAGGCTTTTCAAGGTGTATTGGTAAAGGATAAAGACTTGGCTAATACCTTGTACCAATTTACTTTAGACGATGGTGCAGTTGTAGAGGTGAGAGGTAATGAAGAGATTGAATATGATGGCGAAACACATACAGCTGCGAATTTGTATGATGCCTTAAAAGAAGGTTACTACGGCAAGCTTTGAATTATCTAATTATCAGTGCCGTTTAAATATCAGTTAAATATGGAATAATGTCATGACACTTAAAATAGACAAAAAAATTGTAGGCTATGAAGTGGTTGATATTAGTCAGCCGCAAGAGAAAGCTGTCGTTGAAAGAAAGGAGTCGGTTGAAGATAAAAAGGAGTCGGTTGAAGATAAAAAAGAGTCGCTTGAAGAAAAAAAGGAAGAGGGCGCAACGATTGTACAAATGCATGAAAAATTGCAGCGCCCAGAAATGCTCTTGGGTTCTACTTATAAAATTAAAACCCCGATGTCAGATCATGCGCTTTATGTGACGATTAATGATGTGGTATTAAATCCTGATACAGAACATGAGCTTCGTCGCCCCTTTGAGATATTTATTAATTCAAAAAATATGGAGCACTATCAATGGATAGCGGCGCTAACGTTGATCATATCGGCGGTGTTTCGTAAGGGCGGTGATGTTACTTTTTTGGTTGATGAACTACGTGGTGTATTTAATCCGCAGGGGGGGTATTTCAAAAGTGGTGGTCGTTATATGCCTTCAATTGTCGCTGAAATTGGTGATGCCATAGAAAGCCATATGAAAATGATAGGCTTGTTAGAGCATGATTTACTCGATGAGCATCAACGAAAGCATATTGAAGAAAAGCGCGCGCAATATGAGCAAAAAAACAAACGGAATGAGACACCTTCAGGTGAGTCATTTCCACATGGTTCCACTTTATGCCAGAAATGCTTGACCAAAGCGATGATACAAATGGACGGATGCTTAACCTGTTTAAATTGTGGTGAGTCAAAGTGCAGTTGAGTAGAGTGTTTTGCCTATTGATATATCTCAACACTGCATAAATGGATAATAAAATAGCGGTTAATAAAGAGCAGCAGTTTAATATTTCGCGCTCTGTTTATGGGCCGGTAAAATCTTGGCGCTTTGGCTTGAGCTTGGGTATTGATTTATTATTTGTAAATTCTATTTGTAGCTTTAATTGTGTTTATTGCCAGCTGGGTAATATCCAAAACCATACGGATGAACGAAAAGTCTATGTCTCCACGAAAAAAGTTATCCAAGATTTTAAAGCTATTAGTCAGAACAACCCCTTCGATATTATTACCTATTCCGGTAATGGTGAACCAACGCTAGCGAGTAATTTAAAAGAAACGATTATTA
>ENA-OQVM01003552-OQVM01003552.1-marine-metagenome-genome-assembly--contig:-NODE-3552-length-16782-cov-7.471835_pt1 | contig 16782 bp, 21 predicted proteins | sample MGYA00237776_ERZ505498 | MGnify/ENA primary metagenome ERZ505498 (study PRJEB26159, sample SAMN06265151) | marine metagenome | isolation source: Helgoland LTER site | place: Germany:Helgoland, sampling... | reverse complement strand
ATATTTATAATAGCTCAGGAAATACAATTGGAGCTGTTAGTAAAACTAATGATGGTTATGCAATTTATGAAGACGGCAATGAAACATCATTTGTTAGTAATCCAGATAATTATGGTGTATCTACAATTTACAGAGGAGGTGTCCCAATAGGAGCTCAAAAAAGAGACAAAGATGGGAATATTACATATTATGAGAATGGCAATGTGACTGGATACTCAAAAAAAGTTAGAGATGGTTATGAAAACTATGATTCTGGAGGAATAGTTAAATCTTTTACAGCGACTGGAAAAAAATAAACTAAACCATAGACATATCACTTTCAGTTAATTCAGTAAGATTAATTGTTATATGTTATTTGAAATTTGTTTAATATTTACAATTTGCGTGAACAAAACGATAACAATAAGACATTTTAGACAAGTTTAACAGGGTAAATAATTTAAAAATGACTTCCTGTATTGGTAAATAGATAACTACAAGATTGTCAATATTTTATGATTCTTAAAAAATAATCAAAAGAAAAAATTAAAAAACATTCATAACTGAATTTTTTAATGTATATTAAGTTTACATCTAAAAATAAATTTATGAAAATAAATAATGGATTAATAGAAAATAAATTATTTAGTTTAAAAGCCATTAGAGTTTCGTCGTTATTTTTTGGAATATTTGCGGTTACATTAATGATTATATCTAATTTAAAAGTATTTGAAAAATTAACTCCAGAAAGACCTCCTTCTCCTTTTCTTAAAAAAATATATCCTAAATCTTATAATAAAGAAATATTAAAACAAGTGTGGATTTACAGTATATTTATTACTTTAATAATGTTTTTCTTAGCATTGTTTTACCCAAGTCTTCCAGACGGTATATTTGTTGGAGTTTCTCCAGCATTTGGAGAATTTGCTTATAGGAAATTTTTAAAAAAAGAGCAAACAAAATATTTGAAAGAAACAACAAAACATAGTTTTGGTAGAATTTTATGGACTGGAATAAAAGGTGTTTCTATGTATTTTTTTATTGCCTTTTTCTTTTTATTATCTATAATTATTTTTGACATACAACTTCCATAATAATATAATTATTGAGACTAAAAAAGGTGTAAATAAAATTTGGTACATTCATAATATATTAAAATCACGAAAAACTTTACAACAATGGAAAAAGTATTAGTAACTGGTGCAACTGGGTTTATAGGACTTCATTGCATTGATCAACTTTTAAATCAAGGCTATGCCGTTAACGGATCTCTAAGATCTCCAAAAAGAAAAGATGAAATTTTTAATGCACTTAAAAATAAAAACACTCCCACTGAAAACCTAAATCTCTTCATTTTTAACTTGACAGAAGATGATGGATGGGATGAAGGTATGAAAGATTGTGATTATCTTCTTCATATTGCTTCTCCACTTTCTGTAAAAGCATATGATGACGATTATTTTGTGAAACCCGCAGTTGCTGGAGTTAAAAGAGCATTTAAGTTTGCAATGAAACATAATGTCAAGAAAGTAGTGTTAACTTCATCTGTTGCAGCTATTATAGAAACTGATGAAGATAAAGAGTATTTTGATGAAACTGATTGGTCAGATCTTGAATCTAGAAAAATCAATTCTTATGCTAAAAGTAAAACTTTGGCTGAAAAAGCTGCATGGGATTTTGTTAAAGAACATGAAAATCCTTTTGAACTAGCAGTTGTTAATCCTGCACTTGTTACCGGTCCCTCTTTAACAGAAGATTTAGGAGAATCTAACAAATCAATAGAAATGGTAGTAACTGGTAAAATGCCTGTAGCTATTCCTATGCAATTTGGATTTGTTGATGTAAGAGATGTTGCAGCAGCACATATTCTTGCAATGCAAAAAGCATCTAGCAATGGTGAGAGATTTGCATTATCTGAAAAAGATTTGTCGTATAAAGAAATTGCAAAAATATTACGAGATAAAGGATTTAAAAAAGCACCAACACTAAGTGTGTCACTTTGGTTGGCCAAATTTTTAGCTAATTTTAATAAAGAACTTAAAATTACTGTTCCTTACATGGGAAAAATAAGAAGTTTGAGCAAGTCCACTAAAGCCAAAGATATTCTAGGATGGAATCCAAGACCGGCTGAAGAATCTATTTTAGATGTTGCAAATCAAATTAAAGAAATGGGCTTAATTAAATAACATTTTTTAAAAAGGTAAACTTTAGACGTATCTTTTTCTAATCTCTTTAACAATATATTCTAATCCATTTAATTGTAATTCATATACTGATTCAAGCTGTTTCCCTATTTTTCCATTAGGAAAACCTTTGTTTTTATACCAAATCAAATAATGCTCAGGAAGATCAATTAAATATCTGCCTTTATACTTTCCAAAAGGCATTTTCATTTTAGCTAAGTCAATAAGAAACTGTTTGTCTTCTAACATTTATTATTTATTTTTTTTAAGGTAATATAAATAACGATTTACTAACTTAGATATATGAAAAAACATCTTAGTACTATTGTTTTTGTTATTTTTATGACTCTTTTCATATTTATTATTCTAATGAACTTAAATCAATAGTATTACAAATTTATAGTAAATGAAAAAAAGAAGATTGCTTGAAGCAACTATATCATCATATTTACTTACATCTATTGATATAATTGGTGGTTTTCAAACTCATTTTAATTTATTAAACTGGGATTACAATCGATTTTTTAAATTGATTATAATATTTATTATTATACTTTCCATTGAATATTTTATCTCCAAAAAAAAGAGTAATTAACATCATATTTATTGAATTTTGAAAAAAGGGAAACTCTACAGTATTTTATTTAACAAATGCCCTAAGTGTTCTAAAGGAAGTTTTTGGAAAAGTAATAATCCCTACTATAATTTGTTTTTTAAAGCAGGAGAGAATCACAGTAAATGTTCAAATTGTGAATTAAAATTTGAGATAGAACCTGGATTTTTTTATGGAGCAATGTATGTAAGTTATGGTTTGGCTATAGGATTAGGATCAATCATATTAATTGTTGCGCTTGCTGTATTTCAATTTAAAAACATTGTAGCTCTTACCACTATTATTGGCTTGAGCATTTTGATTCTAGCCCCAGTTAATTATTATCTATCAAGGCTGATATGGCTTAATGCATTTATAGATAGTAAAACTTAACTATAACTTATAATCCAATTATCAATTTTTTCCTCAAGTAGTTTCAAAGGAATACAACCGGACTCAAGTACCTTTTCATGAAAAATTTTAATATCAAATTTATCTCCTAATTTACTTTCAGCTCTTGATCTTAGTTGTCTTATTTTAAGCTGACCTATTTTATATGATAAAGCTTGTCCAGGATTTGCCATATATCTTTCAATTTCAGAAGTAATACCAGCCTCAGATTCAGCCTCGTTATCTAAAGAATATTGTATTGCTTTTTCTCTTGACCAACCTTTGGTGTGAATACCAGTATCAACGACTAATCTAATGGCTCTATGCATTTCAGCACTTAACATACCAAAATACTGATATGGATCCTTGTAAAGACCTAATTCTTCACCAAGTGATTCAGAATATAAAGCCCATCCTTCCCCATATGCACTATACCACAAGCTTTTCCTAAAAGACGGTAAAGAAGTGTTTTCTTGTTGTAATGATATTTGAAAATGGTGACCAGGTATAGCTTCATGTAAAAACAGATCTTCATCTGAAAAATAATTGTATTCTTTTATGTTTGGAATTGGAACGTAAAAAATTCCTGGTCTTGTTCCATCTAATGATCCTGAATTGTACTCAGCACTTGCAGAAGCTTCTCTGAAAGATTCAGTTCTTCTTACCTCAAAAGGTGTTTTAGGTTGTAATCCAAACAATAAATTAACCTGGGGAGTCATTTCCTTATGAATTCTATTAAAATTTTCAATTACCTGACTTGGTTTATCAAAAGGAATTAATTCATCTAGTCCTCTTACATGATTAAAAAACGATTTTAAATCTCCTTTGAAACCAACTTTATTTTTTACAATTTCCATTTCAGAAGAAATTTTAGCAACCTCTTTTAATCCTAATTGATGGATTTCATCTGCTGACATTTCAGTAGTTGTATACAGCTTAATAGAGTAGTCGTAGTAATCTGATCCATCCTCAAACACATCAATGCCACTAGAGTCTCTACCCTTAGGCAAATACTCATTTTTCATAAAATCATATAGTTTCTGATATGCAGGAATAATTTTATTTAAAATCATGTCTTTGTAATTGTTGGACAGGATTAATTTTTCTTCTTCACTAAATATTGAGGGAAATTGTCTAATTGGACTATTAAATAAATTTTCTTCTAGATTAGTATTGATAATCGTTTTTAACTGAGGAATAACTTTTTTAGTTAATGACTTTGGGAGAATATAACCATTCTCCATTCCTTCCCTCATCCTATCTTCAGCTGAACTTAACCAAATCAAGTAATCGTCTAACCTGCTTAGCCAATCGTTATAATCCTTAATAGTTTTAAAAGGCTGAGCACTTAATCCAGCAGCATATTGTCCAATGTTTAATTGTAATGTCCACATTTGATTTATTGGGGTATACTGCTCATTAAAAGTTAATCTTTTTAGATTTGTATCACACTCCCATAACAATACTTTTTTACTTAAAATTTCATCATTATTTAGATCACTGTTCTCAAATCTATTTAATTGTCTTTTATAACTTGAGTAGAATGTTTTTTCTTTATCCCTAAAATCATCTGTTAAATCATTGGGTAAAAAATCATTGTACCTATTATCACCTTGACTAGTGGCGCTTAAAGGATATAACTCAAGACTTTCTTGATAGTAGTCTTCAAAAATCTGATTGATTTCAAACGACTTTTTGTCATTAGTTTGGCAACTAATAAAGACAATGGCTACACTAAAAAAAACAATTAATTTTTTCATATATAAAAATATTTATCTAAAGTTAATTTATGAATCTGAATTTAAAGGCAAATTAAAAAAACATTTCTATATTTAAGAAATGAAGGCGATAAAATACTATTACAGACATTTTGGATTCTTTCCTTACGTTTTAGTTTGGTTTTTAAGAAATTGGATAGAAATTCCAAGTTTTATTTCTTTTCCTCTAGGATTAATAGCCATTTCATGGATAATTTTTGTTATATACACAGTTGGCTTTAGAGATCTAGGGTAGTTATAACTATACCGTTCTTAACAAGAATAAATTTTAATCATAAACATGTGAATAGATTTTTAAAATTGAATCTCCCTATAAAAATTGGGGTTTTATTATTAGTTATTGGAACCTCACCACTACTAATAGTAATTTTAACGGACACTTTAGGAATTATTGACGCTCCCAATCCAGTAGGCTTTGGTATTATGTTTTTTATAACTTTTTGGCCCGCAATTATTTTAATAATAATTGGAATAATAAAAAAGGTTCTAAAAAAGTAACCTTTATTTAATAAGTCCTTGCATTTTTTGACCAATTTCCATTCCCCACTCCATTGATACTTTCATGGATTCTTGTGCAATTATAGGAGCTTTTTCAGAAATCTTTTTTCCAATTGGAGATCCAAACATTAAAATAGCTTCTTTTAAATCAGTTTCACTAAAGTGATTTTTATAGACAGGAACCATTTTTTCAATTAAACTAGCTACCATTTCAGTTTTAAGTTCATTGAATTTTTCGTCGTCTACAGAAACACCAAACATATCAGCCATTTGGTTAAATGTTGAATCGAATGTCTGTATATTTCCTTGAGCATTTAAAAAATCAGTTAAAAGATTTTTATAATTATCATCTTGAGAAAATCCTAAATTAATAGAAAATAAAAAGATTAGGGTAAAAATTGATTTTTTCATGTTATAGTTTTTTTTCTAATATAAAACATTTTAATTAGAATGTTTTATAAAAATTAAACTTCTCTATCTATTAAGTCTGTGACTACGTAATATCTAGGATCATCAATTGATTCTTCAATACTGTCAGAGATAGATGGATTTGCTTTTAAAAGCAAAACCTTACACTCAGGACTTAAATGAGTAAGTGTAACTTTCTTCTTTACACTTGTATATTTCTGAATTATATTTTCAATTGACTCAATTCCAGAGTGATCACTTACTCTAGATTCTATAAAGTCAATTTCAATATTTTTTGGATCATTTTGAATATCAAATTTAGAATTGAAATTCTGAATAGAACCAAAAAATAATGGACCCCAAATTTCATAAACTTTAGTTCCATCATCCTTTATACGTTTTCTAGCTCTAATCATAGTAGCATTTTCCCAAGCAAATACTAAAGCTGAAATTATAACTCCAACAATTACTGCTATTGCTAAATCTTGCCAAACCGTTATAGCAGAAACTGTAATTAAAACAAAAGCATCTGATTTTGGAATCTTATGTAGGATTCTAAAGCTACTCCAAGCAAAAGTACCGATAACTACCATGAACATAACTCCTACCAATGCTGCAATTGGAATCTGTTCTATAATGTTTGAGCCAAAAAGAATAAAACATAATAAAGATATTGAAGCTACAATTCCTGACAAACGTCCTCTTCCTCCAGAATTTACATTTATTATTGATTGACCTATCATTGCACAGCCTCCCATTCCTCCAAATAAACCATTTAAGAAATTTGCTCCTCCTTGAGCTAAACATTCTCTATTTCCACTACCACGGGTTTGGGTAATCTCATCAACTAGGTTAAGAGTCATTAATGATTCTATTAAACCTACAGCTGCTAGTAATACTGCAGTAGAAATTATCAAATCCCAGTATCCATCTATTGTATAAAACAATTCAAAAATTTGACCTTGAAACACAGGTAAACTTCCTTTTAATCCTTCTCCACCTCCGTCAGAAATAAATGACCCTACAGTGGAAACATCTATATTACCCAAAACTGTAATTAATGCTACACTAACAATAGCAACTAAAGCGGCAGGAACTTTAGTAGTTATTTTTGGTAGATAATACATAATAAGCATAGTAGTTCCAATTAACGCAAGCATAGTGTAAAGTTCTGCTCCACTAATCCATTGTGCACCATTTATTGTGCTTTTCTGAAACAATCCTAATTGAGATAAGAATATTACGATTGCAAGTCCATTTACAAAACCCATCATTACTGAATGAGGAATTAATCTTACAAATTTTCCTAATTTAAAAACACCAGCTAAAACTTGAATCAACCCAACTATTAATAAAGTAATAAACAACCAATGGAGACCTAGATTATCAACAGGATTTAATAGAGACTCCCCTACTTCATTTCCTTTTTGAATCATATGTATCATAACAACTGCCATAGCACCTGTAGCTCCTGAAATCATTCCAGGTCTACCTCCAAATAAAGCTGTTATCATACCCATTATAAAAGCACCGTAAAGACCAACTAAAGGATCTATACCAGCAATAAAAGCAAAAGCTACGGCTTCTGGAACCAATGCAAGCGCTACAGTAAGGCCAGAAAGGATATCGTTTTTAGGATTTTGACTAAAGTTTTTTAGTATTTTTTTCAAAAGAAAATATTTAAAATTTTAAAGCCGCAAAACTAATATTTATCACTTATATACGTTGTTAATTATAAAAAATTTCAAATGTTTTATCTTATTCTAAAGTTGTTATATGAATTACTGACTATTTATCAACAATAAGTCATAAATGTTGTCATATTAGTTATTATATTTAAACATGAATCAATTAGAAATAGAAAATAAATTAAGACTATTAAAAAATAACTGGAAACTGATTAATAATAAAATTCAAATTAATTTAAAATTTTCAAATTTTAATAAAGCTTTTGATTTTATGATAGAAATTGCCAAGGAATGTGATCGGTTAAATCATCATCCTCTTTGGACTAATGAATACAACAGGTTAGAAGTAATTCTTTTTACTCACGATAAAGGATCAATTACCGAACTAGATTTTAAACTAGCTGAAATAATTGACAAAAAATTAATTGATTTAAAATGAAGAAAAAACTAATAATAGCAATTATAGTTATTACCGTTATCTATCTATGGGCTGAATTAGGAGTTGGAATATTTTTTCAGGACTCTTGGGGTGGAGATTGACTAAATATTACTCGGTTTTATCAAAAAACATATTAAGATTCAAATCTCTTGAAATTAAATAAACCTTGTCGCCTTTTTCTTTACGTTTTCTAAGATTATTTAATTTAATTTTTTCAGGCTCAGTCAATTTTTTCTCTAACAATGCTAATTCTTCAGGGTTTCTAGGAAAATATAATTCATCGAATTTTTTGTATCCAATAAAAGGAAATGAGGGTTGATTTACTTCAAACTCATCTCCATAACTTATTTTATTATTTTGAATTGACTTTAAAACTTCATCAGAACTTGAATAATTATCCATAACAAGTCTTAAACAAACTTTATTTTCTTGATCAATGAACCATATACAGTTTGAGATTCCTACAATTTGACCTAATGAGTTTTTAATTTTTGATTGATTTTGTATCGACTTTAGAAAACTTGATTCCAAAAAAGATATAGATCCTCTACTGCTGCTATAACTATTATAATGATCCTTTTTAAATTCTTTAACTGTAACATAATACTTTATTTCTCTCCACTTTTTTACAGTTTTAAAAAAAGGAATTATTAATGTTTTTTTCGTTATACCTTCTCTGTTAATAATTATCTGATAGAAAGAAAGTAAAATCAAAATAACTAATATTGGTATTGTATAGATATTTAATAAAACTGAATCAGCCTCAAACAATAAAGAAAAAGTAAAGAATAAAGAAAATATTAATAATTTGTAATTTACTTTTGTTGATTTAATTTCTTTCATATTTTAAATTATATTTCAAATATATTAAATCATTTTAGACAGAATGTTTTAACTGTTTTTAAAAAAAACTTATATTTAGTTTATGGACAAAAAATTTATATTAGCCTGTATCGTTTTAATGTACGTATCCTCTGTTTATTTTATCTTCAGAAGTCAATATGCAATAGGTGGATTTCAAATATTAATGGGTTTATTATTTACTTATTTATACAATAATAAAAAATAAGTTTGAAATTAAAGGTTTATAAAATTGATGCATTCACCAATAAAACAAACGGTGGAAATTCAGCATGTGTCATTCAACTAAAAACTTGGCTTGAGGATGAGTTACTTCTTTCAATTAGCAAAAAAAATGCTGTAACTGAAACGGCTTTTTTTATATTTAAAGATGATAAGATTCATTTAAGATGGTTCACTCCTGACATAGAAATGGATTTATGCGGACATGCTACTTTAGCTACAGCACATTACTTAAATTCTATTTTGAAATACCCTAAAGGTTTGATGAAATTTGAAACTAAAAGTGGAGAAGTTACTGTTGATTATAAAAACGGTAGGTACTTTATGGACTTTCCATCAAGAATACCTGTGAAATCAAAGTTGCCAAAACTAATATCGGACTCTTTAAACATTCAACCATTCGAGGTTTACAAATCAAGAGATTACTTGTTGATATACAAATCTGAAGAAGAAATTAAAAAAATTAAAATCAACACAGATTACTTTGATCAAATAAATTTAGATCCTGGAGGAGTTGTTGTCACTTCTAAAGGGACTAATTCTGATTTTGTGTCAAGATATTTTACTCCTCAATCTACCATATTAGAAGATCCGGCAACCGGGTCATCACATTGTTCTTTAATTCCTTTTTGGTCCAAAAGGTTAAATAAAAAACATTTAACATCATTACAATTGTCAGATAGAGTTGGTGAATTTGAGTGTGTTAATAATTCAAATAGAGTTACTGTTATTGGAAGCGCTGTAACAGATTCTCAAACAACCATTACTATTTAATTTCACTATATTGATTTAAACTATTTAAAAATGAAAAGGTTTATATTAATTGTTTTTGTTGTCTTTAATTCTTGTTATAATCCTATCGAAAATAAAAAACCAAATGTCATAATCGTAATGACAGACGACCAAGGTTTTGGAGATTTAGGGATTAATAAAAATCCTAATATAATAACTCCAAATATTGACAAATTTGCAAATAAAAGTATACAGTTCAATAACTTTTTTGTTTCGCCTGTGTGTGCTCCTACTAGAGCTAGCTTGATGACTGGAAGATATTCACTTAGAACAGGAGTTAGAGATACTTACAACGGAGGAGCAATCATGTCAAATAACGAAACTACAATTGCAGAAATTCTAAAAGAAGCTAATTACGCTACTGCAATTTTTGGAAAATGGCATTTAGGAGATAATTATCCATTTAGACCTTCAGAACAAGGATTTGATGAATCTTTAATTCATCTAGCTGGAGGAATTGGGCAAGTTGGAGATTTTACTAATTATTACAAAGGAAATACAAGTTATTTTGATCCGATTCTTTGGAAAAACAACAAACAAAATCAATACGAGGGTTATTGCTCTGATATATTTGCTGAAAATGCAATCGAGTTTATTGAAAAAAATAAAAATAATTCCTTTTTCTGTTATTTATCATTTAATGCTCCCCATACTCCTTTACAGGTTCCAGAAAAGTATTATAATATGTATAAAGATTTAGATCCGGAGTTAGGCTTTAAGGGTGGAAGTCTAGCATTAAAAATGAGTAAAAAAGATAAAGAAGATGCAAGAAGAATATATGGAATGTTAACTAATATTGATGATAACTTTGGTAAAGTATTAAACAAATTAATAGAACTAGGAATTGAAGAAGATACTATAATAATTTTCATGACTGATAATGGTCCTCAACAATTTAGGTATAATTCTAATATGAAAGGACTAAAAGGAACAGTCTATAATGGAGGCACAAGAGTGCCATTTTATATTAAGTACGCTGGAAAATTTAAAAATTCTAAAGTGATTAATAGAATGTCCGCACACATTGATGTATTACCAACAATATTAGAGTTGTGTAATTTAAACGTTCCTAATGACAGAAAAATAGACGGACAAAGTCTTGTTCCTTTAATTAATTCTAAAACTTTTAATGACAGGTATTTATTTTCATACTGGACAAGAAGATTTCCAGAGAAATACATAAACATGTCTATTCAAAATGATAATTACAAACTAGTAGGAAACAATGACTTCGATAGTAAAATTGAAGAGTTTGAATTATATGATCTAGTTGAAGATCCTAATGAAAATAATAATATAATTAGTCAAAACATTGAATTAGCAAAATCTTTTAAAATAGAAATGGACAATTCTATTGAGGATTTATTAGATTCTGAAAATATTAAAAATCCACCTAGAATAATTGTTGGTTCAGAATTTGAAAACCCTACAGTCTTAAATAGAAATGACGCCTCAGGAGAAAGAGGGATTTGGGCGCAAAATGATATTTATTCTTATTGGAAAGTAAATTTTAAAAAAGGGACTTATAATTTTAAATTTAAATTCAAAGATTCCATTATAAATAAAGGAACATTATTTACAGAAATTAACAATAGAGTTTACAGTAAAAAAACAGAAAAAGTAGTTAGCAGTACTATAGAATTGAGTGATATTAGTATTGAAAATAGCAAAGTTGATTTAATATCTTTTTTAAAGGTAAATAATAAAAAAATATTTCCGTTTTGGATTGAAATCCACAAACAAAATTAATTACAATTAGCTATATACAGATCCCAATTTTTTGTTGTGGGAGCATTTGGAAAATAGTAGCATTCTTTATCTCCATTTGAATAAGTTAAGTTTTTCCAAAATCCAGTTGGTATATGCACACCTGTTTCCCTAACCTCATGACCTGGATCAAAAACAAGCTCAATTCTAACTCTTATATTTCCAAGTGATGCTGACCAGTCTCTTACTTGTTGTTCCAATTGAGCCCACTCTCCCCTATTTAAGTCATCGATTTGCATAGCACAGTTTACAAACGAAAATGTCTTATTTAAATTATCTTCTGAGTCACTAAAAGTAGCTGCAGGTGCTAGATGACCTTTATCCCATTCGTTTTTATAGTAATCTGCATTATCACTTGTTTTAACACCTGGTTCTAAATAAAAATTTTTATTTCCTCTATCAACATTTTTTGGTCTATTGGATACAGAATATTCTATCCAATTTGGTTGTTCGTAAACTTCATTATAAGAAACAGTAAAAATTCCCTTGTTTATAATAATTTCTTCACTTAAATCAGGAAATACACAACAATCTGAGGATGAACCTTCACATGAGATGATAAAAAGAATTAGAAAAAATTTTAAAACATATTTCATATTACAAATTTAAGATTAGTTTTATAAAAATTTAAATAATGAAAAAATTAATAATAATATTTGTTTTAATTCCATTACTAAGTATTGCTCAAGAAGTGAAGAAAGTTGAAGTAATAAAATCAGATACTCAGATTGAAAATTTAAATAAATTACTAGGGCAAAACGAAATTAAAATTGATTTTTTAGATTTTATAATATTCCCAGCTCTAACGTTGGGTTATGAAAAAAATAGAAATTCTTCTACTGCTTATGGTGCAACAATGTTTATTAATTTTGATACAGACTTGGGTTCAGAATGGAATGATAAATTTGCAATTACACCCTATTACAGGTTTTATTTTTTAGAATCTCAAGATTACGGAGGTTATGGTGTATTTGCTGAGATTTTTACTAAGTTTTCGTCAGCTAAAATTGAGAATTATTCAAATTTAAAACGTAAATCTTACACTGATATTTCACCAGGACTTGCAGTTGGTAGAAAATGGATAAACAGAAAAGGGTTTACTTTTGAATTAATGTTTGGAGTTGGTAGAAATCTACTGTATGATGAAGATGTTAACGGAATGAATACCGCAACAATAAGAAGTGGAGTATCGATTGGAAAGAGATTTTAAATAACAAACATTCTTTAGGGTATCTTTAAAAGATTTTTCTTAACTTAACCTTTCTGAATTTTTCAGAATTAACAAATTAATTTATACCAAAATGAAAAAAATATTATTATTAAGCGTACTAGGTTTGTTTATTTCTTGTGCTAATCAAAATCAAGAATGTGAAACCGTATCTAATGGATTTACATCAACCGAAGGCGAACAAGTTACTATGGGAAGTCAAGAAACTGTGGATATATTTCTTAAAATCGACAAAGCTTGGAACGATAGAGACTACGATGCAATTAGATCACTTGTTAGTGAAGATGCACAACTAATGAATGAAAAAGGTGAAATTCTTGTAGGAGCTCAAGCTTTTGCAGACTATATTGAGAAAGACTATCAAGAAACTGTTGTTCAAAACGGTCAAGAATGGGGTTGGACAATTAACTATGCATTTGCAGTTAAACCAACAAACTCTGAAAGAGGAGAATATGTTAATGCAAGATTTACTGGATCTTCCGGGGTTTACGAAGAATGGTATCAAATTGCTGATGGAAAATTAATTTCATGGCACCAGACAAAAAGAACTTTAGCAGCAGAATAAATTTAAAAAAAATAAAAAAATGAAAAAAATATTATTATTGATTAGTCTTATAGCAGTTTCATGTTCTTCAAATCCTGATTACGATGCAAATTTAGATCTCGCTAAAAAATGGGTTCAAGCATTTGAAACTGGTGATATAGAATTATGGAAAGAAGTTGTTTCTGAAGATGTACAAGATGTTGCTCCAATGTATGGGATGGGAAGAGTTGGATACGATGCATCATTTCAAGTGGCAGATTTTTATGTAAAAAATTATACAGATGTAAAATTCAATGAACCTGTATGGTTACCTGGAATTGATACTTTAACAATGAAGCCAGACGGTAGTGTTAGAGCATATGGTAGATGGAGTGGAATCAGTAAGTCAACTGGAAGGGAATTTAGCTTAATGTCTTACCATAACTTTGATTTCAAGGATGGAAAAATTGTTACCACAGGAGAATATTTTGATGCTACTGGAATGGTAAATGCTGTGGGTCCTGCTCAAAGAAATGTTGTAGTATTTACTGCAAAAGTTAGCAAAAAGAATATTGCTAAATTTCAAGAATTAATGGATTCTGGTGACGGTTTAACCGTAACTAGAAATGCAGATGGTTGCACTCATTTAGAAGCTTTCTATAATGAAGAAACTCAGACTTATTTTATTTATGAGTACTGGGACTCATATGAACAATATGAAACTTATTTAAATTGGAGATTCAATGAAGATTCAAGTAAACTTGTTGCTAAAGCAACAAAGTTAGTTATAGGAGGTGAAAAAGGAATGCAAGCTCACTTTAACAATACTTATTATAAATTCTTTTAAAATTTAAAGCTGTGAAAAAATTATTAATATTATTTGTTGTTGCAACTTTTGTTAGCTGCGAAACAAAAACAATTGAAGTTGAAAAATCTGGTGGAGTTTGGCATATGGGAGGAGACGAACAATTCCCTGAGGGAACAAGTCCTAAAGCAGTTATTGGATCTGAAAGTGATCTTGAAATTGCCATGGCTTTTTATAATGCTTATGGTGATATGGAATTGGATAAAATGGTAGAATTATCTGAAGATGTTGTGAAATTTCATCCAGGAGATATGGCTGGTGTTGTGGATGTTGACACTTCAAATACTGATTTTGTGAGTGAAAGACAGTCAACTTTTAAGTCAATTAAAAGAACTATGCATAATGTAACCCCAATTGCAGTTGAAGGATCAGAAAACTACACAGTAGTTTCAATCAATTTTACTGAAGAAATCGAACATAAAGATGGTTCATCTTCTTCACAACACTACTTTGAAAGAATACATGTTGTTAATGGAAAAGTTAACAGAGTCGTTCAATGGATGAGACCTTGGGAATAAAATTAATTATAAAAAAAGTATTATGAAAAAACTACTATTACTATTGATTACTATAACTGCTGTTAGTTGTAATCAATCAAATGTTACTATTGTTGAATTTGAAGATGAAAAATCAAATGCAATTAGAGGACATTATGAACATTATCTAAATAATGATATTGATGGATTAAAAGAACTATGGGCTGATGATGATAAAATTGTTTTATGGCTTGGAAGTGTTGAACAATCTCCTTTATCTGAACTAATTGGATTAATTGGAGCTCAGCATACTGCATTTGATAATATTCAATTATTGAATATTCAAGGAGCAGATGAGCCTATTTATGTTGAAACAAAGGCTTATCAAAGTGGTCAAACTTGGACTAATACATGGTTTAAATGGTCAGCAGTTGGAAAAACAAGTGGAAATTTAATTGAACTTCCTGCTCACCTATCTTTTAGATGGGAGAATGGTGAAATAGTTGAAGAAGTACATTTATTTGATCCCACATTAATGAAAGCTGAACTAGAACTTTTTGCGAGTTCACAAGAATAAAAAATAGTTATTAAATATTAAAAAAAAACCTTGCTAACGCAGGGTTTTTTTTATTTGAAAATTAATCGAGAAATTTTTCCATTTCCTGCTGCATAAGCTACAGTATCATTTAAAAATCTTACAGTATAATACCCATCATCACTGAAATGCTTCCAGCTATGCCCACTATCAGAGGAATAGTCTATTCCATTAAAACCAACAGCTAGTAATTTTTTTCCATTACTATTTGGAAAATATTGAACACAACTTCTATATCCAGGGTTATTATTATCAGCTATTGTTTTCCAAGTCTTTCCTCCATCTCTAGTGATAATTTTATTTAAACTATCTATTTCAGGTTTAGTATAGTCTCCTCCTATAGCATACCCATTATTCTTGTCATAAAAATCAATACTAAATATTCCAGTTGTAGATTCTCCTTGTAAAATAGGGGTACTAAAAATTTGCCAGCTCCTACCCTTATCTTTTGAAAAATACACTCTACTATTTATTCCCCCACTTGCAATCCAAGTATAATTATCAATAATTGAAATATTAGTGTCACTTGCTGCAAAAAACCCTTCTGAATCTTTTATGTTACTAAAAACAGAACAGTCCAATTTATTCCAAGATTCGCCCCCATCTCTTGTTATAATAACACTTATACAATTATCTGTATAATCACCCACTGCAATTCCTTCATTATCATTCCAAAACTCGATAGAATCATAAAACACTTTAGGATGGGTCTCTTTGTATACAACATTTCCATTTTTATAAAGCAATGCAGGATCTCCAATTGACATTGCAAACACATCATTTTCAGTGAGAGCTAATGATCTAAAATTTGGAACAATTGAATCGTTTTCAATTTCATAATTAATTTCTGAAATAACATCGCTTTTATCAATGTCAAAATACAGAATAGATCCGTTTGAAGTTGCAGAATATACTTTATTGTTCTTAATTTCTATTGCTCTAATATTTATATTTGAATCTATTAAAACAGGACTAATTTTTAAACTTGAAATTTCACTATCTATAGAACAGGAACTAAATACCAATAGAACTAATAAATAAAAAAAAGTCTGTCTTGTCATAATTTAAATTTTCTATTGTTAAATTTAAAGGAATTAAAATTAACAAACATGAGGAACTTTTCTATATCACTATTATTAATCTCAATATTATACAGTTGTAATCAAGTACAAAAACCAAGAATTGCAATAGCAGGACTTGCTATTGAGTCTAGTACTTTTTCCCCTGCTAAAACATTAGAATCTGACTTTAAAGCTAGAATTGGCGAGGATATTTTTAGCTATTACCCATTTTTACAAAAAGATTCAATTTACAGAGAAAAAGCGGAATGGATTCCAACTATAAGAGGTCATGCTATTCCTGGTGGTATAGTAACAAGAGAAGCTTATGAATCATTAGTAAATAAAACTTTAAAAAGATTAAAAGAAAATCTGCCGTATGATGGATTGTTTTTTGATATTCATGGTGCCATGAGTGTTGAGGGTATTGATGATACAGA
>ENA-OQVM01003546-OQVM01003546.1-marine-metagenome-genome-assembly--contig:-NODE-3546-length-16792-cov-5.539934_pt1 | contig 16792 bp, 18 predicted proteins | sample MGYA00237776_ERZ505498 | MGnify/ENA primary metagenome ERZ505498 (study PRJEB26159, sample SAMN06265151) | marine metagenome | isolation source: Helgoland LTER site | place: Germany:Helgoland, sampling... | reverse complement strand
TGTTACCCCTCGACTTGCATGTGTTAGGCCTGCCGCTAGCGTTCATCCTGAGCCAGGATCAAACTCTTCATCGTTAATTTTTGTGTGTTACTATCATATAAATACAATGTAACAACTTTAACAACTAATTAGAATCTCTAGTACTCAAAATAATCTATTCTCTTTGTTGATTAAAACCGTTTCCAGTTTCAATCTTACGCTGTCAATTCAATATGTTTATGAACTTTTTTTACTTTCTCTTAACGCGTTTCCTTGCTAAGCGGGTGCAAATATAAAACCCTTTTTTAACTCCCACAATACTTTTTAAATCTTTTTTTGAAAAAGTTTTTGACTCTTTCAATAATCAACTTAATTCGTGTTTTCTATGAGCGTTTGCCTCAAAAAGCAATGCCTTTTTTAGCGGCTGCAAACATACAACCTTTTTTGTTTCTAAAAAGCTTTTTAAAAACTTTTTTAAATTTATTTCTCAATGCTTTTAGGAACGTCGCTTTGCCTCTAAATACATCCGTATTATTCTGCTTAGCGGGTGCAAATATACACCTCATTTCTACATATCCTAAACTTTCTTTTATTCTTTTTTATCCTTTTATTTTATCCTCTGATGCACAAAGGTTTATAAGAAAATAAATATGGAGTGAGTCTGCTTTTTTTCTTTAAATGGAACAAAAGCGACTATCTATATGGTAGGTTTTGACACTAAATGACCTGAAGCCTAAAAAACGCTATGCGTTTTTACTATTCTTGTACACTTGTTTTACAAACGCTAACCTATTATATACCATTAAAACATTCCTAGTATACATATTACCAAATAGAACAACGTTTTGTTAATGTACTCTATTGCCCAATATGCCCGCGTTAGGGATAGTAATGGCACACTTTTGCTTTTTTTGCAAAAGATATAATGGATAGCCCGACCCACTTTTGTGGGTAACGCCATAAAATAAATTACACCTATACATATTATACCTCTATATATATTGTGTGGGTTTGTTTATACTATTATCTTTGTAGACTTAATTCAAATTATTTTAATGATACACATAACATTACCGGACGGCAGTGTAAAAACGTTTGACGAAGGCGTTACACCAATGGATGTTGCAAAAAGCATTAGTGAGGGGTTTGCGAGAAATGTGATTTCCGCAAATTTTAATGGTACAATTTTGGAAACTAAGACGCCATTGACCACCGATGGTTCTTTGGTTTTATATACGTGGCGAGATGACGCTGGTAAAACTGCTTTTTGGCATAGTAGTGCTCACGTTTTAGCTCAGGCAATTGAAGAATTGTACTCTGATGCGAAACTTACTATTGGTCCTGCAATTGAGAATGGGTTTTATTATGATGTTGATTTTGGTCAGCATAGTGTTTCGGAAAAAGACTTTAAGGCTATTGAAACTAAAATGTTAGAGATTGCCAGAGGGAAACATGATTTTAATTTGAGAGCTGTTTCTAAAGCTGATGCGTTGTCCTTATATAAAGGTAATGAGTTTAAAACCGAACTGATTGAAAACTTAGAAGATGGTACAATTACGTTCTGTGACCATTCGACCTTTACAGATTTGTGCCGTGGTGGACATATTCCGAATACAGGGATTATAAAAGCAGTTAAAGTTTTGAGCGTTGCTGGTGCTTACTGGCGTGGTGATGAAAATAAACCACAGTTAACTCGTGTTTATGGTATTTCTTTTCCGAAACAAAAAGAGCTTACTGAGTATTTAGAAATGCTTGAAGAGGCTAAAAAGCGAGATCATAGAAAACTTGGAAAAGAGTTAGAGCTTTTTACGTTTTCTAAAAAAGTGGGACAAGGTTTACCTCTATGGTTACCAAAAGGCGCTGCTTTACGTGAGCGTTTAGAAAACTTTTTGAAAGCTGCACAAAAGAAAGCGGGTTATGAAATGGTTATTACACCTCATATTGGACAAAAAGAACTTTATGTAACTTCCGGACATTATGAGAAATATGGAGAAGATAGTTTTCAACCTATACTTACACCAAAAGATGGTGAGGAGTTTTTGTTGAAACCCATGAATTGTCCTCATCACTGTGAGATTTATAATAGTGCACAATGGAGTTATAAAGATTTACCAAAGCGTTATGCTGAATTTGGTACAGTTTATAGATATGAGCAAAGTGGTGAGTTACATGGATTGACTCGTGTACGCGGTTTTACACAAGATGATGCCCACTTATTTTGTATGCCAGAACAATTAGATAAGGAGTTTAAAGATGTTATCGATTTAGTGCTTTATGTTTTTGGTTCTTTAGGTTTTGAAAACTTTACGGCTCAGGTTTCTGTAAGAGATCCTGAAAATCCGGACAAATATATAGGAGATGTTGCTAACTGGGAAAAAGCAGAGCAAGCAATTATTAATGCGGCAACCGATAAAGGATTAGATTTTGTTATTGAAACTGGAGAGGCTGCGTTTTATGGACCTAAGTTGGATTTTATGGTAAAGGATGCTTTAGGTAGACGCTGGCAACTAGGAACAATTCAGGTAGATTACAACTTGCCAGAACGTTTTGATTTAACTTATAAAGGAAGTGATAATGAGTCTCACAGACCGGTAATGATACATCGTGCGCCTTTTGGAAGTATGGAGCGTTTTGTGGCATTATTGTTGGAGCATACTGGTGGTAATTTTCCGCTTTGGTTAATGCCAACTCAAGCTATTATATTATCAATTAGCGAGAAATATGAAAAATACTCTGAAAAAGTTTTAAATTTGCTAGAAAATGACGAAATTCGCGCCCTCGTTGACCATAGAAATGAAACTATCGGGAAGAAAATCAGGGAGGCTGAAATGCAAAAACACCCTTATATGATTATCATTGGGGAGCAAGAAGAGCAAGAAGATAAAATTACGGTAAGACAGCACGGAGGCGCAGATTTAGGAATGATTTCTATTGAAGCCTTCTCTAAAATCATAAAAGAAGATATTAAAAGAACGTTGAAATCGTTTTAATAAATAATAAGTTTAATTTAAAACCATAAGGCCATAGCAATTAGAAGAAGACATCAACCTAGAAGGGTTTCACAAGAGGATAAACACAAAATTAACTCTAAAATTACCGCTCAGCAAGTACGTCTTGTTGGAGATAATATAGAAATTGGTATTTATACTAAAGGTGATGCTATGAGAATAGCTAACGAGCAAGAGTTAGATCTAGTAGAGATTTCACCAAATGCTGATCCTCCTGTTTGTAAGGTTATGGATTATAAAAAGTTTCTTTACGAGCAAAAGAAACGTGATAAGGCTTTAAAGTCTAAGGCTACTAAAGTTACTATTAAAGAAATTCGTTTTGGTCCAAATACAGACGATCATGATTACGATTTCAAAAAGAAACATGCTGAGAAGTTTTTAAAGGAAGGTGCGAAGCTAAAAGCTTTTGTGTTTTTTAAAGGGCGTTCTATCATATTTAAAGAGAAAGGTCAGATTTTGCTATTAAGATTAGCACAAGATCTTGAAGAATACGGGAAAGTGGAGCAAATGCCTCGCTTAGAAGGTAAGCGTATGACTATGTTTATTTCTCCGAGAAAGTAAATAAAACCTGAATTTTCAGGATTAAAGATAATTAAGCGAAATAATTAAAACTAGGAAAAGAAAATGCCTAAAATGAAAACAAAATCTAGTGCTAAAAAGCGTTTTAAGCTTACAGGTACTGGTAAAATTAAAAGAAAGCACGCTTTTAAGAGTCACATCTTAACAAAGAAGTCTAAAAAGCGTAAGCTTAAGTTAACTCATGATGGTTTAGTACATAAAGCAGATGAGAGCAATATTAAAACCATGTTACGTTTAAAGTAACAAAAGTTTTAATCGGTTAAAACAAATTTATAAACCCTGGAGTTAGGCAATATTAAAAGTGTCAATTAATTGACCGCCTACTACAAAAAACAATTAAAATTATGCCAAGATCAGTAAATTCTGTAGCTAAAAGAGCCAGAAGAAAAAAGGTGCTTAAACAAGCAAAAGGTTACTTTGGAAGACGTAAAAACGTCTGGACAGTAGCAAAAAATGCGGTTGACAAAGCGATGCAATATTCGTATAGAGACCGTAGAGCAAAAAAGAGAACATTCCGTGCATTATGGATTACGCGTATAAACGCTGGAGCCAGAGAACATGGTTTATCTTATTCTCAATTTATGGGGAAATTAAAAGCTAACGATGTTGAATTAAACCGTAAGGTTTTAGCAGATTTAGCTATGAACAACCCAGAGGCTTTTAAAGCTGTAATTGATAAAGTAAAATAAGGCGCTTAGCCTATTGTAAAACATATTATTCGCTTAATAAAAATCCGATTCGCAAGAATCGGATTTTTTTGTGGATTAAACCCAAGTATAAACCAATTGATTTATAACGCTTTAATAAAACTACGATTTCTTTATTAGGTGACTTTTTGTTTCCACTTTCATCAGAAAAATGAAAAGGGCCTTCTGGTGTTTCAAAGTTTTAAGTAATTATATTTTAAACTTTCTTAAGATTAGAATGTTTAGACCTCAAAGTTTTAGTTCTTCGAAAAAATATTCGTGAAAAATATTTGTTACGTCTTTTGTTTCTTCTTTCTAGCTGCAGGAAACAAAACATTATTCAAAATTAATCGGTAACCTGGTGATGTTGGATGTAAATCTAACTCTGTTTTCGCATCTCCAACCCTATGCTGATAATCCTCGGGGTCATGACCACCATAGAAGGTGAAAAATCCTTTACCCTTTATACCATGCATATATTTAGCTTCTCCATTAGATTTCGTTTCGCCCATTACTAAAACATTAGGTTTTATTTGATCTCTGGAAAATGATGTGGTTTGCCCCATAAACCCTTTTACCAATGCCGTGTGATTTTGACATAACATAGTGGGTATCGGGTCCCATTTTGCTGAAAATTCCATAAGTGAAAAATAATCTGTTGTTCTAGAAATCATACGTTTTCTAGTCATATCAATTGATGAAAATTCATAGACTTTTGGATTTCTCTCTAAAATGTAATTAGAAAATGCAAAGGTTTTGCTGTAATCTATTTTATTTTGATAGCCAGCATCACTACCATCTCCATCAAACATAGGTTCACAAATATCAACGCCTTCTGCAGATAAAGCAATATCAAAACTGTCAGTAGCACTGCACATCGCAAACATAAATCCACCACCAATTACATAATCTCTTATTTTTAGGGCAACACCTAATTTTTCTTCAGAGACTTTATTATAACCTAAGTCATGAGCTAATTTTTCAGCCTCTTTTTTCTCTTGAATATACCATGAGGCGGCTCTATATTGTGCATAAAATTTTCCAAATTGACCAGTAAAATCTTCATGATGCAAGTGCAACCAATCGAAAAGCAACAATCCATCATTTAAAACTTCTTCATCATAAACTGTTTCATAAGGTATCTCAGCATATTTTAAAACCATAGTTACAGCATCATCCCATGGTTGTTTTCCATTAGGTGTATAAACTGCAATTTTTGGAGCTTTCTCCAAAACTATAGCTTCCATATTTTGACTTGGACTTGCTATTTCTTCTAAAATACTTTCAGCTTTAGCATTCGAAATCACTTCAAACGAAATCCCTCTAATTTGGCATTCCCTTTGGATAGCTTCTGTATCAGGCAATAAGAAGGAACCACCTTTATAATTGAGTAACCACTTTACTTTCAACTCCTTTTTGAGTGTCCAATAGGTTATTCCGTAGGCCTTTAAATGATTTTTTTGACTATCTACATCCATTGGAATTAGGATGTATGATGCAAACATATGTGTAGAACAGAATAATATTAATATGAATAGGGCATTCTTCATAGGCTGAAAGATACTCAAAAAATATGCCTGATTAAAAATTTTATAAAACTATTAGATACTAAAAGACTTATTAAAATGGTACTTCATTGTCATCATCATCATTAAACGAACTGCCGAATGCTTGGTCTGGACTTGCTTTAAAATTATCAGTTTTAAAAGTATCATCATTAGCTGCTGCATTCATTTTAGAATGAAATTCAAAAGGCGAATCAAAATCATCTAAATTATCAAACTTACCTAAGTGCCCAATAAACTTTAAACGTATACTCTCTAAACCACCATTACGGTGTTTTGCCACGATAAATTCTGCTTGACCTTCAGTTGGCGAACGTTCTTCATCATCCCATTCGTCAATTTTATAATACTCTGGTCTAAAAATAAAGCTAACAATATCTGCATCTTGCTCAATCGCTCCCGATTCACGTAAATCTGATAATAAAGGGCGTTTACTTCCACCACGTGTTTCAACAGCACGTGAAAGCTGTGATAATGCAATTACTGGTATACTTAGTTCTTTTGCTAATGCTTTTAAGTTTCTAGAAATCATAGAGATTTCTTGCTCGCGATTTCCACCATGGCTACTACCACCGGTCATTAATTGCAAGTAATCAACCATAATTAGTTTTATACCATGTTGCGATGATAAACGACGTGCTTTTGCTCTTAAATCGAAAATAGACAGTGAAGGTGTATCATCAATAAACAGGGGGGCTTTTTCTAATCCTTTAACTTTAACGTTGAGCTGCTCCCATTCATGTTTTTCAAGCTTACCTGTTCTTAATTTTTCAGAAGATAAGCCTGTTTCACTAGAAATTAAACGTGTAATCAATTGTACGGAAGCCATCTCTAAAGAGAAAAAAGCGACTGGAATATTTTGATCTACAGCGATATTTCTTGCCATAGATAATGTTAGCGCCGTTTTACCCATACCAGGACGTGCAGCTATAATAATTAAATCGGATTGCTGCCAACCTGAAGTTAATTTATCTAACTTATGAAAGCCCGTTGGGATACCACTGAGTCCCTCTTTATTAGAAATTTCTTCAATCTTCTTTTTAGCTTGAATCACTAAATCTTGAGCAGTTTCACTAGATTTTTTGATATTACCTTGTGTAACTTCGTATAATTTTGACTCTGCTTTATCTAATAAATCGAAAACATCTTTAGTTTCATCATAAGAATCTTCAATAATCTCACTTGAAATTTTAATTAAACTACGCTGAATAAATTTTTGTAAAATAATACGTGCATGAAACTCAATATGTGCTGAAGATGAAACTTTCTGAGTTAAAGAAATCAAGTAAAAATCACCTCCTGCTAACTCTAGCTTCGAATTTTTCTTTAACTGTGTAGAAACAGTTAATAAGTCGACTGGCTCACTATTTTCAAATAATTGAAAAATAGCTTCAAAAATATGTTGATGTGCTTCTTTATAAAACGCTTCAGAGCTTAAAATATCGATAACTTCATCAACACCCTTTTTATCAATCATCATCGCTCCTAAAACAACTTCCTCTAAATCAAGTGCTTGTGGCGGTATTTTACCTCTTTCAAGGTTAATAATTGTACTTTTATCAACTTTATAGCCTTGAATTTGATTAGGTTGTTTCATATCTACAAAGGTAATTAAAAAGAAAGTAGTTTAGATTTTTTATAATTTTTCTATGTTCACTACTCGTTAACAATTCAACTGTTAATAAGTTGAAAATATTGTCAATAAGCATAAAAAAAACCTGAAGCTATAAACTTCAGATTTTAGTAAGTTTTGATTTTTAGAGTTTTAGCCTTTATAAACTCCCATTTGAGCATATTTATCCATACGCTGAGATACTAAATCTTTTGGGGATAAGTTTTTAAGCTCACCATAATTTTTAACAATAGCATCACTAACAGATTTGAATGCTTTTTTTCTGTCTCTATGAGCACCACCAAGAGGTTCTTTTATAATTCCGTCAACTAACTTTAGTTTTTTCATATCAATAGCCGTTAACTTTAAGGCCTCAGCTGCTTGCTCTTTATATTCCCAACTACGCCATAAAATTGATGAACAAGACTCAGGAGAAATAACAGAATACCAAGTATTTTCAAGCATTAAAACCCTATCGCCTACACCAATACCTAAGGCTCCTCCAGAGGCTCCTTCTCCAATTATGATGGTAATGATTGGCACTTTTAAACGTGTCATTTCTAGAATATTTCGGGCTATGGCTTCACCTTGTCCGCGTTCTTCTGCTTCTAAACCAGGATAAGCTCCTGGAGTATCTAAAAGTGTTACAACTGGAATACCGAATTTTTCGGCAGATTTCATTAAACGTAACGCTTTTCTGTAACCTTCTGGGTTCGCCATCCCAAAGTTTCTATACTGTCTTGTTTTGGTATTAAAACCCTTTTGCTGACCTATAAACATAAAACTTTGGTCACCAATTTTCCCTAAACCACCAATCATTGCTTTATCATCTTTAAAGCCTCTGTCTCCGTGTAACTCTAAAAAGGAATCACCACAAATAGCTCTAATATGATCTAATGTATAAGGTCTTTCAGGATGACGCGATAGTTGTACACGTTGCCATGGAGTTAAGTTTTTATATATATCTTTTTGCGCTGCAGCTAATTTTTTTTGAATTTGCATACAGGTTTCAGTAACATCAACTTCACTCTCTTCTCCAATCACTTTACACTTTTGTAATTGATCTTCAAGTTCTTTTATAGGGAGTTCAAATTCTAAATATTCCATAAGAATTTTGTTTTGGCTATTAAATTTTAGTTAGTTCACAAATATAAAAACTTTAATTTTGTTTAAGCTCTATGAAGGCTTTCTTTTTAACTTTCTACTATTTTTCAATATTGCATTTAAAAGAACAACACTTATAATTATAATAGCACCATAATAGAATGAAGCACTCATTTTTTCTTTCTCCGGAAATAATATGAGAGCCATTATGATTCCGTAAATAGGTTCAAGATTATAAGATAAAACTACCGTGTAGGGACTAATCATTTTCATTACATATACGGATGCAATAAATGCATACGCAGTACAAACTGACGCTAGTATAAAAAGATACCCGAAATCTGACTGACTTAAACTGAAAAAATCCATGGAAAAACCCTCTCCAAAACACAAAATATAAATAGATATAAAAAATACGCCGCTTAAGAATTCGTAGAAAGAAATAACTGTAGCCGAGTGCTGTTTTAAGAAACTGCCATTTAGTACTGCGAATAATGATGATAAAAAAGCTGAAGAAATACCTAAAATAATCCCAGTAAGATATTTTATTTCACTCTGTGTTATAATAAAAACACCCGCAATTACTATAATTCCGAATAGTATTTCGTACCAAATAATAGAACGCTTGTAAATTATTGGTTCTATTAATGATGCGAAAAAAGCACCTGTTGAGAACATAGCTAATGTTATAGATATGTTAGCTTCATCTATAGCTCCGAAAAACGTTATCCAATGTAAAGCTATAATAACACCAGCTATAGAGAGCCTTAGAATTGATTTTAAATTTATTTTTAACTTAACCTTAGCTATTTTAATATAAATGAACATCAATATGGATGCTATAATCATTCTATACCAAACTAGAGGTATTGCTTTTATGGTAATAAGCTCACCTAAAATAGCCGTAAAACCAGCTATAAAAACCAAAAAATGTAGATGTAAATAATTTTTAAACTTAGCGTTTGGCATTATATAATAGATAAGCGGCTAAAATACCAAAAATGATGTTAGGAAACCATACGGCAATTAATGGAGGGAAATCTGATTGTTCTGCCATAACACCAAAAATCTTATCGAAGAATACAAAAATCATAGCAATACAGATCCCAACTGCTAAGTTTACTCCCATCCCACCTCTCCTCTTAATAGAAGATACTGCTACAGCAATAATAGTTAAAATAAATACTGAAACTGGTAAACTCCATTTTCTATATAAAACCAATTTAAAACGCCCTACATTAGAAGAGCCCCTAGCTTCCTCTTTGGCTATAAACTCTTTTAACTCACCATACATTTTAGTTTCAGCTGCGTAAATTACTGGAATCAAATCATCAACATCGAAAGTAAAAAGCGTGTCTTTTTTTCTTATAATCTCTAATTCATCTTCGTGCTCGCCAATATCTCTTTTTACATAATTTGTTAACCTATAAATAGTATCCTTAGGTATATATCTGATAGTATTGGCTGTAATTTTATATTGAAGCTTATTTTCTTCAAAATGCTCTAAAGTAAAGTTATTACCAACATTGTTTTTAACATCAAAGTTACTTACGTAAATAATTTCGTTGTCATTTATTTGCCTGAATACATTGGTGTTTTCGACGGCACTTCTACCCTTTTTAAAATATTTATAGCTAAAATCATTAAACCCCTCACTAGCTTTGGGAGCTAAAAATAAGCCCAGAATTATTGCTAATATCCCCACAATTGTTGCCCCAATCATATATGGTCTTAAAAAACGAGTAAAAGAAACTCCGGAACTTAAGAAAGCTATAACCTCAGTATTATTTGCTAGTTTAGAAGTAAACCATATAACTGATAAAAATAAAAATAGTGGAAATAAGAGATGAGCAAAGTAAATAGTAAAGTCTAGAAAGTAAACTAAGACTTCATCTATAGGGACTTCGTTTTCAAGGATTTTTCCGATTTTTTCAGCAAGATGCACTGTTATCCCAATAGGAATGAAAAGCAGCAACATCATGAAAAATGTAAACAAATAACGTTTTAGTATGTACCAGTCTAGAATTTTCATCAATATTCTTACAAACGATTATCCATTTGTTTAACCATTTGATCTTTCCACGTTTTAAAATCTCCTGCTAATATATGTTTTCTAGCCTCGCGAACCAACCATAAATAAAATCCAAGATTATGAATAGTTGCAATTTGTTTTCCAAGTAATTCATTCACAGTAAACAAATGCCTTAAGTAAGCTTTACTATACTCTGTATCAACAAATGTAATTCCCATCTCATCCACAGGCGAAAAATCATCAGCCCATTTTAAATTTTTAATATTTATACTTCCATAGGCCGTAAACAACATGCCATTTCTTGCATTACGTGTTGGCATCACACAATCAAACATGTCTACACCTAACGCAATATTTTCTAAAATATTGATTGGTGTACCTACGCCCATTAAATATCTTGGTTTATCTTCTGGTAAAATGGAACAAACCACATCTGTCATTGCATACATTTCCTCCGCAGGTTCACCAACAGAAAGCCCTCCAATAGCATTACCAACTGCTCCAGCATTGGCTATATATTCAGCAGATTGCATACGTAAATCTTTGTAAGTACTACCTTGAACTATAGGAAAAAAGGCCTGATTATAATCATACTTTAAAGGTGTTTTTTCAAGATGATTAATACACCTATCTAACCAACGATGCGTCATGTGCATAGAACGTTTTGCATAGTTGTAATCACATGGGTATGGCGTACATTCATCGAAAGCCATAATAATATCTGCACCTATTGTACGTTGAATTTCCATAACATTTTCAGGAGTAAACGTATGGTAACTTCCATCAATATGCGATTTAAACTTTACACCTTCCTCCTTGATCTTTCTATTAGCAGACAATGAGTACACTTGATAGCCTCCTGAATCAGTTAAAATATTTCTATCCCAATTCATAAACTTATGAAGTCCTCCAGCTTTTTCGATAATTTTGGTTTGCGGACGCAAGTATAAGTGATAGGTGTTCCCTAAAATAATATCAGGATTTATATCATCTTTTAATTCTCGCTGATGCACACCTTTTACAGTACCTACAGTGCCAACTGGCATAAAAATCGGAGTTTCAATAACGCCATGATCCGTAGTTATTTTACCTGCTCTAGCTTTACTTTGAGCATCTTTTGCGTTCAATTCAAATTTCATCCTTACTATTTAAGGTGGCAAAGATAAATAACTGAAAAATGATAATGATTGTAATGAAAAGAAAATAATTTACGTTTGGCAACGTTTTTGATACTGTTAATGAAATCTAAAAAAACGAACATTATGAGACATTTATTTTTTATTTTAATTATTGCCATCGCTTTTCCAACAGCTATAATGGCACAAACCTTACAAGGTATCGGCTTAAAAGCGGGATTGAATTACAATGCCAACGGTAATTATTTTGAATCTATTAATAACACCTCCCAAAACCCTGATAGAAACGTTGGTTATCACCTTGGTTTATTTGGTAAAATTGGAGATCAGGTTTATTTTAGACCCGAACTCGTTTATACAAGTACAAAAAGTGATTATGACAATGATAGCTTTAAAATGCAAAAACTAGATGCACCACTATTGGTTGGTTTAAAAGTTTTAGGACCAATTAGCGTATTTGGTGGTCCATCGTTACAATACATCTTGGACTCCGAATTTGATGGTGTAGCAATAAATGATATTGAAAATGATTTCTCAATAGGTTTAAATTTTGGTATTGGACTTAACTTCAAAAAATTGGGAATTGACTTAAGATACGAGCGCGGTTTTAGTGATAATGAAGCCACTTTTTTAGGAAATAATGGTATTGATACAAATAGACTTGATACAAGACCTGATCAATTAATTTTGAGTATATCTCTATTATTATAAGATGAAATTATAGAAATCAAAAAACCTCGCAATTGCGAGGTTTTTTGATTTAATCATTTCGTTATATTAGTTGTCTTTTGAAGTTGTTTCTTCTGGATCTAGATATTTTGGTATTCCATTAGCTCCAATATCATTTGTGGGGTCACCATCATCATTTGTATCTTCATTGATAGTTAATATACCATCACCATCATCATCTGTATCAAAATAATTTGGAGATCCATCATTATCAGTATCATCTCCATCCATTGTATCTACATCAGAATTTAATAAAAATTCTCCATCGTTGTTTAGATCCTCTTTATATGAAGGTACTCCATCACCATCATGATCATTTTCGGACATCCCATACATTTCAAATTTAAAAATTATAGATTCGTAAGTAGAAATACCTCCCGTAGCTGTAGAAAAATAAGCTAAACCTGAAGGTAAAAACATGACACCTGTACCATGATTTAAGTAATTTACACTACCATCTCCTGATTCAATAAAACTTTCAGCTGTATTAAAATCTGTCAAAACTTTTCTCCATCCTGGAATTAATGATGTTAAATCAAAAGAAACTGGAGTTACAGCGCTATCAAAAATTTCGTTTTCTAAATCAAAACCTTCATAAACAACAGATACGTTGTCTGCAAAAGTAGGAGATTCTGTTCCGCCTCCTTGGTTCAATTTTAAAACGTAATATTCATAATCAACATCTCTAAAAAATGTATTTTTAATTTCAACAGCATCCTTAAGCAAAGTACTTTCTGCTGGTATAGTCTCACCATCTAAAAGCTTAGTAATTACTAAATCTTTGATTTTAGGATTAGTATTTGGAGCACCAAAATCACTTGAATTGTAATAATGAGATTCTAAATAATCTAGTAATAAAGCTTTATCAGTAACTTGTTGCTCACCTCTATCTCGTATTACTAAAGTTACAGGTCCTACTCCGTCATCATCCTTTTTACAAGATGAAAACACCACAACAAAACTTAATATAAAAAAACCTATTTTTCTTAAACTCATTATTCCTTATTTTTGACGGTGCAAGATACAATTTTAATATATTCTTGCACAACAATATTAACGCCCTTTAACACAATAATTGTATGCGTATAGATAAATATTTATGGTGTATTAGATATTATAAAACAAGAACACTTGCAACAACGGCTTGCAAAAAAGGACATGTTCGTGTTAATGATGATGTTGTTAAACCAAGTAGAGATGTCTTTCCACAAGATATTATTATACTGAGAAAAGATCAAATAAATTATAGGTTGAAAGTTACTGATATTCCTGAAAGTAGAGTTGGTGCAAAATTAGTTGACCTATATAGATCAGATACCACACCAAAAGAACAGTTTGAAGCTCAAGAACTTTTAAAATATTCAAAAGACTATTACAGAAAAAAAGGTGTTGGTAGACCTACTAAAAAAGATAGACGAGATATTGATGATTTTACAGATGAAAATGAGTAATTTTATATTTTAAATTTACAAATACTATTATGACTGTTAAGACTAATGTAATCCTTAATCATAACGAAATCAACCATAAAATTAGACGAATCGCTTTTCAAATATATGAGAGTAATGTTGATGAAAAAGAAGTGATTCTAGCTGGTATAGATAAAAATGGCTATGTGTTTGCTAAAAAATTAAAAACTGTACTTCAAAATATATCTGACATAAACCCAATACTGTGTAAAGTTAGTATAGATAAAAAGCATCCTTGGGAAGAGGTAAAAACTTCTATTCCTGAAGAAGATTATAAAAACAAATCTATAGTATTAGTTGATGATGTGTTAAATTCTGGAACTACTTTGATTTATGGGGTTAAGCATTTTTTAAATGTGCCCTTAAAACAATTTAAAACTGCTGTTTTGGTTAACAGAAATCACAAAAAATATCCTGTGAAAGCAGATTTTAAAGGAATTTCACTATCTACTTCATTACATGAACATGTTCAAGTTGTTTTAGAAGGAAAAGTTTATGAAATTGTCTTAGAATAACTCTAAAATAATATCTTCTACAACATCATCTTTGGTTTTATTATCAATGGATACTTGAATTTCTGCTTGATTATAAAACTGAATACGCTCAAATAAATGTTTCCCTATAAACTCTGTCATTTCCTCTGTAGTTTCAATATGAGTAATTAAAGGTCGGGTTGCTTTTTTTGTCATTAGTTTATTAACAAGAGTCGTTAATGAAGCTTTTAAATATATACTCCTAACATTTTCGGCACTTAGAATAACATCTATATTTCCACTGTAACAAGGTGTACCTCCTCCAACAGATAGAATGGTATTATTTTCATATTCTAATAATTTTCTCCCTATAATTTCAAATTTTTTATCCATTTCTTCCATACTCAGACTAAATAGTTCAAACTGATCGAGAATACCATCTAATTCATTAATACATTGATCAATTTTATTAATAGTATTTTTAAATATGATGTGTACGAAAATCCAAACTGGTTTGATGGAAATGGAGACTTTCAACACCAAAACGATTTTAACCCAATATTTCAAATACCAGAAAGCTTTCTTGAGAAACTTTTTGAATTCACGGGAAGTTCGTTCGATCAATCGAAGGGTTACCTGATAGCATACGTAAACCAAGAGGGAAGTCCCGTAGTATTCTGTAAGGCTGGCAGCCAGATAGTTGAAATGGGTATAAGAAAAGCTTTAGAAAAATACCTCATGGATATAGAGGGAGCCGACTCCCCTTTTGATATTAATGGAGATAATTCTTGACTTTTATTCTAATTGTGCTATGAGTTATAAACATGATGCATTCCTATCCACTAGAAAGACAACTGCTTGCAGGCTTAGTTAATCACCCCGACTCATTTATTAATATTTCTCCATTTGTTGGAGAACAAGATTTTTACTCTGAAAAGTCTCAAGTAAATAAAACAATTTTCTGCATAATACAAAATGCAATCAATAGTGGAAGTAAAATAGACTATGTTATCCTGTCCGAAAGAATAGTAGCTTTAGGAATATCATTTCAAGACAACATAAATATCGCAGATTATGTTCAATCCTTATCGTTAAGTAAAACGAGCGAAGATTCTCTTATAGATGTAGCTAAGGAAGTTAAATATCTTAGCACCAAGAGAGAGATCGTTGCGGTATCCAAGAAAATGGCTGAAAAAGTCGTCGGCTCAAAAGGTCAATCCTTCTCAGAGTTGATAGAGTCTACAGACCAGATTTATAATGAAGTAATGAATAGGTATGATAACTCCTCAGAAAACCCTGAAGATTTATTCGAAAATATGGAGAACTTAGTAGAGGATAGGGGAAATAATCCAGTCGAAGACTTCGGACTCAAGGGTCCACATAAAAGACTCCACGACCTATACGGATCACTACTTAGGCCCGGAAATATAACAACGATAACAGCTAGGTCTGGAGTAGGCAAAACTCAGTTCTGTATTGATTTTTGTTTAAAAACCTCACAGCTAAATGGAGGCACACCTATACTTCATTTTGATAATGGAGAGATGAGTAAAGAAGAGTTAATGGGCAGGCTATGCTCCTCACTATCTGGAGTTCCGCTCCACTTGATAGAGACAGGTCAATGGAGAATGGCGGGTAAAGATATAGTTGACAGAGTCAGAGCTATCTGGCCTAAACTTAAAGAGTATAATCTTCACTACTATAACGTTGCAGGAATGAACGTAGACCAAATGGTGAATTTAGTAAAAAGATTCTATTACAGCAAGGTAGGGAGAGGGAATCAATTAATATTTAATTTTGATTACATAAAGACTACTTCAGAAAATCTAGCAAATAAGTCGGAATGGCAAGTCGTTGGCGAAATGGTAGACAAATTTAAAAAATTAGTTCACAAAGATATACTTTACGACGGAGAGCCAGTGGTTGCCATGATGACTAGTGTGCAAACTAATCGTTCTGGAATTACTAGCAACCGAAGGTCAGAGAATATAGTTGAAGACGAAAGTATAGTATCATTGTCTGATAGAATCATACAGTTCAGCTCTCACCTATTGAGTCTCAGGAAGAAGTCTGACGACGAAATGCAAGACTCTCCAGATTTTGGAACACACAAGATAACATGCTTCAAACATAGACACCTAGGTAAGGAGTATTTTAGAGCTTTAAATTCAGTAAGGCTAGAAGACGGAAGCTTGGTAAGGAATTCCGTCTTCCTAGATATTAAAAACTTTAACGTCTCTGAAGCTGGAGACACTCAAGACTTAGTTGATAGTCAATTAGCTCAGTCTGAAATATTAATGTCGGTAGCAACAGATAACCTTCCAAACATATGATAGGTTCATCCAAAATAAAATCAATCCTAGAAGAGCTAGGGTACAGGCTCACCGACAAGGGCTCATACTGGCAATCTGCAGCCCTCT
>ENA-OQVM01003545-OQVM01003545.1-marine-metagenome-genome-assembly--contig:-NODE-3545-length-16801-cov-5.546879_pt1 | contig 16801 bp, 12 predicted proteins | sample MGYA00237776_ERZ505498 | MGnify/ENA primary metagenome ERZ505498 (study PRJEB26159, sample SAMN06265151) | marine metagenome | isolation source: Helgoland LTER site | place: Germany:Helgoland, sampling... | reverse complement strand
GAAATCGCAGCGGCTTCATTGCCGGAGCTAAATGGCATTGTAAATGCGCAGACGCAAGAGATTGTAAAGTGGCCTGCAGTGCCGGTTGTCGCGCGAGCGTATATGGATCAGTTGCAGCGTGAAAACCGGCTCAGTGCAAACCAGGCAAGCGAGCTAAGTGCTGCGCTAGAGCGTGCCGAGGCTTTGCTAGCTGGAAATAATGGTAATCGACGCAACACAGTTCGTGCGCTCAATACTCTTGCAGACGATTTTTCCGAGGCCGCTGGGGATTTCAATGGCATCTCGGGTGTGCGTTATGCATCTTTGGCGGAAACGCTGGAAGGGATAGCAGATAGCTTGTAAAGGCTATGTAGAAAGGGCAGGTCGCGCTTAACAAGAGGTTATCTGTCTTTTCTTGCGGCGAGTTTTTGATTTTGATGGCTTCTCGAGAGAATAGCCCAGTCCAGTTCTAGTGTGTGGGAATTCGGGCAACCCACTTTAAAGCCTCTGCTGTTAGCACTTCTTTGACTTTTGTCTGTATCAAGGTTCAAATGGCTGATTATTACTATTAAGCATGCTAAAAGACATAGGCACCCCAATATTACTACCCGAATTATCTGTTCTTAATACATCTATTCCTCGTGATGTGATGCCATCGTGAAGACTAACCACGCTCAATGGATAAGTCTGGTTAGAGCTAGATGTATTTCCAACTGAAACTTTATTATTAGTAAAATTAAGATTGGAATTCGTTGACCATGCATCACTACTTTTAGCGTGCAATGCATAAGGAACACTAACAAATTGTGTTGTGGAAATAACTGTATAATTAGTTCCACCAGAAATATCTACTGCTGTTTCTACAAAATACGAATTAGCACCCCAATCAATGGTATTGAAAGTTCCAGTAATCACTGTTCCAGTTCCTATTTTAATGGCTATAGAACCATAAGCATTGGTAGTAGGAGTAAAAGTTTCTATATATACAGAACTTCCGCTTACACTGCCTTGTAAAATTTTTATTCTAAGACTTACTGGTTGGCTGCCCACTACATTTCCAGAACCATCTCTTATTACTGCTTGGTAATTCATAGACTCTGGTGATTGTGCAACTGATTGATAATCAGCAATTAAAAATAAAATTGAAAAAAGAATTGATTTAAGGAAAATTGAAAGTCTCATAATAAAATTTATAGCTAGTCTATAAATATACTATAACAGATAAAATATGTTACCACATTTAGGTGTTATTTACCTAAATATTGACCAAAACAGCATTTTTAATGATAAAATGCATGAAATTTAGGATAGTAATTTGAAAGTTATTTAAAAACTATAGTTTCAAAAGGAGCCAAAGAAATAGTATTTCCATTTACCACAAAACTACTACCATCTAACAAATTAGTTCCACTAAAATTTTGAAGCTCTAGTGGCAAAGAAAAGCTAGAAATAGTATTTTTCGAACTCACCAAACACCACGCACTATTGCCAACTATTTCTCTGTTAATACAAATTATATCACTACTCGAATAGTCGTTTAGCGCACCTATTTTAAATTCTTCGTTATTAGTATAGGCATTCATTAATTTTTTATACTTTTCTAATGTGCTAGTACCATAGTTCCAATTAACAACCGAATTAGTAAAAAATGGAATCTGAATATTCCACCCAATTTCTTGACCTGTATATATTAGTGGAACTCCAGGATAAAAAAGTGTAGCTGCAAAAGCAGCTAAAGAAGCATCCATTCCACCATATATATCTATAGCCGTTCCATCCCATGCACACTGATCGTGATTGGTAGTAAATCTTACTTTTTCTTTTCCTGCTGGAACTCCTCCATAAGTTATATTATGCTGATTGCCCAAATAACTGGCATTGGTACCACTAGCAAATATAGATACCGTTCTATTATAAAAACTCCAATCAAAATTCAAATCAAAACCTGCTTCAAAATGATCGTTTCTCGCTCCTTCTGCAAACAGAACCAATTCTCTGTTAGGAATGGCTCTTAAACTATCAATGGCCCGCTTCCAAAATTCATAAGGGACATAATCTGCCGCATCACACCTGTATCCATCGGCGTTGGCTTCCAGCACCCAATATTTCATAGCGTCTATCATCTGATTGGCCATGTCTTCATTATCAAAATTTAGATCGGCTACATCTGTCCAATTCGTTCCTGCTGGGTGAATAATAGTTCCATTTATATCTTGCGTATACCAACTACTATCTACCATCCAAGTATTATCCCAAGCGGTATGATTGGCCACCCAATCTAGAATGACTAACATTCCTCTGTTATGCGCCTCTTCAATAAAAGTTCTTAAAGTCTCTAAAGTTCCATACTCCTCATCCACCGCATAATAGTCGGAAATAGCATATGGAGAATTAATAGGGCCACCATTGGTCTGAATGGGCATGAGCCAAATAATATTTACACCCAATTCTGCAATATTATCTAATCTATTTTGAACGCCTTGTAAATCGCCATTACTACTATATGCCCTTAAATTAACTTCGTACATCACCAATTCTTCATTTTCTGGAATATTGGCAACTGGCGTTCCGTACTGCTGGTAACCATCTGTTTCATTGTCTATAGGATCTTCTTCTTTATCACAAGAAAAAATGAAGGCTAAAGAAAAAATAGCTATTAAATAATATTGAATTCTACATCGCATTATAAACCCAAAAGAATTAGTTAAATTTAATACTTTAAATGATAACCAAAGTTAAAATACTATATATAGGACTGCTATTATCCTTAGTAAACTTCCAAGCTTTGGGGCAAATACCTATGTTTTCCAACCCAATTATAAAAGGCGGATACCCAGATCCTTCTATCTGTAGAGTGGGAGAAGATTACTACATAGTCAACTCCTCATTTGAGTATTTTCCAGGACTTCCTATTCACCATAGCAAAGACCTAGCCAACTGGACCTTAATAGGCCATGGACTGCACCGAAAAGAACAATGTACGGGAAGAATGAATTTGGTAGATGTACAGTCCAACGGAGGAATACACGCCCCTACCATTCGCTACCACAATGGAAAGTTTTACATTATTACTACCAACGTATACCAGCCCAAAAAAGACGAACCAGCCCAAATGATTAACTTCATTATCACAGCTTCTAAGCCAGAGGGACCTTGGTCCGAGCCCATTATTGTGGAGGGAGCTCCAGGAATAGATCCCCATATTTTCTTTGACGACGATGGTAAAATCTACTACATTGGAAATCATGCTCCTGAAAATCCAAACTTCCAAGGAGAAGGAGAAATCTGGATACAAGAACTAGACTCCAGCAGTTTTCAGCTTGTAGGAGAAAGACATTTTTTGTGGAGAGGCGCCTGTCAAGGAACTTGGGCAGAAGGACCACATATTTATAAAAAAGACGGCTATTATTATTTACTAATTGCCGAAGGAGGAACAAGCTTTAACCATGCTGTAATGATAGCAGCTAGCAAAAATATTACTGGACCCTACGATGCTAACGACAGAAATCCCATACTTTCTTCCCGTCACTTGAGTTACGATTATTGGATCAATAGCACTGGCCATGCCGATATGGTAGAACTACCAAATGGAGAATGGAGGATGGTTTGCTTGGGTATAAGAAATGAAAAAAATAGAGCTTCTAACATGGGTAGAGAAACCTTAATACTTCCTGTAAAATGGGAAAAAGAACCCTACTGGTGGAAAGAAATAAAATACAATTGGCCTGTTTGCAATCCCTCCACTGGGAAAATAGAAAAAAATTATTCTTACTTTCTTCCCATTAAAGATTCTATCTATGTTCCAACACCAAGGGAATACGAGTTTCAAGAAAACTACTTATCCAAAGATTGGACCCATAGAAGAGTTCCTTTAGAGAACAGCTATGACCTAACTACCAACTCCGGCTATCTTACCATGTACTGTAAAGAACCAATCATACAAGAGAGAACAGGCTATAATTTTATGGGAATAAAACAAAAAGAAACCAATTTTGAGGTATCTACCACCATGAGATTCAAACCTACTTTAGATGGGGAAGAAGCGGGTCTTTGTCTTATTCAAAAAGACAACAACTATCTACTTTTTGACGTGAAAAGAGAGGACAAAGAAAACGTACTTCAACTAGTAATCAACGACAAAAAGAAAAATCCCATTATTAAAAAAGACTTGGTAATGGGCAAAAAATTCAAAAACTATATAGAGCTTAAAGTAATAGCAAAAGACAATACTTACCAGTACTATTTTAGATACCAATCCAACGATCTTTGGGAATTATTTGAAACTACCAATAGCGACATATTACTTTCCGAAGGGTATACAGGAGCCCATCTAGGATTATACGCAACTAGCAATGGCACTAAAAGTATTAACTTTGCAGCATTCGATGTTTTTAAGCTAGAATATTCATACCCGCCTTTAAAATTGAAAAAATGAAAAAATCTCTCTTACTATTTTACTTGTGTTTTCTTGGAATTATTGGCTGCTCAGAAAAAAAAACAGAGCCAAAGTCTTATCTAGAAATAACCAACAAGCAACAAATAGATAGTATTACCCAAACATTTGTAGATAGAGAAATATACCCCTTTATATATACAAGACTAGAAGATTCTAATGGAGTTGTAGCCTACGAGAATTTAGAAAAAAACCAACGTTTACTAGCCAATGAAAATATAGACGGAGATTCTTGGATTAGAATTTGGTCTATGAGTAAAATTGTTACCATTTGCCTGGCATTAGACTTAATGGAAGATGGTATTATCTCTCTTAATGATTCAGTAATTAAATACATCCCAGAATTTAGTGATTTAAAAGTTGCTGTAACCCAAGACAGTTTGGAAATAGCCTCTATGAAATGGTATGAAGAAGACTCTTTAAGAAAAGAACCATGTCCAATTAAATATGTAGAAAACGATTCGGTAATGACCATTGTTCATCTACTAAACCATCAAGCTGGATTTTACTATTCTACCACCAACGTAGGTTGTTTAGATTCGGCCATAGCAGACAAAAATGTAGCTAGGGCTGAAAACAGTCAAGATCTAATCAATAAATTGGCAGTATTACCGCTTTGTCAACATCCTGGATCTTACTATTACTATGGAATGAATACTACCGTTTTGGGACTAGTTTGTGAAAGAGCTACCGGAAAAACATTGGCAGAACTAGTTAAAGAACGTATTACAGATCCCATGAAAATTGAAGGATTGGCTTACGATCTTCCTGAAGGTGCTAGTATGCTCCCAAGATTTTATGGAAAAGACTCTTTACTCAGAACTGCTAAGGTTGGAGAACTAGATATTTTTGGTCAAGATGTGCCAGATTATCGCCCAGAACATCAACTTTATCTAGGTGGAGAAGGAATGATTGCTACGGCAAACGGCTATTCAGATTTTTTAAGAATGCTTCTTAATAAAGGAACCCTTAACGGCTACAGATTTTTAGAAAAAAGTACTATTGAAGATCTGACATCTCCCCATACTCAAAAAGATAATTCTTATGGATACAACGGTTATAATCTTTGGGTGAGTGGAGAACCATATTTAGAAAATGGAAGAGGAGACAAAGGTCTATGGATAGGTGGTGGTTACGAAGGCACCCATTTTTGGATAGATACCAAAAGAGGATTTGTAGGAACCATTATGACCCAAATGTTCTGGGTTTTTGATGGGACTTATGGCTACAGTAAAGACGATAGAATAAGAGGGGCTATTTACCAACCTTGGACCAAAATGGAATATAAAGACTAGAAATGGATAGTGTAAAAGAAATAAAAAGAATATTTAAGCTTCAGTCAGAGCCTAGTAATATTCTAAGGCTAAGAAATTCTTCATTAAAAGAAAGAATTGAAAAAATTAAGCGAATTGAAAATTTTATATCCAGTGACAGTAACCACCAAATTATAGCCAATGCCCTTTATAAAGACTTAAGAAAATCCAACGAAGAAGTAATTACTACAGAAATCACACCTACTCTTCTAAACATTAAGCAAGTAGTAAGAAATTTAAAACAGTGGATGAAAGACGAGTATGTTCCAACGCCTATTACCATGGTGGGAATGTCTTCCTATGTCAAATACGAATCTAAAGGAAATATTCTAATGATTTCCCCATGGAACTACCCTGTTTTTCTTTCGCTATACCCATTAATTTATGGGATTGCAGCTGGAAATGCGATTATTGTTAAACCCTCTGAGATTTCGTCAAACACTTCCAAAGTGATAGCCAATATGCTACAGACGCTTTATGAAGAAAATGAAGTTGCTGTTATAGAAGGTTCTGTCAAAGAATCTACCGAACTTTTAAAACTACCTTTTAACCACATACATTTTACTGGAAGTCCCAAAGTAGGAAAAATTGTAATGGAAGCAGCATCCAAAAACTTATCGGCAGTAACCCTAGAATTGGGTGGGAAATCCCCAGTAATAGTAGATGGTACTGGAGATATTAAAAAAATTGCAGAAAAAATAGCTTGGGGAAAAACACTTAATTGTGGCCAAACTTGTATTGCTCCAGATTTTGTCCTTATTCAAAAAGACCAGCTATCAGATTTTACCAAATACTTTAAAAGTTCTGTAGATAAATTTTACAACACTAAAAAAGAAGGAATTGAACATTCTAAAGACTATGGAAGAATAGTAGATAAAAATAATTTTAAAAGAGTAGAATCCCATTTAAAAGATGCCATAAAAAAAGGTGCAAAAGTAGAATACGGAGGTGAATTAAGCGAGAAAGAAAAGTTTATGGCACCAACTTTACTTACCAATATAACCTTAGAAATGATGGTAATGCAAGAAGAAATATTTGGGCCTATACTACCTGTATTAACTTACGAAAAAAATAGTGAGGTAATAGAACTATTTCAAAAAATGCCTTCTCCTCTTGCTATATATATAATGAGTTCCAACAAAAAGAACATAAAATTCTTTATGGAAAATACTGTTTCTGGTGGAGTATCTGTCAATGAACTGATGATGACAGTAGTCAATCCAAATCTTCCTTTTGGTGGGATAAACAATAGTGGAATTGGAAAATCAGGAGGCAAACACAGTTTTGTTGATTTCTCCAATGAAAAAGGAGTGGTAAAAAAGAAATTTGGGAACATGCTCAAAATGGTATATCCTCCATTCAACAAAAATATTTTCAAATATTTTAAAACAATTGCTAAAATATAATGAACTGTACACCAAGACTATTTAGCTATCTTCTACTAGTATCTACCCTTTACTTTCTTAACCAATGTCAAACAGAAAAAGAATCTTCTACCATTATAAAAAATTCTTGTCATTGTAATGATTTAGTTTACGATGAACTATACAATTATTTCTTTATTGAAGAGAGAACTAGTCCATATAATGGGAAATGTTTAGAATATTATGAATCTGGTGAAATTAGCCTAGAAAAGAATTTTATAGATGGGAAAATGCATGGAAACATGCTTAGATTTCGTAAAAATGGAATAAGAAAATCCTTGGTAGAATTTAAGTTGAATTTTATAGATGGAAAAGCTATTTTCTATAATTTACAAGGTGAAGACAGTGTTACACAACAGTACAAAAGAGGAAAATTAGTTTCCAATGGCCATTAGTGATTCAAAGTTAACTTCGATCTCTTTTTTCAGCTTACTTAATTGTTCTTGAATTTCCTTTAATTTTTCTGGATCATTGGTTTCGTAGAGCTCAAATTCTAAACTAGTTTGCTTCTCTTCTAACTGTGTAATCTTTCTTTCCAGAGACTTTTGTTGATTTTGATGCTTTTTATTTTTTTGAGATATCTTTTTTTCTGGTTTTTTAGCTGCTTTTACATCACTATTAATATCGTTGTAGTAACTATTTATAAATTGAGTGACTGGCTCGTGGTATACTTTGATTGTTTTATCTTTTATAAAATAAACTCTATCTGTAAGACCATCCAAAAACCCTCTATCGTGAGAAACCAAAAGCAAAGTTCCGGCATATCCTGCAAGAGCATCTTTTAATATTTCTTTAGAAATCATATCAAGATGGTTGGTAGGTTCATCTAGAATTAAAAAATTATTGGGCTGAAGTAGTAATTTACATAAAGAGAGTCTGGTCTTTTCTCCACCAGAGAGTACCTGAACTTTTTTTTCAGTATCGTCTCCCGAAAATAAAAAAGAACCTAGAATTTGGCGAATATTTTTTCTTACTTCCCCTACAGCAACATCGTCAATTGTTTCAAAAACTGTTTTTTTAGGATCTAATTTATGGGCTTCATCTTGGGCAAAATAACCCATCATAACTTGATGACCCAATTGAATATTCCCATTGTAAGTAATGTCTTTTACAATACTTTTGATAAAAGTAGATTTACCCATTCCATTTTTACCAATTAATGCTATTTTCTCTCCTCTAGATATCGACAAATCAACATTTGAAAAAATTTCTTTGTCGCCGTATTTTTTTTCTAAACCAGCTATTTTAAGCGTCTCTTTTCCGGAGTGAGAAGGTTCTGGAAATTTAAACTGTATACCATCTTTTTCCAGTTGGTCTATCTCTATGTCTTCTAGTTTGTCCAGCTTCTTAATCAGCGATTGGGCAAATGCAGCTTTGTTTTTCTTAGCTCTAAACTTATTGATCAGCTCTTGGGTGTGCTTGACCATTTTTTCCTGGTTTTTTTTGGCCGCAACCTGGGTAAATATCTCCTCTTCTCTAAGCTCTAAATATTTGGTGTAATTGCATTTGTAATCATAAAGCTTACTATTGGCTAATTCAATAGTTCTATTGGTAATATTGTCAAGAAAAGTTTTATCGTGAGAAATTAAAAGGATAATACCAATATAATTCTTCAAATACATTTCTAACCATTGAATGGATTCTATATCTAAATGATTGGTTGGTTCATCTAATAAAATAACACTTGGTTTTTGGATAAGAAGCTTGGCCAGCTCTACCCGCATTTTCCAACCGCCAGAAAAACTAGAATATGGAAGATTCAATTCATTTTGCTCAAAACCTAAACCTTTTAAAATCAATTCGGCGTCTTTTAATTGATTATCTCCATCTAACAACAATAATTGCTCGTTGAGATCGGAAAGCTCACTTAAAAGCTGCATATATGCGTCTGATTCGTAGTCTGTTCTAGTGGTTAGCTCTAGGTTAATCTCATCTAGCCTATTATTTATGGTCAGCAGTTGTTTATTGGCATTTAGCACCTCGTTTAGAATTTCCTCATTAGAAGAAACATTTATTTCTTGAGGGAGGTATCCTATACTTAAGGAATTGGTGGTGTTAATAGATCCTGAATTTGGCTTTTGTTCTCCAGTAATCAATTTGAGCATGGTAGATTTACCTGCACCATTTTTACCAACAATTCCAATCTTGTCTTTAGGATTTATTTGAAAAGAAATATTTTTATACAAATCTCTTCCTCCAAAACTAACCGTGATATTTGTTAAATTCAGCATATAAAAAAAGCCCTAATTAAAGGGCTCTAAATTATAAAATTATTTGGTTTCTAGAAGTGCCACAAATCGTGCTCAAATGTGAATATTTCATTTCTAACTTTTTCAGATTCTAAAAGGGCATCTAAACCGTCCCAGTTAGGGGAAATTTTTCTGTCGAAAACATTACTTTCTTTTTGGACGAAAGATGAAAAGTCTCTTTTCCAAAATAAATCATCAAAACTCATTCTTTGTGCATCATTATCAGGGTTGTAAACAAAAAAGTTTTGAAATACATATCTACATTCTGGAAAATATAACCAAAATAGTTGTTTAAGACCTACAACTTCTTTGCTCTCTGGGTTAATACCTAAAACTACAGGCGAGATACCAATAATTCTTACGTCTAACATTGATCTTTGCTTATCAAAGAACCAATCTTCTTTCAAGACATATCTGACTATATCTGCTGATGTGTAAGGTTCAATAAATTCCACTATTATTTTATCCCCGTTATCATCAAGAACTACTTCGTCATCAGCAACCGAATCCTTAGTATCTACAAATCCAAACATTGATTCTAATTTTGTTTTAAATTCTGGACTGTTTGTATTTCCATTAGTAGGTCTAATAGGATATCTAAATTTATCATCTAAATCTATTCCAGGATCGTATACTGTGATAGAACCTTCCTCAATGGCTCCATATTTCATAACATCATATAAGGAAATTCTATCATTTTGAGGTTCTAAGGGATAATAAAGTTTATGATTCTTTTTTTCTTTTAAATCCAGTACTCTCCATATTCTTTTAGACCACATAACATCTGCCTCTCTTAAATGAATGTAAGAAACAACTCTTTTAGTAGGAATATGCTCCTGGATATAAACTCCATCTAAAACATTAGACTCTAAACTAATCCCCGAACCAGGTAGCTGAGCAAAAATTGAATTAGACACAAAAAATACAAATAATATGTTTAATAAATATTTCATAATTAAATTAGTTTTAGTACGATACCAGACTCTAACCGAGATACTCGACCACTAGGACCTTTGACTTTAACATTAGTGAAAGTTAAACTACCGTTTTTAGGAATTTTCTTTAAAGCAGCTTTCATCTGAGGAGTTAATTTATCTGACTTAGAATCTAATTGGATAGGGGCACCTCCTTTAGTGGTAAACATAGTGAAACTTACCACTGTATATGGAACATCTAAAGGACTATCTCCAAGAGAAGCTTTAAGCTTGGAATAACTTACCGCATTTGCTTTTTTAAGATTTCCTCCTGCTTTTCCTGCAAAATATGCTGTTGGCTTTGGAAGTGGGAAAACTCTAAAAGTTTCATTAGCCAATTCTACATTTTTACCATTATCATCTGTAGCAGAAACAATTAATCTAGCTTCTTTTGATTTTCCATTAGTTACATTTGCTATGTAATAACCTTTACTGTCTGGTCCTTTAACAGAACATCCTCTTCCTGATAGTCTAATAGCTTCTGGCTTGTATCCAGATGCAGACACTTTTATTCTATTATTCCATCCTATATATAAAACTTGTAAATCTGCTGCAGAAACAGCTGCATTTGGAGCACCAACAGAGTAATTAAACTTCCATGGTTTCCATTTTTTAACTCCTTTTTCTTTAACTGCAATAAATCCAGAAAGTATATGATCTCCAACAGAACCAGAAATTGAAACGCTCTGTCCAGCACGACCCTTAAAAGTTTTCATATTGGCTAAATCTTGCTCAGATTCATTTTTGTTTAACTGAGACGAATCATCTACCCAATATTTTAGTTCCATAGCTTCTGAAGAATCATATGCAGCAATCATAACCCTAAGCCCAAGTGAATCCCCCTGGTTAATATAACTGGTTGCAGAAAATGCCAATGGGTCAATTTTATTAAAGTTAAAGGATTGTACTTTTACTCTAGAACTTACCAATTGAGAGGCCAATGTCTGTACTTGTAACACATCAGATCTAACAGAAGTCATTACAGCAGAAGCAGCAACAATAGGAGCATGGTCAAACTGACCAAAAATCCAAGGATACTCTTCTCCATGATTCATTACTTTTTTTGGAATAGTCATCCTAACATAGATATTCCTAACAGCTTCAGCATCTTTAGGATCTAGCTTATTTTCTTCAATTTCAAAAGCAATAATTGAATCTACCACTTCTTCAAAGGCTTTTCTATCCCCCTCTGTAATTAAAAAATCAGGGTCTTTAATTAAACTTGTGTCAAATTCATACTGATAAACTATTCCACCTTCCAAAGTATCACTAGGGTGGTTAGCAATTAAAGCAATTAAATCATTTCTATGGTGGTGTAAATTTTCCATTAAATGAAGACCCTCAGGTGCAATTTTATCAAAACTCTCACCTGCTAAAATTCTGGTAGGAGTATCGTAATCGTCCTTTTTTGTATAAGTAGAGAGATCCCTAATATGTATATACCCTTCTTCGTCAATATGGAACAATGGGTTGTGGAATTCATCGTGGTCTGTTTCAGCTCCGTGCAATTCATGATGTTCGTCTACGGCTATTACACCTAAATCATTTACTTTAGCAACCAATGCCTTAAGCCTTACTTTAGCATCCGCATCATCATTAACAATGGCCATTTCAATATCGTCAAATTCCGAAAATTGAACTCCTGGATCTGCAGCAGCTATCAATAAAAACAAGTTTCTCTTAACAATGTCATTACACATATATCTCGTTAACTCAACAATTTTATCATTGGTATTTTTGTGAAATTCCACCCTTGCCAATTCGTCTGGTGGAGCACCTGTTGCTTTAAGGGTTGCAAGTTTAGTGGCGAATTCACCAGAAAGATTGGTATTAAAAGACTCTACTTGTTCTATACTACTTTCTAATTTATTATTTAATGTAACAAAAGCATTAATAATTTCCTTAGATACATTCATAGCCAAAAGTGCCATAAGTACTAAGTACATTAAACCAACCATTTTCTGCCTTGGCGTTTCCTTACCTCCACCCATAATCTAATTTTTTATTTACTGTTAGTTACTAATTACTTATTGACATTCATTGCAGACAACATATTTCCATAAACTGAGTTCAAAGCAGCTAGATTAGATGTTAAATCCGACATTGTTTCTTTGTACTTTTTGGTATCATCAACAGAGGACTGAAGATTGGTTACAATATTGGTAATTCCAGAAGACATTTCATCGCTAGCCTTAGAAAGAGCAGAAACACCTTCTAATTGCATCTCATACAGATTATTAAGTTGGGTTAAATTACCAGAAACTTTGTCTAGTTGATCGCCAAAATTTGAATTACCAGATGAAACTGAAGTAATTTCTTTAATAGAAGTTGCTGCTTGGTCGTAAGCATTAGAAAGTTCACCTACTTTACTAGAAGCACCTTTTAGATTATCAACATACTCATTTGTTGCATCGGAAGCAGAACTTATATCTCCAAGTTTACCAGCATTATCACTCAAATTTTTCATTCCTGCACCTAAGCTTTCTATTAATTCAGGTTCAATCTTGGCTTTTGCTAACATATTATCTAATTGCTCAACAACTGATTCGTCGCTAGAACCTGGCAATTCGTTTGGACTATGGTCATCATCAGAATGTCCAAGAGCTAATTCAGGATAGGCTATGGTCCAATCTAATTCCTCATGTAACGGTTCATGTGCAGATAACATAAAGATAACAGCTTCAATACCAAGACCACCAATTAACATAATTGTTGCTCCTGGCCAGTGTTGAATTTTAAACATCGCACCAATAATTACAATTGCACCTCCGTAACCGTATACATATTTCATTATTGTTTTAAACTTCTTACTTTCAAAAAAACTATCTCCTGAACTCATAATTTTATTTTTTTATTATTTTGTATTTATTTAATTATTCTAATTTATTTTAAAAATCTCCCTCTCTATTTGGACCACCTCTTCCTAAGTAGTTCATAACACTACGAAAGCCAATATAACTTTTCGCAGTATCTTGGTATTCATAAGTTCTAGTCCCTGTTTGGAGATAGAATCCTATATCTTTCCAAGAACCTCCTCTTATTACTTTTCTTTTCATTGAAGGTGGATCATGATCCAAAGCATTATATAGATATTCTGTATTCATATCATGTCCATATTCATACATAGACTCGTCGTAGGCTGTTCTACACCACTCGGCAACATTACCAGCCATACAGTATAATCCAAAATCGTTAGGATGGTACGAACTAGCCTTAACTGTATGAAACCCTCCATCTTCCATATAACGACCTCTAATAGGCTTAAAGTTACCTAAGAAACAACCTCTAGAATTTCTTGCATAAGGACCTCCCCAAGGGTATGGATTATTATCTAAACCACCTCTTGCAGCATACTCCCATTCTGTTTCACTAGGAAGTCTAAAGTCTTGTACGTAAGCCTCATAGTGAGCTTTTCTCCATGAATTTAATAACTGTGTTCTCCAAACATTAAATGCATTACATTGTTGCCATGTAACTCCAACTACAGGATATTCATCATACGCTGGATGCCAAAAGTACATATTGGTCATATATTCATTGTTGGCATAAGTAAAATCATGAATCCAACATAGCGTGTCGGGATAAACATTTATAACTTCTTTAATAATAAACCTTGAACGATCTTCATGACCTCTTATAGCATTATTTTGACCTTTGCTATTTCTTACCCCTAAATTTAAATCTCTACCACTTACTTGACCTGGATCAACTGGAAAAGCCATATCCGGGTTTTTCATTTTAACCCTATGGTCAGGATCTACTTCAGCAGCAGAATTTGATATTCTTTTAACTAAAGGCCTTCCTTTTCTAGCAGCCTCCTGCAAATCAACCCAATAGTATTCAAACATTAATTTTCTTGTGTCAATTTCTTTTCTTGAATAAAATCTATCACTTTCGTTTAAAAACATAGATGCTAAAAGTGGAGCATATTCAATATTTTGCTCTTTAGCAGGGTTAAAAGAAATATAACTAAATCTTTCGTCCCAATTTAATTGCCATTCGTCTTCTCCTTTTTCTTGTAATTCGTCATCATAAGTAGGAACAAGAAATCTATCCGGAAATTCTGCACCCAAAATTCTTCTGGCTATAGAATCTTTTACATAATTCACAAACTGACGGTATTCATTATTTGTAATTTCTGTTTGGTCCATATAAAATGCCGCAACAGAAACAGTTTTGGTCTTGTTGTTATGGGTATTGGGAACATCTTCATCACTTTGGCCCATATTAAAAGCACCAGACTGAATGTATAGCATACCATATGGATCTGCTTGATACCAAATAGGTCTTCCAGTAGCACCTACTAATTGACCGTTACTTGACTGTGTTGTACAACTAGAAATAGTTAAAACAACTAAAATAAAATATAATAATTTCTTCATTTTAAAGCTTTTTATCTTTAATCCAGACCAAAAATGGCTTGACGGAACTCCTATAACGATATTTGATTTAAATAGTTTCATTTTTTATAAAAATCGAGGATTTTTGGATTTTTCAATTGGTGCAGGCTTAGATATTTTGAAATTGTAATTCAACATGATATCGTGAGAACCATTACTGTAATTTCCTATAACACTTGTTGTAATACCATAAGCATAACCTATTCTTAATACACTTCCATCTGAAAACGGGTATTTATATCCTACCATAGGTGCAATTTCATCACCGAATCTGTAAGTCAACCCTGCCCAAAGCATATTCTTATACAATGCATTAATATTTACATCCATAATTGAAGAAGATGCGTCGGACTTAATTAAAATACTAGGCCTTAGCTGAATGTCAGCATTTAAATCGTAATTAAACCCTGCAGTTACCCAGTAATGATGAACGTTTTGAATATTTAAATCTTCCATATTAAAACCACCTAAATGGGTAGTTGAAAATCCAAAGTATAATTCTTTAGTAGAATAAAAAAGTCCTATATTTATATCAGGAGTTGATTGTGAAACACTACCTCCTTGTGTCCCTGCAACACCAGGAATTGAATTGTCTAATTCCCAACTAGTTCCCGATGGAGTTCTCCACTCTGCGTCAATACTTTTTTGAATAACACCAATACTAGCTCCAATACCTAATTGTCCTGCGCCCAAGGGCAAATGATAAGAATAATTTAACCTTGCAATACTATTTTTCTCAAAGCCTAATTGATCAGAAACATAGGTTAGCCCTAAACCTCCTCTAACCATACCAACAGGTGCGTGGACATTGACCATAGCAGTCGTTGGACTTCCAGAAAATCCAGACCATTGTTGCCTAGCAATCATTGTTGCATTAATATTTTTATTCATTCCTGCATAACCCGGATTGAAGGACAAATTATCGAACATATAGTGCGTAATTTGATAATCTTGTTGGGCACAAACATTTCCTGAAAGGATAATAAGTAGTATGTAAGTAATAGTTTTTTTCATTTATTTAGCTGAATATCAATACTTTACTTTAAAAATGCAATGAATTAACGAATTTCTATAATTCACGAAAATACAAAATTTAGTTTGTAAATATAATAATTTATTAACTAATTTAACTTCCTGTAGGTCTTCCACCACAAATCCGGAATGACACCGTTTTGAGCAATTTTATAATCTTGGTAATTACAAGGAATCAAATGATGGCGCTCAAACTTAAAATCTTTTGTTGGTGGATAAGGGACTTCCAACCACCATCTTTCCGTCTTTTTACTTTTATGAAAAATAAGATTGTGTTTGGAATCTTCGTGATATACAGAGTATTTAATTAAATCTTTTTTACTTCCAACAGGAAAATCATTTTTTCGCTGAGAAAAGCCCATCACTAAAAAGAAAATTAACTGTGCTATGAGCTCAGCATCTACTTCATTAATTTCCCCAGACTTTAAATTGTAAAAACCAACGCTTGAAATTTTATCACTTAATCCAGCATATTTAATCATTTGACACATTTCGTTGCCAAAAAAACCATTTGGATGATTGGAGGTGCTGTTTTTAAATTCGGAATTTCTCAAAGATGATAAATCGACACTTAAAAGATCGGTATTTCTTAAAATGGGCTCCGATTTCGAAATAGTATTTTGGAGCTCTCCTAGACGAACATAATCAAAAAAAAGTTCGTCAAAAAACCTTAAGTCATCTGAACCAACATAATACTGCTGGCAGCCAAGAATTGAAAAATTAAATAAATTATTAGGACTATGAAGTAGCAAATGATTAATATAGTTTTTATCAGATATTTCTTGCTCTTGGTCAACAACTACATCAAAACTATGGTCAATACAAGTTAAATTAATAGGTTGCTCTAGTTGCTCATACCCTAAATAGTTGGCAAAAGTTAAATCTTGAGAACCCCCCAACAAAACCAAAAGCTTACTTTTTTTTTGAATTTCAAAAGTTATTTCCTTTAAAGCAGCATAAGTATCCTTAAGTGAAGA
>ENA-OQVM01003541-OQVM01003541.1-marine-metagenome-genome-assembly--contig:-NODE-3541-length-16819-cov-3.400609_pt1 | contig 16819 bp, 16 predicted proteins | sample MGYA00237776_ERZ505498 | MGnify/ENA primary metagenome ERZ505498 (study PRJEB26159, sample SAMN06265151) | marine metagenome | isolation source: Helgoland LTER site | place: Germany:Helgoland, sampling... | reverse complement strand
TGCAGGTAATAATTTTAGCTGTTTGACCAGTGTTCCAAGCAGTTGCTATATGGTATCTCCAGGAAGGTGTGATTAAAAAAAATTCAATAACCAAAATCCAAAGGTTCGTCTTTAGTCGATTGAAAACCCCATTCATATTTTAATATGAGGTCTTAAAAGGTCAATGTTCCCTTCTTTAAAAAAATCGTGTCCACATTCGATTACAATGAGCGCATCTTGCTGGCTAATTTTTTTCAAAAACGATTCGGCTTGAAGGGTTCGAATGACCTGATCGTATTTGCCCATGATAATAACAAACCTCCAGTCATTTCTCGCAATAACCTTTTTAAGTTCATCATTAATGGGTCTAATGTTCCTAAAACCCCGCCATGTAATCGATGCCCGTTGAAAGGACTCTTTGTTTGATGCAAATTTCTGGATAAAGGCAAATACCTTTGGTCGAACGAGTCCCAATCGCTTAGCAATACGTGCGAACTTAATAAATCTTTGAGGGTCTTCTTCCCATGACTTGAATAACTTGCGGGTTAAACTGTTTCGAGAAGCCCTGTTATAAAAACTGTTGTTGTCCATGGCGTCTGGTGAGATCAAGTGTACCGATTGAATCCTTTGTTCTTGAATCGGTATCAATGACAAAACAAATCGTCCTCCTTGAGAAAATGCAACAAAATGAAATTTCTTTATGGCTTCGGCTTCAAGTACTTCGTCGAACAACTGATTAAATTCAAGTATCGATAATGGATTCTTTTCAATTCGATCGCTCGGAAAGTAAGACTGACCATGATGTGGAAGCACAATTAAAATGAGCTTCCTATCACTCTTTCCAAGAAAATGAAAATCTGAAACGGGTCTGCCATGACCGTGCAAACATATAATGCTTTCTGGTCCAGAACCATAGGCATAATATTCTAATTTAAGGTCGTTAAGGGTAACGATAGATGACTCCATTAGATGCTAAATTAGGACTTCATTGCCATTTTAAAGTCATTTAAAATAAATTAATTAACAGTGTATTTTCATTTTGTTAAAAAACAATTACAATTCTTCATCCTCTCATACCTCAATTAAACTAAATTTGCATTCGATTTATAATGTGTTTTCACTTTTTTTAAATTGAAATTTTTATGCCCAAAGATTCATCTCTAAAATCAATATTAATAATAGGAAGCGGTCCTATTGTCATCGGTCAAGCTTGTGAATTTGATTATTCCGGCTCTCAAGCTTCGAGGTCACTTCGAGAAGAAGGGATTGAGGTCACTTTGATTAATTCTAACCCAGCAACCATAATGACTGATAAAGTTGTTGCGGATAATGTGTATCTAAAACCGTTAGAACCCCAAAGTATTCGGGAGATTTTAGAAAATCATGAAATTGATGCGGTTTTACCAACAATGGGTGGGCAAACAGCTCTGAATCTTTGTATAAAGTGTGATGAAATCGGAATTTGGGAGGAATTTGGTGTTAAAATTATTGGAGTAGATATTAATGCGATCGAGATTACTGAAAACAGAGAAGCTTTTAGAAATCTAATGACGGAGATTGGTGTGCCCATGGCGCCTCAAAAAACGGCGAAATCCTTTCTTGAAGGAAAAGAAATTGCTCAAGAATTCGGTTTCCCGCTGTGTATTCGTCCTTCTTATACCTTGGGTGGATCAGGAGCATCAATACTTCATGATCCCGAACAATTTGACAATCTACTGGAAAGAGGACTTCAACTGTCTCCCATACATGAGGTAATGATAGATAAAGCTCTTCTCGGTTGGAAAGAATATGAGTTAGAGCTTTTAAGAGATTCTAATGACAACGTTGTTATTATCTGTTCAATCGAAAATTTTGACCCAATGGGAATCCATACCGGAGATTCCATTACTGTAGCTCCAGCAATGACATTGTCAGATACGACATTTCAGAAAATGAGGGACATGGCGATCCATATGATGCGCTCAATTGGTGAGTTTGCAGGTGGATGCAATGTGCAATTTGCCGTTTCACCTGACGAAAATGAGAACATTATTGCGATTGAAATCAATCCAAGAGTAAGTCGCTCATCCGCTTTAGCATCTAAAGCTACTGGATATCCAATTGCCAAAATCGCATCAAAACTAGCCATAGGTTATCACCTTGATGAATTGGAGAATCAAATTACCAAAACGACTTCGGCTTTATTTGAGCCAACACTGGACTATGTAATAGTCAAGATACCTAGATGGAATTTCAACAAGTTCCCTGGCACAGATAGAAAGCTTGGGCTTCAGATGAAGTCTGTTGGTGAGGTTATGGGGATTGGTCGTTCTTTTCAGGAAGCCTTGCAAAAAGCATGTCAATCACTTGAAATCAACAGAAATGGTTTGGGTGCAGATGGAAAGGAGCTTACAAATCAAGATGCAATTTTGAATTCTCTTGAAAATCCGAGTTGGAATCGATTATTTCATATCTACGATGCGATTAAACTTGGCATCCCATTTAAAACGATTTTTGAAAAAACGAAAATTGATATATGGTTTTTAAAGCAAATTGAAGATTTAATCAATTTGGAAGATAAAATCGAAAAGTTCCATATTGACAATATATCTAAAGAGCTATTATTTGAAGCCAAGCAAAAGGGTTATGCCGATCGTCAAATCGCTCATCTTTTGCGTTGTATGGAATCTGAGGTTCATAAAAAAAGAAATGATTTAGGAATCAAGCGTGTATATAAGTTGGTAGATACTTGTGCTGCTGAATTTGAAGCTAAAACGCCTTATTACTACTCGACGTTTGAATTTGAAAATGAAAGTATTGTAAGCGATAAAAAGAAAGTAGTTGTTTTGGGTTCTGGCCCTAATAGAATTGGACAGGGAATCGAATTTGATTATTCATGCGTTCACGGGGTTCTTGCGGCGAAAGAATGCGGTTATGAAACGGTTATGATTAACTGCAATCCAGAGACAGTATCTACAGATTTTGACACTTCTGATAAGCTTTATTTTGAGCCTGTTTTTTGGGAACATATTTTTGATATCATTCAGCACGAAAAACCCGTTGGAGTAATTGTTCAGCTGGGTGGACAGACAGCGTTAAAGCTCGCTGAAAAACTTGAACGATATGGAATCAAAATTTTAGGAACAAGCTTTGACGCATTGGATTTAGCAGAAGATCGAGGACGTTTCTCTAAACTGTTAGAATCGAATAATATTCCATTCCCGAAATATGGTGTAGTGGAAAGTGCAGAACAAGCCTTGGAACTTGCTGTTGGTTTAGGGTTTCCATTATTGGTTCGTCCATCCTATGTTCTTGGAGGACAAAAAATGAAAATTGTCATTAATAATGAAGAACTTGAGCATCACGTGGTTGACATTATCAATGAAATGGGAAATAATCAAATACTATTAGACCATTTTCTTGGAGGAGCTATTGAGGCTGAAGCCGATGCAATATGTGATGGAAAAGATGTTTATATTATTGGTATCATGCAGCACATAGAGCCTGCAGGAATACATTCAGGGGATTCTTATGCAGTACTTCCGCCATACAATTTAGGTGACTTTGTGATGACTCAAATTGAGGACATTACCAAAAAAATTGCAGTTGAATTGAAAACGGTTGGCCTAATCAATATTCAGTTTGCCATTAAAGATGATAAGGTTTATGTGATTGAGGCAAATCCTCGTGCTTCAAGGACAGTTCCCTTTATCGCTAAGGCTTATGACGAGCCTTATGTCAATTATGCGACGAAAGTGATGCTGGGAGAGAAAAAAGTAAAGGATTTTAATTTTACTCCACGAAAAAAAGGATATGCCATTAAAATCCCAGTTTTTTCTTATGAAAAATTCCCGGATGTTAAAAAGGAATTAGGTCCAGAAATGAAATCTACAGGCGAAGCCATAAGATTCATTGATAACCTTAAAGATCCTTTTTTTACTAAAGTTTACTCTGAAAGAAATATGCATTTATCACGCTAATTAAATTTATCGAATATAGCATGAGTCGTTTTTCTATATTTGTATAATGCGCAGTGTTGAAGAGATCATGAAACCGGTAAAGAGCGAATTGAATGAATTTGAATCTCATTTCGAAGATGCTTTAAAATCGAATGTTCCTCTTTTAGATAAGGTTACCCATTACATTGTTAAAAGAAAGGGAAAGCAGATGAGACCCCTCTTCGTTTTTCTGAGTGCCAAGATGCTCGGGGAAATTAACGAAAAAACATATAGTGCAGCTTCATTGGTAGAGCTTTTACATACGGCAACGCTTGTTCATGATGATGTCGTCGATGATGCCAATGAGCGAAGAGGCTTTTTTTCTGTTAACGCTTTATGGAAGAACAAGATAGCTGTACTTGTTGGTGATTATATGCTGTCCAAAATATTGCTATTGTCATTAGAAAAAGACAATACTGATCTTTTAGGTGTTGTGGCACGTTCTGTAAAAGAAATGAGTGAAGGAGAATTACTTCAAATAGAAAAATCTCGAACACTCGACATCACAGAAAAGGAGTACTTTGATGTAATTCGAAAAAAAACGGCATCCTTAATTTCAACTTGTTGTGAAGCTGGTGCGATAAGTGTTGCTTCAGACGAAGAAAGGGAGAACATGAAAATGTTTGGGGAGAAAGTAGGTCTCGCGTTTCAGATTAAAGATGATATTTTTGACTATGGTTCTCCAAATAATATTGGTAAGCCAACGGGCATAGATATTAGAGAACAAAAATTGACCTTGCCGCTTATTTATGTACTTCGAAACTCACCTCCAAAAATTCAGAAGGAATTAAAACGGATTATAAAGAATCGAAATGAAGAGTCGAAAATGATTAAACGGGCCACTGATTTGGTTATTGAGCATGGGGGAATCAACTATGCATTTGAAAGAATGACTCAATTGGCAGATGAAGCGAAGGAGTTATTAATGAAATATAGTGAAAGTGAGGCTAAAAGAGCGCTTACAGATTTGGTTAATTATACAATTAATAGAGAGAAATAAATGAAAAATCCTTTGATTTATCTTATATTCATATTGGTGCTTTTCGCTTGCGAAGAAGATCTGTCCATTGATTTTGATGATAACGAGGATGTATCGATTAGCCAGGATGCAAAAGGGAAAAACCTTTACACTGACTCAAATTTAAAAGATACCGTAGACTTTAAATGCCAAGAATGGTATCCAGAAAAAAAGCAGTTAAAGATAGAAGGTGGATTAGATAGGCAAAATCGGAGACATGGTACTTGGTATTACTACAATGAAGAAGGTGGCGAACTGTCGATGACAACCTATACAAATGGAAGAAAACAGGGGTTTTCAATTGTAAAACATCCTAATGGTGCCATATATTACATGGGGGAATATGACAAGGATAAAAAAGTGGGGAAATGGAAATTTTATAATGAAAAAGGTGAAAAAGTAAATGAGGTTAACTATGACAATTAATGAGTAAAATCCCACCCCATATCGTTGATCAAATTATGCAAACCGCTATTATTGAGGAAGTTATTGGTGAGTTTGTTCAGCTTAAAAGAGCGGGGTCAAACCTAAAGGGATTAAGCCCATTTACGGATGAAAAAACACCTTCTTTTGTAGTTTCACCTGCAAAACAAATCTTTAAGTGCTTTTCTACAGGAACCGGAGGAACGGTGGTGACCTTTTTAATGGAAAAAGAGCACTTCACTTATCCAGAAGCATTGCGTTGGTTGGCTGACAAGTATGGTATAGAAATACCGGAGGCCAGAAAACAGACTAAAGAGGAACTTGAGAGTATTTCCGAGAAAGAAAGTCTTTTTGTGATTAATGATTTTGCAAATCAATATTTCCAGGACAATATGCATTCTCGTGAAGAGGGAAGGTCGATTGGTTTAAGTTATTTTGTTGAACGGGGATACAATGCCGAAATTATTGAAAAATTTCAGCTTGGATATTGTATCGATAAAAGTGATGATTTTTCTAAATCTGCAATACAAAAGGGTTATAAAAGTGAATACCTTTCGAAGGTTGGTTTAATAAAAATGAAGGATGACCGCACTTTTGATTTTTACAGGGGGCGTGTTATTTTCCCAATTCATAGTATTTCTGGTAGGGTGTTGGGGTTTGGTGGTAGAACATTAAAAAGTGATAAAAAGGTAGCCAAGTATTACAATTCACCAGAGAGTCCTATTTATAATAAAAGCGAAATTTTATACGGACTTTATTTCTCAAAGGGAGAGATTATAAAACGTGATGAATGTTTTTTGTGTGAAGGATACACTGATGTTATTTCTTTATATCAGTCAGGTATTCAAAATGTAGTGTCTTCTTCTGGTACATCGTTAACAAAGGAGCAGGTGCGACTTGTTAAAAGATATACCCAAAACTTAACCATATTATATGATGGAGATGCTGCTGGAATCAAGGCATCTTTCAGGGGTATTGATATTATTTTAGAAGAAGGACTAAACGTCAAAGTAGTCATGTTTCCAGATGGTGAAGACCCAGATTCATTTGCTAAAAAGAGTTCTCTAGATGAATTGACGAACATGATTGAGGAGAACAAACAGGATTTCATAAGTTTCAAGGCCTCCGTTTTAATGGATGGTATCGAGAATGATCCAATAAAGAAGTCGAAGTTGATCAGAGATGTGTTGGAATCTGTATCACTCATCCCTGACCAAATTACGCGAAGTGTTTATGTTCAAGAAATTGCGAAAAAGTTTGATATTGAGGAACGAACCATTTCGAATGAGCTTTTAAAGGTACTTCGATCTAAGGCTTCAAAATCAAATAACTACCCTGGCCATGTCGAAGAAGTTCACACATCGGACATTATTAAAAAGAGTTCTGAAGCCCATGTAAAAGTATCGACCAATGACGAATACGAATTAGACTTGATTCGTTTTATGGTTCTTTTTGGTACAAAGGAAATGTTGATTTCCGATGAAGATGATAAAGAAGAAAAATCTTGCTGTGTTATTCAACTTATTTGTGATGAGGTTTCTAAAGATGATCTAACTTTTAATAATGAACAGTATCGATTCATTTATGAGATGTTCGAAAAAAACCTTCAAGAAAATGTTTTACTAACAGCTTCTCATCTTAAAAAATTAGAGAATCAAAAAATAGTATCTTTCGTATCAAATATAGAAAGTAGTGAAATAGAGCTAAGCCACAATTGGATACAGAAATATAATATTTACACAAAATCAGAAAGTGATAATATTTATAAATCAGTAATGAATTCGGTTTATAATTTTAAGTACCATAAGGTGGATGAGCTTTTAGCTAAGGTTAAAAAGGAGATTCAAGAATCTGCTAGTGGAGATGAAGAACTGTTGAGTTTATTAGGTGAGCAAATGAGTTATGAACGAGTAAAAAAAAAGTTATCCGATAAACTGGGTAGAATAATATTAAAATAATGACTGAATCTCTTTTTAGTTTGGGCCCCTTTGATATAAACATTTGGAATATATTGTTTTTAATTATTCTTTACTATTTAGCCTATAGGGGTAGAAGGATCGCTTTAGGTATTCTAAATAAATATGTGCGCAAGACAGAAATACGGATACAAGGAAGAAGACTGGCATGGATAAAACTGCTAAGTCAGAGTATCTATTTATTGGCTTTTTATGTAGCCATATTAAGTCTTCGCATAAATAATCCAAATGTTGACTTTGATGATATGCTCAACTATCCAATCATCAAATTATCAAAGATTAAAATTGCGTTTTATCACATCCTTGTTATTATAACTGTTGTGTTTCTTGCAAGGTTGGCAGTGTTCATATCAAGATTATATATTGCCAGAAAATTAAAAGACAATCCCAAATACAATGAGGGTAATTTATACATATTCACTCAATTGGCTAAATATGTTATTTATATCTTTTCAATTTTATTTTGTTTTCAAGCATTAAACATCCCGCTATCTAATCTTCTTTTTGGATCGGCTGCGGTCCTTGTTGGTATTGGTCTTGGATTACAAGATGCATTTAAAGATTTAATTGCAGGATTTATTCTGTTGTTAGAAGGGAATTTAAAAGTGGGAGATGTTATAAAAATATCTTCTTCTGAAAAAGAATCAGACCTCGTTGCTAAAATCAAGAAGATTAATATTCGAACAACTCAAATCCAAACGTGGGAGGGAAATGTGTTGGTAATGCCAAATTCAATTTTAACAAGGGATCAAGTTGAAAACTGGAGCCATAGCTCTCGCTTGACGAGGTTTAAAATTGTTGTGAGTGTGGTCTATGGAGTGGACACAGACCTAGTAAAAAAGCTACTTGAAACGGCAGCACTGTCTCACCCAAAAGTCAAAAGGACACAACAGATATTGGTTCGGCTAGCCGATTTTGGTGAAAACGGTTTAAATCTTGAGCTCATATTTTGGGCTGACCAGCATTGGGATATACAAACTTATAAGTCTGAGATTCGTTTTGAAATTGACCGATTATTTAGAGCGAATGGTATTCGAATACCATATCCACAACGAACAGTTCATCTACCAAAAGACAAGTAATTAAAGACAGTTTTTATATTTTTTTATCGTGTTCTCAATTCCGTAATACAGGGCGTCAGAAATTAATGCATGACCAATAGATACTTCAGCAAGTGGTTTTACGTTCTCCTTGAAAAAGTTTAAATTATCGAGATTCAAATCATGACCAGCGTTCACTAACAATCCGGATTGTTCTGCGATTAAGGCTGCTTTAGAATAATTCTGAATAGCGGATTCAGGATCTTTTGTAAACTCAGAAGCGAATGGCCCAGTGTAAAGTTCAATCCGATCGGTTCCTGTCTTTACAGCGTCAATAACGCTTTTCTCATCTGCATTTACAAATATTGAAACACGGGTTCCATTCTCATGTAATTGATCTATAATTCCTTTAAGTCTATCCATTTCTTTTTCTACGTTCCAACCATTATCTGAGGTGAGAACGTTTGGGGGGTCTGGCACTAGGGTGGCCTGATGAGGTTTGATTTCTTTAATGATTCTCATATATCTTTCATCGGGATATCCTTCAATATTAAATTCTGTATCAATGTGCTCAGAAATACTGTATACATCTTTTAAAGTAATATGCCTTTCATCCGGCCGAGGATGTACTGTTATTCCGTCAGCTCCATATCTTTGACAGTCTATTGCAAACTGAGTGACATCGGGCAGATTGCCACCTCTCGCATTTCTTATTGTGGCAATTTTATTAATATTCACACTTAGATGAATCATGGTACAAATTTTGGAGTGATAAAATTACAAACTCTGAAATGATTTTACTACTTTGGAAGCCTTATGATTGCAATTGATTTAATTACATATGAAATACCTCCCCTTGTCCATACCGATACTGGGGAAAAAGCGCTTTCATGGATGGACGAATTTAAGGTCTCTCATCTCCCTGTTTTAAAGAGTGGCAATTTCGTAGGTCTGGTTTCTGAAACTCATATTTTAGATAAAATGAATCCATCAGAAAACCTTGATGTTTTATTCCAGCACCTTCCGAGACCTTTTGTTTTCTCGAATGCACACCTCTTTGAAATTCTTTCTAAAATATCTGAATATAAAATCAGTGTAATTCCTATTTTGGATGAAAACGAACAATACCTTGGGTGTACGAGTATTTTTCAACTGATGACATCCATTGCTGAAACCTCTAGTATGAAAGAGAAAGGGGGAATTCTCGTTTTAGAAGTAAATCAATTGGATTATTCCATGGCCGAAATTGGTCAAATTGTTGAGAGTAATGATGCGAAAATATTGAGCTCATCAATTCTATCTAATGCGGCATCAACCGAGCTTGACATTACACTAAAAATCAATCAAGAGGATTTAACAAGGATCATTCGTACCTTTGAAAGATATGATTATGTGGTGAAAGCCTCTTATCAAAAAGGCAGTGGTGCCGAAGACCTCCAATGGCGCTATGACGTCCTTATGAACTATTTGAATTTTTAAAAATGCAGATTGCGATTTACGGTAGAAAAATCTCCAAACAAAATCTAAAAAGCTTTTATTATGTTTTTGAACTGATTCAATCTTTCAGTTGGGATTTAATGATTGAGGAAGATTTGGCAAATTCTGTTGCTCAAAAAGGGAAAATGGATTTCACTTTTAATACCTTTAATTCACACAAGGATTTAAAATCAGGAGTGGATTTGGTGATTAGTATGGGAGGAGATGGAACCTTTTTAAAGTGTGTCAGCTATATAAAGGATTCTGGAGTTCCAATAATGGGTATTAATATTGGTCGCTTAGGTTTTTTAGCGAATGTTTCATTGGATCAAATTTCAGAGGCGCTTCATGATATAAAGGCAAAAAAATACGTTTTTCAAAAACGTTCTTTGTTGAAAGTGGAAGTGGAGGGAGCTTTGGATGAAGAATACCTTGCAATGAATGAGTTAACCATTCATAAAAAAGATACGACCTCAATGGTTGCTGTTAATGTGTCTTTGGATGATAATTTTTTAAATACGTATTGGTCAGATGGTTTAATTGTTTCAACACCGACAGGTTCAACTGCGTATAATTTAAGCTGTGGAGGACCAATAATTACTCCGGGGTGCCAGGTACATATTATTACACCTATTGCTGCTCATAATCTGAATGTTCGTCCTGTTGTTGTTCCAGATCATATGCCAATAAAACTAAATGTTGAGGGAAGGAATCGTTCATACCTTATGAGTGTTGACGGTAAATCAATAAGTATTAAACAAGGTCAAGAAATCAGAATAAGTAAAGCGGATTTCATGATAAATGTCATTAAATTTGAAAACAATAATTTTCTCGACACCATTAGGAATAAAATGTTGTGGGGAAGTGACAAACGAAATTAAAAATATAGAAAATGAAAAAAATAATAACAATCTTTTTATTTGCCATAATGTTTTTCAACGTTAATGCGCAGTCTCCTCTCAAAAATGAAATTGATAGTATTTCATATTTAATCGGTCAAAGCATTGCCAAAAATGTTTTGGGTCAAATGGGTGAAGCAAATAAAGATATGATTATGAAGGGCATGGGAGATGGTTTATATGAAATACCGGTTTTATTATCTGATCCTAATAATGCAATGTTGAATGCTTATTTTCAAGAAAAGAATAGATTAAAAGCAGAGCAATCGGAAAAAGAAAACCAGCTTGCAAAAATAGCAGGTGAAAAATGGCTGGAAGAAAATAAAAAAAATAAAGATGTACAGGTTACAGCATCGGGTTTGCAATACATTGTTTTAGTAAAAGGAGACGGTCCAAAACCGAATGCTACGTCCAAAGTTAAGGTTCATTATCACGGAACAACTCCTTATGATGTTGTTTTCGATAGTTCGGTAGACCGCGGCGAGCCTATTACTTTTGGCTTAAATCAAGTAATCAAAGGTTGGACAGAAGGTGTTCAGCTAATGCCAGTGGGTTCTAAATTTAAGTTTTTCATTCCTCAAGAATTGGCATACGGCGCCAATCCTCAACCTGGTAGTGCAATCATGCCATATATGCCACTGGTGTTTGAGGTTGAGCTTTTAGAAATTGTACCAGAATAAAAATAAAATCTAAATTTATATCAATGAAAAACTCCTATTTAATACTAACTTTTATTTTGTCTTCTTTTTTGGTCTTTGGTCAAAAGCCCAAAATGGATGATGGAATTTACGCTCTTTTTATCACGAATAAGGGTAAAATTTATTGTGCACTTGAATACGAAAAAACACCCATGACGGTAGGTAATTTTGTAGCCTTAGCTCAAGGAAAGTTTGAAAAAGATTCAATTAGAATTTCTAAACCTTACTATAATGGACTGAAATTCCATCGCGTTATTACTGATTTCATGATTCAAGGAGGATGTCCATTAGGAAATGGAACGGGTGATCCTGGTTATAAATTTCCGGATGAAATTGATAATTCGTTAAAGCATACTGGTCCAGGTATATTGTCAATGGCAAATTCTGGCCCAGCTACTAATGGAAGTCAATTTTTCATTACGCACAAAGCGACACCTTGGTTGGACGGCAAACATACTGTTTTTGGTCATGTGATTCAAGGGCAGGATGTGGTTGATTCCATACAGAAAGATGATGTCATCAAAAAACTTAAAATTATAAGAAAGGGTAAAAAAGCAAAGAAGTGGAATGCTGCAGAATCCTTTAATAGAATTTCTCAAGAAATCGAAGAGAACAATACCAATGCCAATGCTGAATTTGCAAAAATTGATGCCATGTCGAAGGGCCAATACAGTCAGTATATGTTTAATGAAGTCTTAAAAAATTATCCTAACGCTCAAATTTCAGAATCAGGTTTGGTGTTTGTTGTTGAAAATGCAGGAGAAGGGATGATTCCTGTTCCAGGCTGTCCTGTTTCGCTTCATTATACGGGGACATTTAGAAAAGATGGTGAGAAGTTTGATTCTTCATTAGATCGAAATGAGCCGTTTAATTTCACTTACAAAGTCCAGAAAATGATTCCTGGGTTTGAGGAAGGCATATCAATGATAGGTAAAGGAGGAAAAATCAAAGTATTCATTCCTTACTACCAAGCATATGGGAAGAAAGGGAGAGGTCCAATACCTGCGTATTCCGATTTGGTTTTTGATATTGAATTGTTGGATGTTCAGGAAGCTGTGGAGCCGGAGCCAAACCCTTCACACGATGATCATGATGGACACAACCATGATGGGCACGACCATAAGCATTAGTTGTTAAAGGCGTAATTGATAATATTCGCCCCCATTTGTAGAGCTTCTTGTCTTTTGCTGCCTGGATCGTTGTGAACACTTTGGTCCTCCCAGCCATCGCTTAAATCTGTTTCGTAGGTATAAAGACAAACGAGTCTGCCATTGGAGAATAATCCAAAAGCTTGGGCACGCTTGCCATCATGTTCATGAATCTTAGGTAAGCCTGGAAGTTTGAATTTTTGATTAAATATCGGATGACTACTCGGTAATTCAACCAAATCTTGATTCGGGAATATTTTTTTTAATTCGATCCTGATGAATTGATCCATACCGTAATTGTCGTCGATATGTAAAAACCCTCCAGCTTCTAAATACATTCTTAAATTTTCAGCTTCAAATTTTGAGAAAACAACGTTTCCATGTCCTGTCATATGAATGAAAGGGTATTGAAAAAGATCTTTACTCCCCACCTCTACGTAGGGAGGGTCTTCGTTTATTTTTGTGCCAAGTGACTTATTACAATATTTAATGAGATTTGGAAGGGCAGTGGGATTTGCATAATAGTCACCACCGCCGTTGTATTTTAATACTGCGAGTGATAAGTTCTGTTGTGAATTCAACAAAGCGGGTAAAAGGATTAAACAGAATATTATAACAGTTTTCATATTTAAAAATAACAATTAAGAAGCAAAGTAAAGAGATAGTATTGCCAATATAGAGGCAATTAATCCAATGGCTTTTTGAGTAGTAAATAATTCTCGAAATACAACAAAGCCAAATATTGCCGAAAATACAACTACCGAAACGTTAACAATTGCTAAAATACTTGAATTGGTAAAATCAATTACTTCGTAGGTTTTTAGTAAGAGAAATATTGAAAAGTAATTTGGTATTCCAAGAACAATCCCTGCAATGATATTTTTTAATTTGATTTGGATTGATTTAAAGATCATTTGATATATAAGGACGAATGAACCAATAATCCCGGCAATACCAAAGCCAAATGATGAAAACAATGCCGGAGTAAGCTCGTTAAGAACGTGCTGCTGGGTGTAGTTCAATGTCAGGTCGAGAATCCCGCTACCGATAAAAAGCACGAGTAACATTTTCCATGAACTGCTCTTGTGGTCTGATCTGTTTTGATTGATAGATACAAGAAGAACCCCGGCTAGAGCCAATAGTATACCCATTATTTTAAGAAGAGTTAGGGCTTCATTGTAGATTAAAATCATACCAATCATAGAAACGGCTAAGCTCATTTTAACAGCGACGGATGTAATGGCTACTCCATTTTTTTGAGAGCTTTTCCCCATTAAAAAGAATAATGAAATGAAAAGTAAAGAGACCAAAAAGGTGTAAGGAATCCAATCTAACTGAACCCAAATTTTTGAAGAAAACTCTTGAGAGTACAATGTAAAACCAAAAATAAACGCTGTGAAGTAATTAAAAACAATGGCCTGAAAGGTATCTATTTTATACTTATCGAATAAACGAAATATTACAAATATTAAGGTTGAGGAAATAATTGTTCCGATTAACGCTATCATCTTCTTTTAAAATAATATATCATATCCTTACCATATTTTAATGAGTTTACGGGAATCCTGTTAATAACAGGTGCCTTGTATCCTTCATTGAAGTTCTTATCCCCAACGATTACTCTTGCCTCATCCCACGCATTATCAATAATAAAATATTGTAATGTTCTGCTTCCTCCTTCAACAAAAACACTCTGTATACCTCTTTGATAGAGTTCTGTTAAGATATTCTTGGTACTTGTTTCATTGATTTTAATGTATTCAATGTTATTGGTTTTTTCACTTTTCAACCTATTGAAGACCAATGTCGGAGCTTCTTTTGAATAAATATTAAGTGACCCTCCAATTTGCAATTGGCTGTCTATTACAATTCTTATGGGGTTTCTTCCTCCATATTCTCGAACTGTAAGGGAAGGGTTATCATTAATTATGGTGTTCCTACCAACCAGTATGCTCTGTTCTTCACTTCTCCATTTATGCACTATAGTTTGTGTTTCTGGAGCAGAAATCCAATTGATTTTTTGTTCTTTGTCTTTTCTCTCCTTGTCGAGAAACCCATCAAGTGTCTGTGCCCACTTCAATATTACATATGGCCGTTGTTTTTGATGGAAAGTAAAAAACCTTCTATTTATTTCTAGACATAAGTCTTGCAAGATTCCAACCTTTACCTGAACACCTGATTTTTTTAGCTTTTCAATTCCTTTCCCGCTTACTTTTGGGTTAGGGTCTTTTATACCAATGATAACTTCCGGGATGTCATATTTCAAGATAAGATCAACACATGGTTTTGTTTTTCCTGAATGCGAACAAGGTTCGAGAGATACATACAGTTTGGCAGTTTTGAGTAGCTCTTTGTTTTGGACCTGATTAATCGCATTGACTTCAGCATGTTCTTTTCCATATTCTTCATGATACCCTTCTCCAATGATAAGTTCGTTATGCACAATAACACAACCAACCATAGGGTTCGCTCCCACACTTCCTCGACCAAGCTTGGAAAGTTTGAGTGCAAGAGCCATACATTCTGTATCTTGTTGATTGAAAGCCATTATAATAATTACATATAAATTTATTATCATTTTACGCGGGAGAGCGGAGTGGATGAACAGAAAAAACAAGCACTAAAAGTTGCCCTTGGGCAAATTGAAAAACAGTTTGGTAAGGGCTCGGTTATGTTTCTTGGTGATGAGGAAGCTAGAACTGATATTGAGGCTGTATCAACTGGAAGTTTAAGTCTTGATATAGCGCTTGGAATCGGTGGCCTCCCTAGAGGTCGGGTTGTTGAGATTTATGGTCCAGAGTCGTCCGGAAAAACAACAATGACATTACATGTTATTGCAGAAATGCAAAAACTGGGTGGAACAGCAGCATTTATTGATGCAGAGCATGCTTTAGACCCTTGATATGCGAGGAAACTGGGTGTTAATACTGATGATCTTCTCATTTCTCAGCCTGATACTGGGGAGCAGGCTCTAGAAATTACGGACATGCTTGTCAGGTCAGGCAGTGTAGACATTGTGGTTGTTGATTCAGTTGCTGCATTGACGCCTAAGGCTGAAATTGAGGGTGAAATGGGAGCCTCTCATATGGGTTTGCAAGCAAGGTTGATGTCACAGGCATTAAGAAAACTGACGTCAAACATTAAAAGAACTAACACGATGGTGATCTTTATTAATCAGCTTCGAATGAAAATTGGTGTCATGTTTGGCAATCCTGAGACCACTACTGGCGGAAACGCTCTCAAGTTTTATGCTTCAGTGAGGTTAGATATTCGAAGAATTGGAGCCATAAAGAAAGGCGACGAAATCCTTGGTAATGAAACCCGAGTCAAGGTTCTCAAAAATAAAGTTGCCCCTCCTTTTAAGAAGGCAGAATTTCAGATTTTATATAATCAAGGAATATCTCGAGAAAGTGAGATTATTGACTTAGGAGTAGAGCTTGGATTTGTTGAGAAAGCAGGAGCATGGTATAGCGTCGATGGTGAGAGAATTGGTCAGGGTAAAGACAATGCTCGTGAGTACCTCAAAGAACATACAGATATGAGTCAAGGGCTTGAAGTAAAAATTCGTGAAAAATTGATGAGTAGCGATCATGACGACTCCGAATCATCAGATTAGATGCTACTCTGCTGCATTAAAAATGTTGATGAGGCGTGAGCACTCTAAATTAGAATTATTCAATAAACTTCAACTTAAGGGCTATGATGATGAAATCATTGATAGTGCTATTACTCAATTAACCGAACAAAACTACCAGAGTGATGAGCGTTTTGCTGAAGCCTTTATTCTGATGCGCTTTAACCAGGGAAAGGGGCCAGTCAGAATTGCCTCAGAGCTTAAATTAAGGGGCATCAGTAGTTTTAATCTGTCTGATTTTGATTGGTTTAAATCTGCTAAAGAGATAAGGAAAAAAAAATTTGGAGATCTTGACTCTTCAGACTTTAAAGAGCAGGCAAAACAAAAGCGATTTCTGCAGTCAAGAGGCTTTAGCCTCGACCAAATAAATCAATCATTTTAAAAATCTAATAATTTACTTATTCCATCAATGAAATTTGAACTCATAAATACAAATGACAAGGCGCGCCTTGGAAGGCTTACTTTTGATCGAGGTGAAGTCAATACCCCTGCTTTCATGCCTGTAGGAACTTATGGAGCAGTTAAGGCGATGACAGTTGATGAAGTGAGCG
>ENA-OQVM01003539-OQVM01003539.1-marine-metagenome-genome-assembly--contig:-NODE-3539-length-16820-cov-7.033447_pt1 | contig 16820 bp, 21 predicted proteins | sample MGYA00237776_ERZ505498 | MGnify/ENA primary metagenome ERZ505498 (study PRJEB26159, sample SAMN06265151) | marine metagenome | isolation source: Helgoland LTER site | place: Germany:Helgoland, sampling... | reverse complement strand
GCAGAGATGAGTGATGTTTATGAGTATCGGCGCGGGCCAAGCAAGGGTCCAATATGGCTTGCCTTTATCGGTGTGGTTTTGCTACTTGTTGCTGTGGTTCAATTTGGCGCGGATCACCTGATGTGGTTGGTTTGGGCGGCCGGTGCTGTCGCAATTGCTTGGATACTTTTGCCGCAACCTGTTGCAGGCCTTCGGGTTGACGATGATACGCTGACATTGGCGGCATGGCGGAGGCCCCACCCTATTCCGCTGGATGATATAGCTCACCTGCGTTTTCGGGATACCGGTCTGGAGTCAGAAGTCTCGATTATGTACCGCAACGGAGATCAAGAAGAGATCTTCTCAGGCGATTTACCCGATATCGACACTTTGATCGGCGTTATGGCGAAACGCGGCATACCCGTGCGGGATATGTCTTAAATCAAATCGACTAGGATTTAAGCCGGTAGCCGGTGTGCATCCAGCGCCAACAAATACCCAGCACAACCAAACAGGCAGCGCCAACAACGGCGAGACCGATCCAAGGGCTGCTATCACTGACCCCGATCATGCCATAACGGACCCCATCGATAATGTAGAAAAACGGGTTCGCATGGCTCAGCGTCTGCATAAAGGGCGGTAGGGCTTCGATCGAATAGAATGTTCCTGAGAGAAATGCCAAAGGGGTGATCAAGAAGTTTGAGATCGCTGACAGCTGGTCGAACTTGTTGGCATAAATGCCCGCGATCATCCCCAAGCCTCCCATCAGGATCGAGCCCAGCAAGACAAAGACAATCACCCAAAGAGGAGCCTGCATCCCGACCCCGAGAAAGAGCGCCGATCCTAGCGCGATCACAATGGCCACAAGCGCGCCTCTGGCAACGGCGCCACCAATATAGCCCGCCACCAATTCCGCGGCTGACAGCGGCGGCATCAGCGTATCCACGATATTTCCCTGTACCTTAGCCGAAGCGAGGCTGGAAGATGTGTTCGCAAAGGCGTTCTGGATCACAGTCATGGTCAGAATGCCGGGTGCGAGAAAGACCACGAACGGCACGCCCATAACGTCGCCGCGCTGCGATCCGATGGCAATCGTAAAGATCATCAGGAACAGCCCCGCATTGATCAATGGGGCCATGACAGTCTGGGACCAAACATTCATGAACCGCTTGATTTCACGGCGCATCAACGTCCAAGTGCCCAACCAATTCACCCGCCCAAAGCGGCGTACACCCATCTGGTCTGTCTCAATCATGGCGTCATCCTTTGCAGAGTGTTGGACATAGCGGATTGCGCCAAGATGGCCAGCCCTGACCAAAGTGTTGCGGTAGATCGTCAGAAGTTTCGCAAAACCTACCTGCCTGCCTTCACATCACCCTCCGCAATGATTAGTATGCTGGGGATGAGTAAAAACGGCCCGATCCGAAATCGCGATGATCCGGCCAGAAAACCAAAGGAATTCATATGTCCTGGACAGACGAGCGCGTTGAGACGCTCAAAAAGATGTGGGGCGAGGGCCAGTCGGCAAGCCAGATCGCCAAAGAGCTTGGCGGCGTCACACGCAATGCCGTGATTGGCAAGGTCCACCGTTTGGGCCTGTCCAACCGGGCAGGCTCCGGCGGATCTGCATCCAAAGCAGCGCCTAAAGAAAAGCCAGCAGCGGCAGCAGCCAAACCTGCGGCCAAGCCTGCGCCAAAGCCAAAGGCGACACCGTCCGTACCAGCGGTCAAGGAAGAGCTGGAGTTGGATGAAAACGGCATTCCAATTTCTGCAGCGCGTCGCGCCATCATTCCAGCAGGCCAACCCCTGCCACCGCAGCCTTCGGCCAACGAAATCAGCCCAGAGGCCTTGGCCAAAGTCAGTGAAGTCGAAAAGACCGCCAAGCGCATTAGCTTGATGGAACTGACTGAGAAGACATGTAAATGGCCTGTCGGTGATCCAGCAACGGATGATTTCTGGTTTTGCGGCTTGGGCGTACAGCAAGGCAAACCTTACTGCGAAGCGCATGTTGGCGTAGCATTCCAGCCAATGTCATCACGGCGCGACCGGCGCCGGTAACTGCATAAACTTATCAAAAAAGGCCGCCCTCTGGGGCGGCCTTTTGCGTTTTGATCTTATCTAGCGGCTCTGCTGTGCCGATCCGTCGCGCTTCAAAGCATATTGGCAGCGAAAAGCCACATTGCGGCAGCAGAGGCTGAAGACGCTGTTCGAACGTGGTTCATTGGCGTCCAACGTTTCGCAAACTCCGGCCAGAAGTCGGCCCGCTTGGTGTAATCGTCTGCCATTGCATCAAGCTTATGGTTCAGCGGCACATTTCCCAGCATCGTCATGCCCACAACGCCCGCATAGTACAACACCGCGCCAACGATGATCATTCCGAACGCCGGGCCGCTAAGCTGCGAAAACGCCATGAATACCAAACCTGCAGTCACAGGCAAAAAGCCCATAAAAAGCACCATGAAAATGGATCTGTAGACGGTCCTGTTCAAACCAACCATGCCGGATGATCCTTCGGCTTTCGGGGCTTGTACCAGCCCTCTCATCACGAAATCTGAAAAGGCGAGGAACATGCCGGAAAGAAGCGCCATCAATAGACCTGAGGTTATAAGTAGCCACGTCATAATACCAATCTCCCTTTGTGTGAGCATCCGGTTGTGGGGTTCAGGTCGGCAGTGTCTACCATCCGACGACTGAGTGAATTGCGCGGCGCACTGGCGTCCATGGTCAGGTCCTTTCTTAATTTAATTGACATAATGTCAAGTTGACAAAGCGTTAGATATGAATACCTTTACATCATGTCAAGTAAATCCGAAAAAACACGCTCCCGCGTCCTTCAAGCCACACTCGATCTTCTCGAGGCAGGCGATCCGCAACTGACCCGCGTCTCCGATATCGCCAAGGCGTCAGGCATCTCGCGGCAGGCGCTCTATTTGCATTTCCAGACCCGGGCAGAGCTGTTGATCGCTGCGACGAAATACTTGGATGAAAAGGTAGATGTGGATGCCGCGCTGGCAGACAGCCGCGCGGCGACCAGTGGCGCGGCACGTCTTGATGCGTTCATTCACGCTTGGGGCAATCATATCCCCGTGATTTACGGCGTCGGTCGGGCGTTGATGGCGATGTCCGACACCGATGATGAGGCGAAGGCCGCTTGGGAAGACCGCATGGCGGCAGTCAGGCACGGGTGTGCAGCGGCGGTCACAGCGCTGAGCAGCGACGGGATTCTGCGCGCTGATCTGACCAAGGAAACAGCGACCGACCTGCTTTGGGCCATCCTGTCCGTCCGCAATTGGGAAGCACTGACCCAGTCATGCGGCTGGACACAAGACGCCTACCTTGCCGAAATGAAGCGGCTGGCCTGGGTGGCCCTCATAAAGAGCTAAGCAACAGGCCATTCCCAAGCCCAGCGGTCCACGCTATACGCCGCCCATGACACAAAACCCGCCATCCCTCCGCCCCGACCTCGCACCCAAAGCGAAAATCACTGATGCGCCGCGCGCAGGCCAGCCCACCATCGGCATGGTCAGCCTTGGTTGCCCCAAAGCCTTGGTGGATAGCGAGCGCATTCTCACCCGCCTGCGGGCCGAAGGCTACGCGATCTCGCCCGATTATGCCGGCGCAGAGGCCGTAATCGTGAACACTTGCGGGTTCCTCGATTCAGCCAAGGCCGAAAGCCTTGATGCCATTGGCGAGGCCCTGCGCGAAAACGGCAAGGTCATCGTGACGGGCTGCTTGGGCGCAGAGCCGGATTACATCCGCGAACACCACCCGCAAATCCTCGCGGTGACAGGCCCGCATCAGTACGAACAGGTGCTGGATGCAGTGCACGCCAATGTGCCACCCGCGCCAGACCCGTTCATCGACCTGCTGCCCGCCAGCGGGGTCAGCCTGACACCGCGCCACTACAGCTATCTGAAAATATCCGAGGGCTGTAACCACAAATGCAAATTCTGCATCATCCCTGACATGCGCGGGCGGCTGGCATCACGCCCTGCTCATGCGGTCCTGCGCGAGGCGGAAAAGCTGGTCGAGGCTGGCGTTAAAGAACTGCTGGTGATCTCACAAGACACCTCTGCCTACGGGCTGGACCGCAAATATGATGTGAACCCGTGGAAAGACGGCGAGGTGCGCACCCACATCACTGACCTCACGCGCGAGCTGGGTAAACTGGGCGCTTGGGTGCGTCTGCACTACGTCTACCCCTACCCCCATGTGCGCGACCTGATCCCGATTATGGCGGACCCGACAAACGGTGTGCTGCCCTACCTCGACATTCCCTTCCAACACAGCCACCCTGACGTGCTGCGCCGCATGGCGCGGCCAGCGGCGGGGGCGAAAACGCTGGATGAAATCGCGGCTTGGCGCGCGCAATGCCCTGATATCACACTGCGGTCGACCTTTATCGTGGGATACCCGGGTGAAACCGAGGCCGAATTCCAGCACCTGCTGGATTGGCTGGACGAGGCACAATTGGACCGCGTCGGTTGCTTTCAATACGAAAACGTCGCGGGCGCCCGCAGCAACGCCCTGCCCGATCATGTAGCGGCCGAGGTCAAACAAGACCGCTGGGACAGGTTCATGGAGAAAGCACAGGCGATTTCCGCGGCCAAGCTAGAGGCCAAAGTCGGACAGACGCTTGAAGTAATCGTAGACGACATCGACGAAGACGGCATCGCCACCTGCCGGACATGGGCAGACGCGCCAGAGATCGACGGGAATTTGTTTATTGATGAAGGGGTTGAAGGGTTGAGCGTTGGGGATGTTTTGCAGGTTGAGGTTGAAGAGGCTGGGGAGTATGATTTGTGGGGGAGTGTGTCTTAGCTAATCTTGTAACGAGTCAATTCCTCATAATTTGCATCGTCGGAGATGAAGTCTGAAATGAAATCGACCCACTTTTCAGAGTAAGTAAAATCCTTATGCGCTTGATGATAAATACAAAACTCTCTCTTTGTGTTCTGAGGTTGAGCGACGCCACTTCGCGGTCTAACATCAAACTTTCGCCACGCTTGGGTGTGATTGTGCGTCGTGAACCTCCGACCTGACTTTTCTGAAATTAGCTTGGTGGCAACACCCGCTTTATGTGGCCACAATTTGTCAGATACTTCGTGCTTAACCAAAACGTTCTTTACGTCTTCGGCACCTTCGTCCTTCGGATGTACAAATTTAATGTGCGATTTGGATTTTGTTGAATTTTCAAGCGTGTATACGACCCTAAACCTATACTCTAAGTCACTTAGCCGCTCGTCACCCAACTCTGCTTCTAATTCCTTGTCTACAGCTTCAATAGAAGATGGAACTTCATACTTGTTCAAATTTGCTAGCTGGTCGAAATCTATTTTCGCAAACTGCAGCGAAAATGACAAATCTCCCTTAAGAGTTTTCTCGTCACCAAAAAGCTCACAAAGCTTAGCATCAAAGTTCAAGCAGCAAGCTTGAAAGACAGACAAAAACTTTGAATCTGCTCTCCGAAAAAGAAGATGCTCTACCGCATCACGAATGCGCTTTATGCTCTCCAAATTGTCTTTCATACCTTGCGACAACGGACAGTCGGCTCGAGATGTCATTTGACTAAGCAATAGCGAACGACCATCGGCCTGCAACACACTCACTCCTCGTTTCTCATAGTATTCATGCAAGAGATACGTCCAAGCTATGTTTGCTAGGACTGCAAACACCTCAGTTTTAAACCGCATAGATGGGCTGTTGAATACCTGCACCGCAAGGATCATGGCCTCTCGAGCCCTTATGAGTCTTTCATCATCATAAAGGTTTAATCCAGTTTGAGGATCATAGCTCCGCTTGCGAATCTTGAAAAACTCCACTCGCTCAGCGGTCGCCGGAACAATCGTATCATCCTGTTTCACCTCAGTAATACGGGCACTGTTGATCGTCGCCTCGCGGCCAACATTTATCAAAGCTTGAATGTCTTGGTTGCGTTCTCCTTGCTGAAGGAGCGCCTTAACAATCTTTTTTTCGTCTGCGCCAAGCGCGCCAGCGGAATTTCGCACGACCATTGCAACTCCTCACTCAATCTAAGATTGAGATTGGTGTATTAAGGCACGACAAAGCAATAGGTGTTTTCAGGGTGTCCAAAAACTCAAGTAAAGCAGTTATACCCCATCCAAATAAACCCGTACCGCATCCTGCACCCGCCGAAACCGATCTCCGCCCAGTTTCACGCCACCAAACCAACGCGTCACCACGATGATGTGGCCCGTCAGCCCTTCGCGTTCCAGCATCCGTAGGATCACCATGCCAGCCCCGCTTTCGCCGTCGTCGTTCTTCAACGGCCCGTCAGGCAGCAGCACGGCCCATGTATTGTGCGTGGCTTTGGCGAATTTCTTGCGGCGGCACAGCGTCTTGACAAAGGCCTTTGCCTCTTCCGCCGACCCCACGGGGCCACCGGCGACCGCGTATTTTGACCCACGGTCGCTGAGTACATTTTCGATGACTTTCAGGGCGCGTCCTCCGTTTAGGACATGACCTCGCGCGCGGTGCCGTAGTTGCACCCATGCGGCTCACCCAGCCCTTTCAACGGCGATGCCGTATCCGTGGCCTCGGCGCAAGCACCAGCGCCTGCATCCCAAGTCATACCAACAGGGCAGCTTTGTGCGTTCGTAGGCGGCTCGGTCGGTGCGGGGAGTGTCGTATTCTGCGCCTGTGCCGCCATCGGCAACAAGGCAAGGGCGAGTACAATGTGACGCATGATGTCCTCCTGATGTGTCCAGTGACCTGAATGCTAACGGATTTGGCTGGTTTTTCAACGCCGCAAGCCATCGCAACCGTTGACCTGCATCAAGGCGTAGACGGCACAAGCAAGGTAAGATGCCGCAACAGGATCACAGGAGAACGACATGAAGGATGCCGCTGCCGCACCAAAGCCAACGCCTCGCAATCGCCAAGCCGGAGCCACCTTGCCCAAACTCGCGCGTAGGCCATACGAGGCCGAAAAGGCCGAGTTGCAGGCCGAGTTACTAAAGGTGCAATTGTGGGCCCAAGAAACCGGGCAGCGGTTTGTCTTGCTGTTCGAAGGCCGTGACGCAGCCGGTAAGGGCGGCACGATCAAGAGGTTTACCGAACACCTGAACCCGCGTGCAGCCCGTGTTGTGGCCTTGAACAAACCCACGGATGAAGAGCGCGGTCAGTGGTATTTCCAGCGCTATATACAGCATCTGCCCACATCAGGCGAAATGGTTCTTTATGACCGCAGCTGGTACAACCGCGCAGGCGTTGAACGGGTGATGGGGTTTTGCGAACCTGAAGAGTACCTCGAATTCATGCGCCAGACACCCGAGCTGGAACGGATGCTGACCCGCTCTGGAATCCGCCTTTATAAATATTGGTTCTCCGTGACTCAGGAAGAGCAAAAGCGCCGCTTTGATGCGCGCGAGACGGACCCTCTTAAGCAATGGAAACTGTCCCCCATCGACAAGGCAAGCCTTGATAAGTGGGAAGACTATACCGAGGCCAAAGAGGCGATGTTCTTTTACACAGACACCGCCGATGCCCCATGGACCGTTGTGAAATCCAATGACAAGAAGCGCGCGCGCCTGAACTGCATGCGTCATTTCCTGTCTACTTTGGATTACCCGGGCAAGGACCTGGCCGTAGCACAGGCACCACAACCGCAGATCGTCGGCAGCGCTAAAAAGGTGATCCACCGTGCAGACCACATTTTGGGCACCGCGCTACATCCTGACACCCGACGGGTGAAAGCCTGAACACATAGCAGCATGATTTGATTTGAGTGGCCCCTTTTCTAGCTGCGCACGGCCCCAAGCGTAGCCAGAGCCGCCGATTTGCTGGCGTCGGCAATTTGCTGCGCGGCCATGGCATCTGAACCAGCTGCGCGTGCCACGGTCAGCCCACCGATCAACGTCGCCAGAAAGGCCCACGCCCTATCAAGCTTTTCGCTTTGTCCCAAGTCTTCGGAAAGGCCCTTGGCAATCTCGGCGGCGATACGCTCCATCGTTTTTGCATATTCATGTTGGACGTCTGCGTCGGCCCGGACAACATCGGGGGACAAACCCGCCATAGCACATCCCGTTTCGGGGTCGTTGCGGTGCTCGGCTCCAAGATAGTAGTCAGCAAACGCTTTCGGCCAATCTTCACCACTCTCTTGGCGAAACCTTGGTAAAGCATCAAGCACATCCTGAAGACCGGACAGCAAGGCCACACGAAACGCCCCGTCCTTTGAACCCAAATGCGCATAGAACGCCCCCGAGGTGACACCCGCTTCTTTGGCAATCGAGTCGACGCCCACACCCCCAAAACCTGCACGGCGAAAACCCTTGCCCGCGGATTCGATTAGTCTCTTCCGTGTTTCCTCCGATTTTTTCATAATTTTTTCAGTCCTTTATACAAAATTATAACGTTCGTTATTTTTTGCTGTTGACGGCGGCGTGCTGCTAGAATAGCAAAATATAGAGAACGTTATAATTTGAGGCGCCAAGCAACACAAGAGACCAAGTTGGCGCCTTCACACAGAAAGGATGACATAAGATTTTTCGCATGCTCAGGCATGCGCATGGCGGAGCTTTGCCCCCCCGTACGACAACGCGTCCGCCAACTCCTCCGTCACTTTCGTTGCCCCAGCTAAAGTGACGGAAACCCCCTAAAACCACACACCCAATTTCCATTAGAAAGGACTCCTCATCTATGGATCGCAACGCATTTGTCTACACAGAATTGCAGGCCTCAGTACCATTCAACTTTGTGCCCTGGGACAAGCTGAATGACGCTATCGCAGAAGAGTCAGGCTTTATCGACAAAACTTGGTTCTCCGGTCTGAATACTCATTCGGTCGGCGGGTTGTACAGTTTTGCCAGCGTCGAAGACGCCCTGCACTATTGCACAGAATTCTTTCCGGCGCTTGCCCGCGATTTCGGTGTCGCGCAAACAACCCGCGTCTTCGATACAAGTCTAACCGCACAAGCAAGCGCAGAGATGGACTCTCCCCATTTTGGCGGCAAGGTCACGCAGGAACCGGGCGCGTTTGTTTACACCGAAGTACAGGCATCGGTGCCCTTCGAAAACGCACCTTGGCGCGACCGCAACCCAGTTCTCCGCGAGCAGAAAGGCCTGATCTCAAAAGTCTGGCTGAGCGGGCATAATACCCAAACGCTAGGTGGTGTTGATGCGTTCGACACGCTTGAGAACGCAATCGATTTTGCCATCAACGAATTCCCGAAAACCGCGGCGGCAATGAACGCCGCGTTCTATACGCGCGTCTTTGACGCTCGTGTCACCGAGGCCGCAAGCCGTGGCCTCAATTCTCCCTTCTATCTCTAACACTTACACTGATAACCCAAAGGAAAAACAATGAAATCTTCCCTATTTGCCGGAACAATGCTGGCTCTTTCACTCTCCTCCACTGCAGCGCTCGCAGCGGAATGCATCCAGATGGGTGGCGTTGCCATCCCGAACTTCTTTGGCGAAGGCGATGGTCAACCCATGATCATCTCGGCGACTTTGACCGGTACTGTTCAAAACGCTGCCGGCAAGATCACCGCTACCCGCGAAACTGAAACAGGCCTTGAAATGGACATGGAGCACTATTTTGGCCGTGAAGATGGCGGTGCATTCCAAACAAAAGATCTGGGCATTCTAACTGCCGTGCCCGGCAAACCCGGTCGCTTTATGATCGAGATTACCTACGACATTCAGCCAGATGTCACACGCGGCACGATGAAAGGCTACAGCGGTCAATTCAACAGCTACGGATTGGTTGATCTGCGTGACGACGACGATTTGGTTGGTCTTGTTCGCTACGAAGGCGAAATCTGCCGCTAGTCCGTTCAACGACCAAAAAGGGGGTGGACGCAGTCCGCCCCCTACTTCGTCCACCAAAAAGGTATCAAACGTGACTGAAACAACAACGGCATCCATCATCCCGCATGGCATTCTTTACACCATGATCCGCGTCGCACACCTAGATCAGTCGATTGCATTTTATAGCGATATGCTCGGCATGACCGAATTGCGCCGCGAGACCTTCCCCGACGCACGCTTCACGTTGGTATTTATGGGCTATAGCGATCAACCCGGTGGGGTCACCGTTGAACTCACCTGGAACTGGGACAGCGACGGCTACACCCACGGGACCGGATTTGGCCATATCGCCGTAGCGGTTGCCGACATCTATGGTGCCTGTTCGCGTCTCGCCGATATGGGCGTCGAAATCCTGCGTGAGCCCGGCCCGATGAAAAACGCACCTACAGAGACGGGCGAACGCGAACAAATCGCATTTATTGCTGATCCGGACGGATACCGCATCGAACTTATCGAAGATCACGCCTGACCGGGCATGAGCCATCACCAAGGAGACAAACATGAACCGACGCGATTTTTTATTAACGGGGGCCAGCGGCCTGACCGCCATGTCAATCCCAGCCAAGCTGAAAGCGGGCGATCTTCATCAACTCGGCGGGGCCCAACGCTTCAAGGTTGGCCAGACGACGATCACGGCACTTTCTGACGGCTACGTTGATCTGATCAACTCCGAGACGCTCGTGGGTATCGACGAAGACGGCTATCAAGACTCAGTGACGCTGGCAGGTCGCGGACCCGGCTCTTTGCAATCTGACATTAACGCGTATTTGGTTGATGATGGCCAGCGCAAGGTGCTGATTGACGCCGGCGGCAGTACGTCCTTCATCGCAACATTGGGCGGGACGCCTGATGCGTTAAAGCTTGCGGGCTACCGCCCCGAAGATATCACACATATCCTGATGTCGCACCTGCACCCCGATCACGTCTCCGGTGTTCTAAATGACGACGGCACAGCGCTGTATCCCAACGCAGAGATGGTCATCCATGCGAATGAATTTGATTTCTGGATCGCATCGGACGCCCATTTACGGATGACCCAGATGGCTCCGTTCTTTGACATCGCACGCAATGTTGCTGCTGCTTATGACGGACGCATCCGGCTTTATTCTGGCACCGACGTCGGAATCCCGGGCATTACCGCAGAACCGATGTTTGGGCACACACCTGGCCATGTCGGTTTTGTCATTGAATCCGCAGGAGAGCATGTGCTGGTCACCTCGGACGTTGTTCTTCATTCGGTCATCCAGCTGATGCATCCGGACGTCTCTGTTGCTTTCGACATTGACGCCGAAGCAGCGAACGCTGTCCGTCGTCGTATCTTTGAACGCGTCGTAGCCAGCCGCGAACGTGTGGTCGGTATGCATTTCCCGTTTCCCGGTCTGGGCCGGATCGAACGTGCTGGCGACGGGTATCGCTGGGTCGCAGAGGAACGGCATTTCTTTTAAATTGATGGTGTGGTGCCGGGCCTTTGGGTCCGGCACACAGTAATGAGAAAAGAAATCTGGCCTCAATTGAAACTGATGGCTGGAAATTCCAAATTCTGGTGCCTACGTAATTCCTCACGATATACGGCGCGTCATCGAGACCAAGGAGAAGCACATTGCTCACACAACTTGCAGAGAAAATTGACGACCCAATCGTTCAATTGTGGGCTTCTCTTCAGACCGAAGCATCAGCCATCGCAAAAAGCGAACCTTTCCTCGCGGCGATCCTGACGCGTTTGTTTACCGAGCCGGAAGATCTGCAAGGCGCGCTGGCACGTCATCTGGCGGGGCTTTTGGTGCCACATGACATGGACCAAGACGGGCTTGAAGCTGTGCTCATAGAGGCCATAGAAAGCGCTCCATCCTTGGCTGCAGATGCGGCGCGCGACCTTTGTGCCGTGTTCGAACGTGACCCTGCGTGCGAAACGCGGGCGCATGCCTTGTTAAATTACAAAGGGTATCAGGCGCTACAGGCGCACCGCATTGCGCATGTGTTCATGGCACAAGGCAGACGTGCGCTGGCTTTCTGGCTTTCAAATCGGGTGTCCCTGGTCTTGGGTCCCGATATCCACCCAGCTGCGCGGATTGGGTCGGGCATTATGCTCGACCACGGCTCTGGGATCGTCATCGGTGAAACAGCGGTGGTCGAAGACGACGTCTCGATCCTGCAAAACGTGACACTGGGCGGCACCGGAAAAATGGACGGGGATCGCCACCCGAAAGTCCGGCGCGGCGTCATGATCGGGGCTGGATCCAAGATCATCGGCAATATCGAGATTGGCGCCTTCAGCAAGGTCGCCGCCGGAAGTGTGGTTCTAAAAGACGTACCAGAACGCTGCACGGTCGCCGGGATTCCCGCTCAGATTGTCCGGTTGCATCCGAAGTTCGAGGTGCCATCAGAGACGATGGACCAAAGTTGCTTTGAGTAAGGTTCGGTCGCCCCACCGGCGGCAGCCGCACCAAGGCGCAAGATAAAGACCGCTTAAGATCGCAACTCTGCAAAAGTCTCTTTGTTCACACAGTATTCCGGAGCTTCCTCGACGCGCGTCGTCTCTTCCAGCAACCGGTCACATTTGCCGACCCCAGCACACCCACGACAGGCCGTGATCATGTCCGCGTATTGTGTGATATCGATTTTGCCTTCGTCCAATGCGGTCGACAAATCGACCTGACAGGCATTCGCCATTTTGATGACACGCCAAAAGTGTTCGCGAGCGTCGCCCAAGGTTTGCATCTTCGATCCTCCGTTTGCGGTTGATGCCTTTATGACATCATTCCGCAACCGGCTCTTTGCGCTGGATCAAGTCAGTAAGACGGCCCTACCCCTGTCGCCATCGCCTGAACAAGTGACGCCTCGGCCCAAGTATCACGCCCGCCGCGCATGCGGATTTCGGTCAACTGTGCTTGCGCCAAGACCATGTCGCCTGATGCCACATGCCCCTGCCCCATGTAAGAACGGGCCAGCAGGTTGTTCGGATCCGCGTCCAATGCAGCATTGTAGTAAGACATGCCCAATGCGACCCTTCCGGCCTTGCGATGCGCAAAACCATAGTACGTCAACGCCAGCGGTGCCTGTGGGTTTTCCAACGTATCCAACACATCCAAAGCCGCCTGATAATACCCTTCATATGCCAACTCGCGCACATCGTTCATACGCGCACTGTCGTCGTTTGTGCTGTCTTCTGGGCTCATGCAGCTTTGCGTAGCAAGGTCCCATACCAGACCGTCGGAACAGACGGTTGTGGTCTCAGACGGTTTCGGGGCTACATCGCTGCCGCTCCCGGCGGCAATTGCAGCCATTGGAAACAATGCAAGGGTCAAAGTCGTCAAGCGCATCAGGTTCTCCATTCGTGTTTCTACAAAAGTAGGGTCCGAACCCATGAAGGAAAGCTCTGGCGGACAGATAGCAGCTGCAATCCGCCGTAGGAGATTACTCAGAGCGCCAGATCAACCATCAAGGCATCCTTGGTGTAATCCTCTTTCGCAGCCGCCCGTTTGACGCGCCCTTGTTCGACGACGGTGAAAGTATCCGCAATCCGGTAAGCAAAATCAGCGTTCTGTTCGACCAGCACAATCGCAATCTGCCCTTGATCGCGGAGTGTCTCAAGCGCGTCCCCGATCTGCTGGATCACATTTGGTTGAATGCCCTCGGTCGGTTCATCAAGTAACAGCACCTTTGGCTTGGTGATCAATGCGCGCGCGATTGCAAGCTGCTGTTGTTGACCCCCCGATAGATCCCCACCACGGCGTCCTTGCATTTCGCGCAAGACGGGGAACAGGTCAAAAACATACCCCGGTATCTGGTGCTCGGCCTTGGGCAAACAGGCAAAGCCCGTCTCAAGGTTTTCAAGCACCGTCATCATCGGAAAGACCTCGCGCCCTTGCGGCACATAGGCAATACCGGATCGCGCTGCATGATAGGCAGAGCCTAACGGCACCGTGTCACCGCCGACCATAACCGTGCCGCCCGCAACTGGATGCCGCCCCGACACGGCCTTTAACAGGCTGGTTTTGCCGACACCATTATTGCCCATCACCGCTGTGATCTGACCAACCTCTGCCGTCATCGACACATCAAACAGGATTTGGCTTTGCCCGTATTTCAGGTCGATGTTGCGGATATCAAGCATGGGCGCGCCCCAAATACACATCAATCACCGTCTTATTCGAAGTGACGTGATCAAGACTACCTTCGGCCAGAACTGACCCTTCATGCAGCACAGTCACTTTACAATCCAGCCTTCGCACGAACTCCATATCGTGTTCCACAACGACAACCGCGCGTGTCTTGGCCGCCTCCTTGAGGATATCCGTGGTCTTTTCGCGCTCTTCGGGTGTCATGCCCGCAGCGGGTTCGTCCACCAGCATCAAGCGCGGTTCTTGCGCCAAAAGCATGCCGATTTCCAACCATTGCTTTTGCCCGTGGCTCAGCTCTCCGGCGACGCGGGTCAGGCTGTCTTCCAGCCCGATCTGGGCTGCGACCGCTTCGATCCGCGTGGCGTTCGTTTCTGTCTTTTTGTGCATCAAAACGGCAAAAGGGTTCCGCGGCGTCTTCAACGCCATGGCCAGATTTTGACGGACAGTTTGCGCCTCGAACACGGTGGGCTTTTGGAACTTGCGCCCAATCCCTTCCATCGCGATCTGACTTTCCGACATCCCCAAAAGAGAGATGTTTCTGTCGCCCCAAATAACCGAACCTTCGTCCGGTTTCGTCTTGCCTGTGACAATATCCATAAACGTCGTTTTGCCAGCGCCGTTCGGGCCGATGATTGCGCGCAATTCGGCAGGGGCGAAGTTGATCGACAAGTTATTGATCGCGCGAAACCCGTCGAAAGACACTGACACGCCAGAAACCTCTAGCAACATGCTCATGACTGTTTCCTCACCAGAAAATCAAACAAGCCGCCGATGCCTTTGGGAAAGAACAGCGTGACCACGACAAACGAGAAACCCAGCAAAACCAGCCACCAATCCGTCCATTGCACGACATAAAAACCAAGGTTGATGTCAGGTGCGCCACCGCCCGTGAACCAGCTGGACAACAGCGAAACAAAGGCCGCACCGATGACTGCCCCATAAAGCCGCCCGCGCCCGCCGATGGCGACCCAGACCGCCAGATAGATCGACGCAATAGGCGCGATTTCACCGGGGTTAATGATGCCTGCTTGGGGGTAATAAAGCGCGCCCGCGATACCCGCGACAACCGCTGTCGTAGTGAAAATGAACAGCTTATAGCTTTCCACATGATAGCCTAAAAATCGCACGCGGGCTTCGTTATCACGGATACCTTTGACAACGCTTCCCATCTTGCCGGACACGACCCAAGCAAAGAAAAAATAGCCCGCACCAAGGGCGATGGCCGAGGCGATAAAGAATACGATCGAGATCGCCGCCTGCGACGCATCCTCGTATCCGGGGATATTTTGAAGTCCAGACAGGCCGTTATTGCCGCGCAACCCGCTGTCGTTCTGGAATAGGTAAAGCGCCAGTGCCAGCGTCATGGCCTGCGTCAGGATCGACAGATAGACCCCAGTGACACGACTGCGAAACGCAAGCCAGCCAAAGACCAACGCCAACAAACCCGGCACCAGTACAACCATCAAAAGCTGTAAAAGCAGATTGTCCGCAAAGGCCCAGATCATCGGAAATTCCGAACTGCCCACGACCCCGAATATCTGGTTGCCAATCGCGTCTGATATCTCGGCTGGCGTGGCAGGCAGCGGCTGACCAGCAAGGCTTTCCAGCACGATCCCTTCGGTGCGCGCATACATCAGCCACATGCCAATAGCATAGCCGCCGATGCCAAAGAACGCGAAATGGCCCAAGGACAGGATGCCACAATACCCCCAAACCACATCCATCGCGATAGCGACCAGACAAAGGCAAAGGGTCTTGCCTAGGGTTTTGACAAAGGAGGTGGAAATCATGTCCACGCCTGTCACCTCGGACAACAGCGTCACGATGACCGTGAAGACCGCCAGAATTGCGATGAACCAAAGAACCGATGGGTTATGTGCCATAAATGAGCGCTGCATCATACTAATCCGCCGCCGCGCGGCCCTTAAGGGCGACGATACCCTTGGGCCGGAATTGAATGAAAAGAATGATGAACAAGATCATATAGGTCTGAGCCGCGAGCGTATTGCTGGGGTTCAACCACTCGATCCCTTTTTGCAGGAAGCCGATCAAAGACGCACCCGCAAGCGTGCCCCAAACATTGCCAACGCCGCCAACAACGACGGTCATAAAGCTTTGCACGATGTAGTCTGCGCCCATCTCAGAGGTAACCTTGGCGTATAGCCCGATGGCCACGCCAGCGATCCCCGCAATCCCTGATCCCAATCCAAAGGTCAGCATGTTGATCCGATCAGGGTTGATCCCCATCGATGCCGCCATGCCGGGGTTTTGGGTCACCGCGCGGACTTCCAGACCCAGCCGCGTCCGTTTGAGGACAAACAGGATGAGCGCGAGAAAGATCAGCGCGAGCACGAAGATTGCGATGCGAATATAGCTGATCGCAATGACGTCATTAAACACCAGCGCACCGTCCAGCCATTCGGGTGATGTCAGCGGACGGGCCTGGGTGCCAAAAATGTTCTTGGCCAGTTGTTGCAACGCAATTGAGATACCAAAGGTCGCCAAGAGCGTCTCGAGCGGGCGATGATACAGATGACGGATCACCAGCCGCTCCATCGCGACGCCAGCACCAAAGGTGATCGCAAAGGCAAGTGGCAGCGCGATGATGATCGACAACGTATAATCCGGCACGAACTGCTGGACCACAAACCCGGTATAAGCGCCCATCATGATGAATTCGCCATGCGCCATGTTGATAACACCCATCACACCAAAGGTGATGGCAAGCCCGATCGCTGCAAGAAAGTAGATCGAGGCGAGCGATAGGGCATCAAGCCCAAGATCGACGGTCTGGCTCAGACCAACCCGCGTTTCAATCGCGGTCAATGCTGCGCGGGTGGCGTCTGTAATCGCTTCATCCGGTTCATCATAGGCAAGATAAAAAGTATG
>ENA-OQVM01003537-OQVM01003537.1-marine-metagenome-genome-assembly--contig:-NODE-3537-length-16823-cov-5.464648_pt1 | contig 16823 bp, 15 predicted proteins | sample MGYA00237776_ERZ505498 | MGnify/ENA primary metagenome ERZ505498 (study PRJEB26159, sample SAMN06265151) | marine metagenome | isolation source: Helgoland LTER site | place: Germany:Helgoland, sampling... | reverse complement strand
GGTCCGGACTGGTGCGCGGCTTCCCCAAACCCAAGGTGACATTCACCCCCGTATCAAAATCCAACAACTTAAGTGGAATCAATCCCTGATCGTGATACATGCAGAGCACGGCATCATACTCACCATCTGCCGCTGGACGAAAGATGGTATCAGGAGGATGCGGCCCACTGAAGATAGCCCCCTTGGCAGCTTGTTGTAACTCAGCTACCGCAGGCCCGACAATCTCGACATCCTCAGAGCCGAAGGCTCCATTTTCCCCAGCATGGGGGTTCAGTCCGCAGACAGCAATCCGTGGCGATTGAATGCCACGTTGCCGGCAAAAATCTGCCAATAGACGCCCCACCCGCACAATCTCCTCCCGCCGCAATAGCCCTGGCACATCAGCCAGCGCCACATGAATAGTGACCAGCGCCACCGTCAAATTTTTACCCGTTAGACACATCGCATGATTATCACATCCGAGCCGCTCAGCAAAAAACTCCGTCTGCCCAGGGAAATCAAAGCCGAGCTCGTGCAGACCCTCTTTCCCTACAGGAGCTGTTACCACCGCGTCGATCTGACCTCCTTTCAGCATCTGGGCAGCCTGCTCAAGCGCATCCAATGCAGCTCTGGCAGTGGTAGCATCTGGCTTACCCAGCACCGCGTCTACTTGCTCACCAATGATCTGATATGAGCATGCTGAGCTGAGTTCACCTGAGGCTAGTGCTGCCGCCACAACCTCAGGGCCAATGCCCGCCTGGTCACCTCTGGTAATGCCAATGATTGCCTTGCCTTGTTCGCTCATCCTTATGCCAGCATCATTCTATGAGATTAGGATAAGATCAACGAGAATAAGAGAAGGGTTGCATGTCACCACACCCAACGCATATAATTAGTTTATCAGTCATGGCCACGCAAGGCACCAACCCACCAAAACCCAACGCCTCGAAGGCCAGGAAGGCTTACGCAGGCATCCTGCCCAAGAAGGGCTGGCCTCGCAGGAATTACCACTTCCTCCGCCATCGCTTGTTACCCCAGGTTTTTCAGAAACGTAACGGCTCCAGTCAGGAGCCGATTCCTCAGCCGCCCGAGGCAGGAAAAATACGCATCACCTGGATCGGGCACGCCTCGTTCCTCGTCCAATTCCCCGATCACTCCGTCATCATCGACCCCAATTGGGCAAACTGGCACGGTGTTGTCAAACGACAGCGGGCTCCCGGCCTCGGCCTTGAACTCATGCCGCTGGTCGACTTGGTCCTGGTGACTCACGCCCACTTTGACCACCTGCATAAAAAAAGCCTCAAGATTCTCGAATCTCACGAGGGCATCGTGGTGCCCTCAGGCAGCGGCGCGCTGGTAAAAAAACTCGGCTTCAACAGCGTTCATGAAATGTCCGTCTGGGATGAACTCACCTTTGATGACCTCACCGTGACCCACACACCCAGCCATCACTGGGGAGCGCGTTACCTTCACGACACCCATCGTGACTACGGTGGCTACATGGTCTCATCTGGGGTCTGTAAAGTCTTTCACTGTGGAGATAGTGCCTACTTTGACGGCTTCCAAGAAATCGGCAAGCATCACACCCCCGATGTCGCATTGATGCCCATCGGCGCCTATGATGCTCCCAGCGGCAGGGACGTGCACATGAATCCCGAGGAGGCCATCCGTGCTTTTATCGAAATGGAGGCCGGCATTCTCATACCCATGCACTATGGCACTTTCCCACTGGGCAACGAACCCTATCATGAGCCCATCGAGCGCCTTGTATCAGAAGCCGAGCGCCTCGGCGTTGCCGATCGGGTGCTGGTGCTTGAGGAAGGTGTTGGCGTTGAGGTAGAGTGTTTGGCAGAAACCAAAAGCTGATCTGGTCCCCATGCATTGAGAAACCCAAGCATCAGCCCCCATCAAAAGCCCGTATCAACAACCCGCATGATCAGCCTGTATCGCCACTATTTCGAAGTAATTACCGTCTTGCAGTTTGAATTTATTTAAGTAATCTTAACCATCTTCTTTCCCAGCCCGTTGCTCGGGCTCATGTTCGGCATGAGATCACGCAGAAAATCAATCAGTAGCAGACAAAGGCGGACACGCACACGCAATAGCAGGCGCGATGGTCGCCCTACCTTGCGCCAGGCGTTTCACGATGCCAACCTCCGTGCCAAGCAACGCGCCAACAGGCGTATGGGCAGACGCCACGGCCTGAGCTCCATGCAAGCTGCCATCGCAGGTACTGCCAATGACGGCATGATCCACCTCAACATCGGCCAGCGCATGCTTCGCTGGTTGACGGCCCTGATGCTACTGCCCTTCTGCGTCATAGCCACAAGAGCCCTGCTCAATGTCGGAGTGGGCTCGGGGGCAGAGGAAACTTTTTGGCGAGATTTGGTCACATCCGAGCATTTCCTCTATTTTGGCATCGGATGTGTCTTGATGATGGGCTGGTTTTTCACTGGCCTGCTGGAGCGTCTCTTTCTTTACTTTTATGTTCTGGGACACGAGCTCACCCACGCCGTTTTTGTCTATGCATGTGGCGGCAAAGTCGGCGGCATTCACGTGACCGCTGATGGTGGCTATGTGATGACCAATAAAAGCAATGCGCTGATTGCCCTGTCCCCCTACTTCGTCCCCTTCTGGTCTGTGGTGATTCTCGGCATCTCGACCGTGATCGGATTATTTAATAAGTTCGGATTATTTTATGAGATCCCGCATCACGATCACGCCCTCTACTTCCTGGTCGGCTTCAGCTGGTCCTTTCACCTGCTTTGGACATTGTGGATGATCCCTCGGGACCAACCTGACCTGAAAGAAAACGGCGTCTTTTTCTCACTCGTGGTGATCTATCTTGCCAACGTGGTCGTCATTTCTATTCTTCTATGCCTCGCATTGGATGATTTATCCTGGGATCATTGGTACAATGAGCTGGTTAACTCTTGGGAATACCTAAAAAGTTTCATGTCTAAGATTGATATTTCATCGATATTAAACACGAAGATATGATGAATATCAAAAAATTGTGACTTTTTAGTTGCGCTTTTCCAAAAACTTTGTAATTTAAAGACATCGCTCAGCAATGGGCGACATTTGGGGGGGAACAGCTCCGTCAGCAAAGTCTTCGGACAGCGTTGACGGGGCTGTCATTTTTTAAGCCACTAAGCCCATAAAAATCTTGGGCCGCCCTTAAGATTCTTAGGCCTCTCTCAGGCCCTTTAGGCAAAGCCGTCATCATCCTCAGGCACTGGCGGGATGAGGTCATCGCGTAGCAGCAAGCGCTCCACGGAAAGATCATCCAACAAACCCTCTGGAGTCTGCTGAATCACTGCTGCGTATGGGGTAATGCGATCCACCTCGGCAATAGCAGCGTGCACCATCGATGAGATGATATCGGCATCAAATTTATCACGCTCAAACAGATTGGTGATGCGGAACATTAATTGCTCCCGATCCAGATCATATTCCAAACTCCCCAGCGTGAGCTTTTTGTTCGCTCGTGCGAGCAGCTCGAGAATCAAGGGCTCATGTTCTGTCTCCACACTCATCGGCGCCTCCCCCACAATGGATAGGGCATTGATCTGAATAAATGCCTGCGCATGGAGATGCACTGAGGTGTGATAAGCTTCAAAGACAGTGCGGATGACGTCCTTGCCTTCAAGCTGCTCAAACTGCCAGCCTTGCTTACCAAAGGCATCCATGACGGACTGAATCTGAATTGATGTTGGGCGCATATGTGAGGGTATTAGTTCCTGCTGGCCGGCGATTAGTCAATGCCCTTACGTCATTATTCGCAACAGCTATGACATCAATGGCTATTTCTCTATCTCTTGCTGTAATTGCTTGATCTGGTCACGCAAGTGAGCGGCTCGTTCAAACTCGAGCTTGGCGGCAGCTTCACGCATTTCCTCCTCGAGCTCTGAGATCACATTGACCACATTGTAGCTCTCTTGGTCGCTGGCTACGAGCCCTTGGTTCAGCTCGTCTGCCGTCTCCTTGTTGGACTGATGTTGACTCAGGCTCTCCTGAACAGCCCGGACCACACCCTGCGGAGTGATACCGTGTTTCTCGTTGTGTTCCATTTGTCGAGCCCGGCGATACTCGGTAATATCGATCAGCGCCTGAATAGAATCCGTGACCACATCACAAAAAATGACGCACTCGCCATCGACGTGACGGGCAGCTCGACCCGCCGTTTGGATCAGTGCGGTTTCATTGCGCAAGAAACCTTCCTTATCAGCATCAAGGATGCAGACCAATGACACCTCCGGAAGGTCCAAGCCCTCCCGTAACAAGTTGATACCCACTAGCACATCAATTTCTGCAGCACGCAGTGAGCGCAGAATTTCTACGCGTTCAATCGCCCCCACATCTGAGTGAATATAACGCACCCTTAACCCCGTCTCTTGAAGATATTCGGATAAGTCTTCTGCTGTTTTTTTAGTTAGCGTGGTAACGAGCACTCGCTCATTTTTCTCCACGCGCTCACGGCACATATCGATCGTCGCATCGATCTGACCTTTGAGCGGCTTCAGCGTAAGAATAGGATCGAGAAGGCCCGTTGGACGAATGATTTGCTCAACCACGAGGTTCGTTCCCGCCGCATGGACATCAAAGTCATCGATGTCTTCATCAGCACCACTGGTATGAACATGTTTGCGGATTTTCTTGAGCGCCTGAGCCGCAGATATCTCACCCCGTTTCCACGGAATGTATTTTTTATTATCAGGCCTGGAGTTAATGAATTCAAAAGGACCAGGTGTGGCTGACACATAAACACGCCGGCCCGTCACCTCCATGAACTCGGCAAACTTAAGGGGTCGGTTATCAAGAGCACTGGGAAGCCTGAATCCATGATCTACCAATGTGGTCTTGCGGCTCTTATCCCCCTCGAACATACCTCCAACTTGTGGCACGCTGACATGGCTCTCATCCATCAGCAGCAGGTAATCATCGGGAAAGAAGTCCAGCAAGGTATAGGGCCGGGCACCTGGATCACGCCCAGTAAGGTGCCGTGAGTAGTTCTCAATGCCCTGGCAGAAACCCATTTCCTGCATCATCTCAATATCAAAATCCGTGCGCATACGGATACGTTGCGCCTCGATAAGCTTCCCCTTCTCCTCAAACCAGCTGACACGCTCCGCGCATTCTTTCTTAATGTCATGGATCGCTTGGTTTAACTTATCCTTGTCGGTGACAAACTGCTTGGCTGGGAAAAAAGTATGACTGTCTAGGATATCAATGCGATTACCCGTGAGTGCATCAATCTCTGAAATGCGCTCCACCTCATCACCAAAAAATTCAACTCGGATCGCAGTATCCTCGAGATAGGCGGGATGCACCTCAACAACGTCGCCACGAACTCGGAACTGACCACGGGAAAAGGCGATGTCATTACGCTCAAACATCAAGCTCACCAGACCCGCAAGAAATTCTTCGCGATCCAGCTGATCACCAGTTTTCACCGGCAGCATCATATTTTGATAATCCTCAGGAGACCCAAGGCCATAAATACACGAGACTGAGGCCACCACGATGACATCCTCACGCGTAATCAAGGAACCCATCGTGCTCAGGCGCAGGCGCTCAATCTCATCGTTCACTGAGCTGTCTTTTTCAATGTAGGTGTCCGATCGTGGAATGTAGGCCTCTGGTTGATAATAATCAAAGTAAGAGACAAAGTACTCAACCGCATTGTCTGGGAAAAAACTCTTCAGCTCAGAATACAACTGAGCCGCCAGCGTTTTATTGTGACTCATCAACAAAGTCGGCTTACCAATGCGCTCAATGATGTTAGCCATGGTGAACGTCTTTCCCGAGCCGGTGACACCTAAGAGCGTTTGATGCCCATTGCTCGCCTCGATTGATTTTACCAGCTTTTCAATCGCAGGCGCTTGATCTCCTGATGGTTGGTAATCGCTATGGAGGGTGAAGGGCAAGAGTTTAACTGTTGGTGAATGCTCCCGTCCAATAACACAGGATTACTTATTGAACAAATGCTGATATCGGCACACAAAAGAACTTGTGACCGCCAGTAACGATAGATCAATCAGAGAAAAAATACGCAGTGCGTTACTGCCCTCTGGTCCAAAATCAATTGCCGAGCCAGAAAAAGAGCTGCGCTTTACTCGTGCCGGCCAGGCACCCCTATTTTACATTATTGCCGCGCTCACGGTCGCTGCAGGAATTGGCCTTGTTATTCTATCCACACAAAAGTGGGGAATGGACGCCCCTCCCCTACAAAACTGGTGGTGGCTTGGCATCCCCGACCTGCTCATCGGCTTTTGGTTCTTCCGTCTAGGAATGCGCTGCAGCCAGCATGCTTATTTAATACTGACTCCTTTGGGCATAGAGATTTTCCCCTTTTTTAATGCCCAGAAAAACCTGCAAGTCATCTACTGGACTCAGATCGCTGAAGCCGAAGTCAAAGACGGCAAGCTTGTGCTGCATTTCTCTGAGCAAAAAAATAGCGGTGTCGTTGCTTCACTCCACCCGATTCCCACGCAGCAACGAGACTTACTGAAGAGGGCCGTCGATGGCCGCATGGAACAGCGTCAGATGGAACAGCGTCAGGCAATCAACAACTAGGCAAGACACACCACAAAAAAACCACGTCGAGGACGTGGTTTGTAATGGGGGTATTTAACGGGGTCTTTGAATGGTCATGATCCCGTCCATTGACACAATGACAATGGACGGGTGACAAATAGTTCAGATTGCTCTGCTAGTTGACGGCAACAGCATCGTTACCAGTTTCGCCGGTACGGATGCGGATTGCGGATTCAACAGGTGAAATGAACACCTTGCCGTCACCGATCTTTCCGGTGTTGGCGCTTTTGACGATAGCTTCAGCAACAGTAGCTGCATCCTCATCATCAACGATGATTTCGATTTTTACCTTGGGGAGGAAATCGACTGTGTATTCACTACCGCGATAAATCTCGGTGTGTCCTTTTTGGCGTCCGAATCCTTTGACTTCTGTTACTGTCATTCCTTGAACGCCGACGTCAGCGAGGGACTCCTTTACTTCTTCAAGCTTGAAGGGTTTGATAATGGCTTCGATTTTTTTCATGATGGTCAGTGGTTGGTAATCTATGGTTTGTAGTTAATAAGACAAGCAAGCATCGTGCCAATTTATACAGATATAGCTAAAATTGTTTGTTTTTCGTGCTTATTTTCCCCGATTCTCAGCAAATCAGGCTCATTTTCTGGCGAATCGACCACCCGGCAACTGGCATACAAGACCTTGAATCTCAAGCTTAAGCAGCATGGCATTGACTTCTGGCAGCGGCAGGCGGGTTTCCGTGAGGATTTCATCAACTCTCAAGGCATCATCACCAAGGGCATCATGAATGACCCGCTCTACACCGTCAAGCTCGGGAAATACGGGCAGCTCAGCTTCTGTGGACTCAGACATGGTCCCCTCGCTCTGCAGAGGGAGTATGGAAAGATCATCCAGAATATCTTGCCCCCCCGTTACTAATGTCGCGCCTTCTCGGATGAGCGAGTTACACCCAGCAGAAGACGGCCGGTCAATTTGTCCAGGAACGGCATAAATCGGCCGTCCTAACTCTCCGGCAATGTTGGCAGTGATGCGGGCCCCAGACCATTCTGGACACTCGACAACCACCACAGCCCGCGACCATGCCGCTACTATCCTATTACGCATAGGGAAGGTTTTTTTACTCGGCGGGGTGTTTAATGAAAATTCGGAGACTACCGCACCATAGCCTGAGGCAATTTTTTCAGCGAGTGCCATATTTTCAGGTGGGTAAACTTGCCCAAGCCCTGATCCGATAACGGCAATGGTGCGGCCATTGGCTGCCACCGCACCCTCGTGAGCATGGGTATCAATACCTCGAGCGAGGCCAGATATGATGGTGAAGCCGCTCGTTGCCAATTGGAACCCAAACTGGCGAGCTGTCTGAATCCCGTAGTGTGATGTTTTTCGCGAACCGACGATTGCCAATGCATGACGATCGGCCGGCTCTATTGATCCCCAGACGTAAAGCACCAATGGTGGGTCGTAACTCTGCCTGAGAGCCTCTGGGTATTCTTGATCTTCTAGGGTAAGGACCGACAAACCACGGCGATCGACCTCACCAATCTCCGCCGCCAGGTCAATTCGGTTTTCCCAATCGCTGATGATCTCGGCAGTCTCTGCACCAACGCCGTGCACTGCCATCAAGCTTGCTGGGGATTGACTTAAAATTTTACCAGCACTGCCAAAATGATCCATCAAGCGCCGCACCCTTACCGGTCCTATCTTGGGCAACATATTGAGCGCTATTAGCGCCTCACGACAATTCATAGATTTAATCTAACGGTTCTGACCGCAATGCCAAATCCCAAATACAATAAAAGCAACAAGCTTACTCTGAAACACAAAAAACTCCTTTCGCATAAAGCGGAAGGAGTTTTGAAAGGTCCGGATATATTCCGGATGGCCCTGATTAAGCCTTGAGCTTGGGCTTGCCTGTTCGGCGTACTGAGGAGCCGAAGCGCTTTTGAAATTTATCGATACGTCCCGCTGTATCCACAAACTGTTTCTGGCCTGTGAAGAAGGGGTGTGAATCGGACGTGACGCCCATTGAGATAATGAAGTGATCAACACCGTCGATTTGCTCAACCTTGGAAGACTTAGCAGTGGAACGTGTTATAAAACGTGTGCCAGTTGTCATGTCTTGGAAGGCGACGGGGTGATATTCAGGATGCAAATCTTGTTTCATAATTAATTTAAGTTACTGCCACCACGTTTCCGGCGCGGCGGGATGGGGAAAATGCATTATTTACGAGCTGTGTCAAGTCGTTACCTGAATTTTTGATGCCCTCATGGAGCATTGATATGCCCGTTTCATGGTCTTTGTGCCGGCAATGACTCTCAAAAATAGCCTCCGTTATCGTGGCTTGAGCTTAGCGCTTTACGCTCAATACTTCCACAATTCATAATTATCCCATGATTCGCTGGCACGCTTGTTGCCGTTCACATAGGACTTGTTGATCCACTTTTTTGCCATCGCACGGTTTTTTTCAACCCCTCGACCGTGATAAAAAGATTCACCCAATTCATGTTGGGCTTTTGCCTGGTTTTGAATAGCCGCTTTTTCAAACCACTTGAAGGCATTCTCAGAGTTCTGCTCTGTGCCTATACCCTGCTGGTGATAAACACCGACGCTGTATTGCGCTTCAGCGTGTCCCCCCTCTGCCGCCTGACCAAACCATTTAAAGGCACTGAAAGGGTCTTTCAGAGTACCCTCACCATAGTGGTAACAAAGGCCTAAGCTGTATTGCGCTTGAGCGTCACCTTGCTGAGCTGCTATTTCGTAAAGCTCAAGAGCGACATTGGGAACAAAGGTTTTAGACCCTAGCCTATCGTCATGTATCGCCGGCAGAGCATCATTATCCACCCCAGGCAAACCGTCTAAACCTGACTGGGTAGACTTTTTTTGTTGTCCTGCAGGCATTCCCATCGTGTCGAGATTACGTAAGCGCTCCGATCGCTCGACCCGCCCTTCTTCTGATCTTGAGGACAGCTTTGCATCACGCTCCTGGGATTTTGCCTTCTGGTTCTTAGACTTCATAATTTAAGGTATCTCAGAGTCTAAAATAAATTGCCTGCCAGCGCAACACTCAATGATTAGCATTATAAGTGAGCTAAATCTATGCCGCTTTACTCAGCCGCCGCTACAGAAAGCACCTCGCCCTTCACCTTGATTGTCTCAATGGGATATTGGCCGACAACAATGTCATCAAAGCTGATCTCACCTGAAGCCTCGATAATATCATCAAAAGTGATCTCTTGCGCACCTTCCAAATCAACACCTGATATATCATAAAATGAAAACCTTACGGTAATGCCCGTGACAGGATAGGTATTGTGGTTGGTCATTTTAAATTTCACCACCATGTCCTCCACTTCGACCATATTAATGTCTTCGGAAGGATTCATCCATAAAGGCTCGGTCAGCACAATTGAGTCAGCCACGGGACTCAAAAAAATCTTCTCCTTAGGCTCCTCAACCTTAGGGGCCACCACGACGAGCTCTGGCTCAGCGGGCTCATAGAGCACATAAGCCATAATCACTGCCAGCAGCACAAAGCTCACAATAATGGCGATGGTGTTGCTTTTTTGCTTTGGCATGGAAGCCCCACCACCTGCAACCTGTGCATCGTATCTATGCATTTCGGAAGAATTGCCGGAACCCTGATGTTTGTGCATGGCGATTTGTTAACATAACTTGATCTATTCTCACAACAAAAACCTCCATTGATTAGGGCGAGTTTCAGGAAGGACTATTCATGACTTACCATCGTCATGCGCTAATCATACGCTAACTTTGCGCTCTCCTGGCACCGCAGCCAACAAACAAATGCCTAGCTCTCTGAGTCCTCAGCGCCCTCGGCCTTGGCTTTCTCTGCGGCTTCTGCAGCGAGCTCAGCTTCAAAATCCGCCTCCAACTTCGCTTGCTTCTCTGCCTCGCTAAGTTCGGCGGCCTCCTTTTCGGCTTTCTCGAAAGCCGCGTCCTCTGCGGCCTGCTGAGCCGCTAGCTTTTCGGCCCTCGCTTCCTCTTTAGCCCTACGCTTATCTTCTTTCTTCTGCTCTCGCTCGCGACGTTTTTGATCTTTGCTTGGTGTGAAGGCCATGGGTCAATCTTGTTGTAGTTTAAATGAAAGGTGAATCGGTGACAGGTAAACCCTGCTTCAGACAACGGCGACATCCGCTGCTGTTCGACTTTCATACATAGTGGAAGCCTTCTCAACCAAGAAAAAATGAAAAATAAGCCAAAAAAATAAAATAAAGGGCTCTGGCATCACAACAATCACACCCGTCTACCTTGTTCCTTGTGCCGAGCCCGTCGTTGAACTAAGCATGTGTTCCCATGAATTCCTATTTTGAAAAGCTTGGACATACTGTGCTCGAACGCTGGCGGCAGCAAAACTTCTCGCTCGAAGCCTTTCCACAGCTTGCCAAGGTCGCTATCGATGAAACCCCGCCGTCTGAGAACGTCGACCTCGAGGAGATGATTCATGAGTTCCTCGCCAACGACGATCAACCTTTTCAGAGCCAATCTGGATTCGGTCAGCCTGAAATCCTCGCCTTTAATGACCCACGCTTTTACATTCAGATCCTCTTTTGGATGGAGGGAACTACGGAAATCCATCAGCACGAATTCTCCGGTGCATTCCATGTCATGCACGGATCCAGTGTTCATTCCGAATTTGAATTCGCGGCGGCGAAGTCCGTAACGCCGCATATCCGCATCGGCGAGCTCCACACCAAAAAAATCGAGCTGCTCGAAACTGGGCGCACCGTGCCCATCACATCTGGTCGGGAATGTATCCACTCCCTGTTCCACCTCGATACGCCATCGGTCACCGTGGTGGTCCGCACTCATCACGACCCCGGCACAGGCCCCCAGTATAATTACCTGCCACCCCACATCGCGCTCGACCCGATCCATGCCGATGCTCTGACCATGCGCCGCAAGCAATTACTCGACGTGCTCGAAAACCTCGACCACCCCGAATACGTCACACTGGTATGCGAAATGATCGGACGCCTAGATTTTGAGCGCGGTTTCAGCACACTGCTGCACACCATGCCGCGGCTGCAGGACCTCGACGAGTGGCAACCCGTTCTCGAGACCTTCCAACAAAAGCATGGCGAACTCGCCAAGGGAGTCGCTGATACTCTGGAAGAATGTCTTCGCCGGGAAACCATCTCCCAGATGCGCCACCACATCGATAACCCGGACCATCGCTTTTTCTTAGCACTACTGATGAACGTCCAGAACCGCAGCGGTATCCTCTCCCTCATCAGCGAACGATTTCCAGACCAGTCACCCATCGAGACCATCCTTGGCTGGGCAGAAGAGCTGCTTGAGCTCACCGACTTTGGTCTCGCCCTACTCGACGCCAGCTTTCCTGAAACGCTCGACGTAGACATCGAGGATCAGGCCGATTTACTGATAGGCGCACTGCAACACGCTCTTGAGCAAAACCCGGAAAACCAGACCGCTACTGCTAGTACAGAGCAAGCCGAGATCCACAGCGCCCTCTCTAGCTCCTGCCTGCGACCCCTGTTTGCGTGAAAGCGTAATTAAGGGGCTGACCATTTGTGGCGTTCACACTCCGCTTTATTGGCGCGATCTGTGATCAACCCTCAATCATATTGGCATTGACTTCCCTTTGTCCTGCCAGCTTATGGGCCTATGAAAATGATCATTAGAAACCTTTCTCGCAGCACCACAGAATCTGAAATCAAAGATCTGTTTGCCAAGTTTGGCGAGGTGACGGCTTGTGATCTCGTCATGGATAAACAAACAGGAGGTTCTAAGGGTTTTGGTTTTGTCGAGATGCCCAATCCCAAGCATGCAAAGTATGCTATTAAGAACCTGAACGATAAGACCATCGCCAATAGCCGCATCCGTGTGAAGGTAGCTGAAGAGAAGTAGGAACTAGATAGCGAGCATCAGAGCTCCGCTCCTTCATTTTACCTCATCGACGGCCGCTGGATCAACTTGGCAGGATTTCAAGGTTGCAGACCCAGCGGGAAAAATGGCACAAGGAGGCATGAAGTATTTCCTCTTACTGGTTCTGATCGCGCAGCCGCTTATGGCTCAATTTTCAAGTGATGTTGTCAGTGAAGACAGCGTGACCAAAATTGCCTTTGGCTCCTGCAATCAACCTCGTGCTAAGGACCAATCCATTTACCAGGCGATTCTAGACCAGAAGCCCGATCTGTTTCTTTTTATAGGTGACAACATTTATGGGGACACCACTGACATGGAAGTCTTCAAGAAGAGGTATCAGGCCCTCGCTGACACGGAGGGATACCAGAAACTGCAGGCGCAGACCAAGGTGCTCGCCACCTGGGATGATCACGACTACGGCGTCAATGACGGAGGCAAGTCCTACCCCAAACGCGTAGAATCCCAAAAACTCCTGCTTGATTTTTTCAATGAGCCAAAGGACTCCGTGCGCCGCACACGCCCCGGGATTTACACCTCCTACTCGTTTGGTAAAAAAGGCCAAGTCGTACAAATCATCCTATTCGACACCCGTTATTTTCGAGACGAGCTCCCTCGTTTACCCAAAAAAGCGCCTAAGAAAAAAGGCACCGTCGGCTGGTATGAGCCAAGCAAGGATACCAGTAAAACGCTGCTCGGAGACGCTCAGTGGAAGTGGCTCGAGCAACAGCTCCAGGTGAAAGCAGACCTGCGCATTCTTGCCAGTAGCATCCAGATGCTCTCCTATGAAAAAGGCATGGAAAACTGGGGCAACGTGCCTCATGAGCAAAAGCGGCTCTTTGATCTGCTCAAAAAATACCGCGCCAATCACACCGTAGCCATTTCAGGAGACGTGCACTTCACTGAGCTCTCCAAGGTCATGATTGGAGATTACCCGTTTTACGACCTCACCAGTAGCGGCATGACTCATGCAAGCGGGGGCTGGGCAAAGGCACCGAACAGCTTCCGGGTGGGCAAGTCACACGCACAGCTCAACGCCGGCCTGATCGAAATTGATTGGAAAAAATCCCAACTCACACTCAGCTCGTTCAACAACAAAGGCGAAACGCTCATCGAGCACCCGATCAAGTTCAGCGACTTGGAGTTCCCTGCAGAGTAAGCGGTAGTTCTTAGTTCCTCGTTCTTGGTTCTTAGTTGGCCGCTGCGCGGCTTATTCTCCATACTCCACCCGCAGGCTATGCCGTCCGGGCTGGGCGCTGAAATTGAGGGACTGTTTAGTTTCCTCGATGAAGCTCAAACCTGCGGGCAGGTTCTGGGTTTTGCCCTGCTGCCAGATGGTTTTGCCATCGGCGAGCACGGTGGTGATCTTGGCTTCATTGCCAGTGCTGTTTTTAGGTAGGCAAATAATGGCAGTGGTATCTGCGGGTGAGTCCAGGTCGAGCGACAGGCTCTGCGCGTCACGCTTGAGCTCAATGTGGATGTTGCCCTTAACACTGGGCACGTTGGTTTTGATATGGGTGAGCAGTGTGCCCATCTGTGGAGCGATCTGATAGATGCCATAGCCAGGGGTCAGTGGCGCAACACCAGCACCATACTGGGAAAGCAGGGTAAGAGCACCACCGCACCAAGCGTGGTTAACAGTACCACCACCGTAGCCCTTGTTGCCAATGCCCCAGCCTTCCCACAGTGTGCTGTAAGGGTGATCGGTCATCGCCTTAAAGCGTTTCTTGGTTCGGATGATGGCGTCGTCTTCGAGACCCATCATGTAGAGTGCCTCGCCGACGTATTTCTCCATGTAGGGGCTGCTGTGCTCCTGGGTTTTAAACACCTCACGAATGGCTGAATATTGCTCCACTTTGGCGAGGCCGGAGACCAAGGCGAGAGCGTGGGCACGGTCGTCAGTCTGGCCTTTGTAATCGGGTGAGCGGTATTCCTTGCCGTTCCAGAAGGTCTTGTTGAAGTTCGCCTCAATGCTCGCCATCTTGGTTTTGATGTCGGCAAGGTCACCCGTTTCTCCGAGGGCTTCGGCCATGTTGAGCTGGCCTTTGAGAGCGAGGTAATACCAGCCGTTGTAGAGAATGGTCATGTCCTTGTTGTTACCCCAGTCACCCCAGGTCCAGCCACCCTTGCGGGGTACTACGAGGCCGTCTTTGCCAAGCTTCCAGATGGAGAGGTAGCGTTTGACCGCGGGATAGACGGCACGAATGGTCTCGAGGTCACCACTGTAGAAGTAGTAAGTCCAGTAGCCGAAGTAACCAACGGAGTTGAGCATCTGCATCGGCAGTTCCCGGTCCCAGTTGCCGGCCGGAATCGGCGAGTAGATGGTGTGGTCTGGCCGTTGCCAGTTGGCGAGCTCGAGGATGCCTTTTTTCGCCAGTCCATTGGCACGCGTATCGAGCGCATAGAAGGCCTCGCCCATTTCGTTGACCATGTCTCCCCACCACTGCGCACGCTCACGGTCTGGGCAGTCCATATAAGTGTCACGCATAGTGATGTAGAGGGTGCGCAGGGCTTTCTGGCGGTAGAGATTGAGGAAGTCATCATTGCACTCAAAGGTGCCGGTGAACTCGGTGTTGTAACCCGTTTCACGATACTTGAGGGCGAGGATTTTGAAACCGGCGGGGATGGTGTAGTGCATCTCGTGGCCGTTCATCCAGCCGAGGCTTTCGTATTCCTGGACACCGTCTCGAGTGATGTATTCTGCACGGACATTAGGCGTGCCTCCTCCATGGTAGTTGTCCATGCGGATGTCGATTTGCTTGCCTGCCGGGCCTTCGATTTTCAGATAAGGGGTGACCTGCGCGTTGTAGGGCAGCTTGGCCTTGATCACTGAGCCGTCAGACACCTTGGGAAGCTCGGCAGCATTGCTGTAGTCTTTTAGGCCGAAGTCTTTCCAGAGTGGCACAGGACGCTCGACGAGATCATTCCACGGCGCACAGGGGGCCTTGCCGAGCTCGCCTGCTACTGCCCATGAGGAGTCATCAAAGTCGGGATTTTGCCAGCCGGTCAGATCGTCTCTGGCATCAAAGCGTATGTTGGACTCAGGCAGGCGGTAGTTGGGTAGCGGTGCTCCGGTATTGCCAAAAGCCGGATGAGTGAGTGCCTTCCAGCTAGCATCACTGAGCAAAGATTTACCGTCGATGTCGGCATCAAAGAGTAAACCCGCCTTGCCACTGCTCTTGTGGCTGAAGCCATGCTTGCCAAAGTACCAGAGCAGGACGGCGATGGTGTTCTCTCCCTCGACAAGGTGGGGCTCAAGGTCAACCACGTCGTAGTAGGTATCATTGGGGTTAGGCCCACGCTTGAGCTGACCTTCAAAGACGATCAGCTTACCATTAATCCAGAGCCAGTACTTAGAGTCGGCGGCAATTTTTGCTATCGCCTTTTTGGGGGCAGCATCAAGCTTGATCTGCTTGCGGTAAGCACTCCATTGGTTGGCACCATCGGCATGGGCTGCCTTTTGCGGGGCACTCCCAGTTCCCAAATCCACGGTTTGTTTTTCCGGCACGGAGAGCTTTTTTGCCACTCCGTTTAGGGTGTATTCGATCTCAAGGGTTTTCTCAGTCAAGTAAAGCGGGTCTTTGCCGGCATACTCATTGGTTGCGGAAACCACATCGTTACCAGCATCAACCTGCGATTGGATTTTACCGACAAGATCAATACGGGTGTCGGGTTTACCCACCGCTTGGTAGTAAGCTTTCTGAATCTTAATATCGGCAGAGGAGCTGCCGCCCCCTACCCCGATCCACGATGCTTGCCAGTCGGCAAAAGACAAGTTGGTGAGCAATAGGAACAGAGAGATGTATTTCAAGTATTTCATAAGGACGATTGTGAACGAAGAACAAGGAACTAAGAACAGCCGCTTCGCGGCTACTTCATCAAGCGCACTGGACCAAGAAGCCCGGAGGTGGGCTCGCCACGGTAGAGGTTGTGGATAGTTGATAGCTTGTAAAATGAGCCGGCACGCAATTACTTACAGCATGCAGACTGGGATGATGCATGGAACTTCATTAAAATGACGTTGCCATACTGAAGTGGAATGTGAGATATCGTCAACGCCCCTTTTGGTGGATGTGAAATACGGCGTCTCACTTGGCACTCATTAAGTGCAAGTGCTCGCGTAAAATCCGCTTCAGCTCGGCAATGGCTTCCGGGTGCCTGTGGGCTGAGTGATCGGAGGGCACAATCTTCTCAGAGACTGCACCATCGAGATGAGAGCTCCAATAGGGAACCACACCATCACTGCTCTCCGGCTTGTCACCGCGCTGTTTTCCCCCACCCTTGCCTCGATCGCCAATAATGGAGTGATAGCTCGTCCCCTCGACAATCTCCTGTTTGAGGACGAAACTCAGCAGGGGATTTCCTGCCTTGAGCCGGGCAACA
>ENA-OQVM01003531-OQVM01003531.1-marine-metagenome-genome-assembly--contig:-NODE-3531-length-16837-cov-6.301850_pt1 | contig 16837 bp, 15 predicted proteins | sample MGYA00237776_ERZ505498 | MGnify/ENA primary metagenome ERZ505498 (study PRJEB26159, sample SAMN06265151) | marine metagenome | isolation source: Helgoland LTER site | place: Germany:Helgoland, sampling... | reverse complement strand
GAACTCAAAAAGATAGCGGCAGAGATAGCAGAAAAGGAATTTAAAACAGATTCAAGGGAGTTGCTGAAACACCTCACGATCCTAAGAAAATCACGGATAGATCAGTATGTTGACTTTGTGGAAATAGAAACGCCTTTTCTAACTGAAAATAAAGAAGGAGAGAGGGAGATTAAAATTAAAATAGAAAGAGTCTTACATTTCAAGCCTTTCGATCAACTTACTGAAGAGCAGTTAATGTGCATAGAGTCAATCAAAGACACTCGTAACGGCATTGAATTAAAACTACATGGCAAAGACTGGACGATTGAAAAGATAGCCAAGCATATTGGCTTCTATGAGAAGGATAACACGCAGAAAAGCGGGTCTTTAACGCCTAATCTAACCCCAGAGAAAATGAAACTACTAGATGAAAAGCTTAACTCAGAATACTAAAGTTACTGAAGATGAGGTAATTAAGGCGAATCTATTAGACAGCCCTTTATTCTTTACTCGTTATTTCTTTAAAAAAACATTCAATCGAAAGTTTGTTGTTAACGACCATCACAAAGAGATTTGCCGTATAATGAAGCGTGTCTTTAAAGGAGAGCTTACCCGAGTAATTATTAATATGCCACCTCGTTATGGCAAGACAGAATTACTTGTTAAGAGCCTTATCTCTATGGGACTAGCACTCAACCCACGTTCAAAATTTATACACACATCTTATTCCGAAACACTGGCTCTTGACAACTCGGAATCAGTCAAAGATTTAATTGAAAGCGATGACTATCAGAAATTCTTTAACGTCAAACTAAAAAAAGACAGTAAATCAAAACGTAAGTGGTACACCGATCAAGGCGGTGGCATATATGCAGCAGCTTCAGGAGGGCAAATTACAGGCTTTGGAGCTGGACAGGTGGAGGACGAATCCAAGGAAGATCAGGAATTTTTCAATGACATAGATCAGATGCAGTCTAAGTTTCAAGGAGCGATTATAATTGATGACCCGATCAAGCCAGAGGACGCAGATTCACCAGATATGCGAGAGAAGATCAATCAACGTTTTGACAACACCATACGTTCCAGAACCAACAGCCGTAACACGCCTATTATAATCGTCATGCAGCGTGTACACGAGAGAGACCTAAGCGGTTACCTCATAGACTTAGAGCCAGATGCATGGGAAGTGTTGATGATGCCCGCCATAAGCGAGGAAGGAAAAGCTTTATGGTCATTCAAACACACTATTGAGGAGTTGATGGAATTAAAACTAGTCAATGAATTAGTGTTTGAAAATCAATATCAGCAAGATCCGAAACCACAGAAAGGGCTCGTATTCTTAAAAACAGACTTCGAGTACTTCAGCGGTAATGACTTTGACGAAAACAGGATAGAGGGACGCATAGGAGGGATAGATGTAGCAGATGAAGGGATGGACTTCTTAAGCTTTCCAATGGGTCACATTATAGGCTCTAAGATATACGTTACAGATTGGTTATTCACTAGAGAAAACACTGAATACACCATACCACAATCCACTCAATTGATAAAAAGCAATAATTTAGACTTTTGCGCCATTGAAACCAACAACCACGGCTCTATATTTTTTAAAGACGTTCAAAAAAACATTACTTCTAATACCCGATTACTGCCAATTCATCAAACAGCCAATAAGCATTCCAGAATTATACAGAAGTCACACTTCATACGCACGCACTTTGTATTTAGAAATGACTATGCGGCAGGCAGCGATTACGACAAAGCAATGAAGCAGCTATTTTCGTACACCAAGGATGGCAAAGCAAAACACGATGACGCTCCAGACAGTATCACGTTACTAGCGTGTGTTGCTGATGATTTTTATAAAAGAAACTTCGAGTAAAAATATAACACCAATTCACGCAAGATGCAGAATTATATTTGAAGACCCTGTATAATTGGGTTTTCACTTATGGGCATAGTAGATAGAGCTTTATCGGCTTTAGGTTATATTCGTTATAAAGATGGTACACACTTCAATTTTAAAAGAGGTGCAGATTTTTTAAACGGTGATAAACTAAAGATAGCAACTAACAATCCTGTAGCTTCTGCTTGTATCTCTATACGAGCGCAAATCCTATCCCAAGCCGAATTTTACATTGAAGGAACGGATGGAGAAATGGAAGTCGATCATGACATTATCAAACTGATTAATAATCCAAACCCATTCCAATCTAAGCAAGATTTACTAAAACAATTCGAGTGGTTTAAGTGTGTGTATGGCTATGTGTACCAGAAACCTTACGGAGGAGTTGGGTTACCGCCAGACTTTCTTTACAATCTCAACAGTGGTTATATTGATTTTCCAGAGAAAATGCTATCGCCTTTATTGATTGACGAAGCAGAGATTGAGGCTTATTTTGACCAGAAAATTAAATACACGGATGAAACCGATAAAGAGAGGTTAATCGAGCTTAGAGATATAATCCCGTTTTACGATGTAACCAACGGTCTTGATTGTACGGATCAGGCTGCAATCACTGGTAAAAGTAAGATAGATGCAGTTATCAAACACATCTCAAATGTGGGTCTTGTTGGAGATGCGGAAAACGTTATTATTCAATCCAATGGACGTGAAGGGTTTTCTAGTGATGCAAAAGGCAGCTCCCTAGGTACTTCAGTGCCACTAGATGCAGACGATAAAAACCAGATTGAAAACAGGCTTTTAAACAATTACGGCTTTGGAGGTGGTAAGCGTAGGGGTATAGCAACGCAAAGCCCAATCAATTGGCAGTCTTTCCATATTAAGCACTCAGATTTAGGGTTTGAAAACAGCATAGCAACCAACGCTACACTTATCCGTGAAATATTCAGCGTTCCAAATGAATTGTATTCAGCTCATAAAACAGGTGCAACCTTTGAAAATCAAAAGGAGGCATTAATTGGCTTCATTCAGAACGTGATACAGCCCGTAGCAGACGATTTAGCAAACAGTTGGACATCTCATTTTGATTTAGAAGCCACACCAATCAAAGTTACTTTCAAGAATATGCCTGTGATGCAACACACGGAGCAAAAGAAAGCAGATAAAATATTACAGATAGCATCTGCATACGAAAAGCTCGTACGTGCTGAAATGGACACGACTACCATAGAAGCACTTTTTGATAATCAAGGAATACCCATAACAGATGAAGACTAAGTTAACAAAAGAAATAATTGAGAAACTAAAGGAAATGAAAACCTCAAAAGCAATAAATGGAGAATTAATTTATAAAAGTCATGAAAAAACTAGAGATACCAAGTTTTCAAAATAAGTCGGAATTGATCGATTTTATGATTGCTAACAAAAGCACTTTGATTGCTCAAAAGATGAGTGTTTTAAAAGAAGCTGATGGATTAGAATATAGTACACCTATAACTAATTCAAAGGGTGATGTTTTAAAAGCTGATGCCGTGAGCCTAGATACTAACGAGATCAAGGTAAGGGCTATTATAAACACTACCAACATCATGGATAGTCACAAGGATGTACATATCCCTGGTCTTTGGAAAAAATCTCTAAAAGAAAACAAACGACTGATGCATATTCAGGAACATAAGAGTCATGAATTTAGCAGTATTATTTCATCTGGTGACGATCTAAAAGCTTTTACCAAAACAATGACATGGAAGTCTTTAGGCTATGAGGTAGAAGGAAGCACACAAGCCCTCGTGTTTGACAGTACTGTGAAAAGAGAGCGTAACCCGTATATGTTCAATCAGTACTCTAAAGGCTATGTAAACAATCATAGTGTAGGGATGCGGTATGTGAAGATATTCATGGCAGTTGATGATGAACGTTATGAGGAAGAAAAAGCGGTCTGGGATAAGTACTACCCAGAGATCACAAACAAGGAAATGGCAGACGCATCGGGCGTATTCTGGGCAGTCACTGAAGCCAAAGCAGTAGAGGGGTCAGCCGTGCCAATGGGAAGCAATCCAATAACACCAACACAGAGCATTAAACAGGAGCCGTCGCAAGACACTCCACCGAAAGCCGTCACAGACACTTTCAATATTACCGAAGCAATAAAAAATATTAATCTAAAAATTTAAAAAGATGACAAAAGAGGAATTTGAAGCCTTAATCGCTAAAGTAGAAGCGGAAACAGGTAAGAGCATTGACACTAAGGTTCAAGAAGCTCTAAAAGAAATGAATCCAGAAACTTTAGCTAAAGCGGTTGAAGAAATGGGCGCATTAAAAACAGCTCTCGAAACTGCTAAGACAGAAAACGAGAGAATCGAAGGAATTGTAAAGACGCAAGGAATTGCCATTACAAAACTTAAAGAAAACGGTGGCGGAATGCCAACAGGTTTTAAGCAAGAAGTTGACAAGTTTATTGAAGATAACTTAGAGAAAATTCAATCGATCAAATCCGCAGGAAGTGGGATGGTTGAGTTAGTTTCTAAAGTCGTTGGAAATATTACAACAGGGACAGGGGTTAATACTTCACCACCTAACATTACAGGCACGCAACAAGCACCTTTATCGAATGTGAATTTGAGAGGGGCAGATTTATTGTCTTTAACCTCCAATGTTAGCACAAGCCTTGCTGCCTATCCATACACGGAAGCGAAGCCAAAGGATGGAGATTACGCTTTTGTAGCAGAAGGAACAGTGAAACCTCAAACAGATTTTACATGGGAAACAAACTATGCAAAACCTGTAAAAATAGCTGCATGGCTTAGATTGACAGATGAATCAATTCAAGATGTAGTGGGACTTCAATCTGTTGCCAATGACTTTTTAAGAAAAAAGCACGCTTTGAAAAAGCAAAATGGAATTTTATTTGGTGACGGGAATGCACCAAATCCAAAAGGAGCGACACTTTTCGGTAGAGCATTTGTAGCAGGGGCTATGGCGACAGCCGTTAAGAATCCAAACATTATGGATGTAATTAATGCAGCTGTTACTGATATTTACTCGACTCACAATTATGATGATGAAACAAGCTATATGCCATCACTTTGTGTAGTGAATCCTGTTGATTTTTACTTACAATTTGTGTCAGTTAAAAATGCAGACGGGAATCCATTATATCCAACAGCAAGTTTATTTAATATCGTGAATATTGGTGGTCTTACAATCATTCCAGAAAGATCAATTCCAGCAGGGAAAATCTTTATTGCAGATATGAGTAAGTATAACACTACTGACTACTTAGGATACACTGTGAAAATAGGGTATGTTAACGATGACTTCATCAAAAATCAGTTTGTAATTCTAGGAGAATCTCGTTTCCACGCTTTTGTTAAGAAATTAGACGAACAAGCGTTTATTTATGACGACATCGCAACCATAAAAACAGCTATTACAGCACCGTAATTATGGTAAAAGTAGAAGTCATACAAGAAAAGTGGGGTAACTACAAAAAAGGAGATACTCTTGAATTACACGAAAGCACAGCTAAAGGTTGTATTGCTAATAAAGCAGTGAAAATCGTGGATGGATCAGCAATAGAATCGAAAGATGATTCTAAAGAAACAGACTCTAAAGGCGATTCTAAAAAGAAAAAAGGTTTTTTAGGGCTTTAAAAACTAAGAAATGGCAACAATAACAGACGCAACATATTACCAAAAAGGAATCAACTTCATACCGAATGCGGTCAGCATCAGCGCATCTGATAGCCCGAGTAACGAATCGGAGTTGGATTACTTTATTAAAGTATATGAGCGCCAGTTAATGTTACACGCCTTAGGAGTTACGCTATTTAATGAATTTACCACTGCAATGGGGGATTTACCAAATGCAGCTCAAAAGTGGAAAGACTTGGTAACAGGGTCAACCTACATTAAGGACGGCAAAGATTACTTATGGGAAGGATTGAGAGGCTACAACAAGAATAGCTTAGTAGCCTCTTACATCTTCTGCGAATTTTTAAGAAATGATGAAAGCACATATACCACAACAGGTATAGTGAAAAACAAATCTAAAAACGCAGGAAATGTAAGTCCTACACCTAAGTACATCGCAGCATTTAGGCAATTCATTGAAAAGTATCAAGCACAAGCACAGTGCGACCCAGTGATTATAAGAGATCATTTTGGAAGCGTAGGCTTAGATTATTATCAAAATAACAATTCTGAAGTTTCGCTTTATCGGTTCTTAACAGATCAGAACGAGTTGGACGCAACATCATTTCCAGATTTTGAATTTAAGTTTTATGAGAACCAAAATTCATTAGGAATATGATTATACCAGAACACATATTACGAGATATAGTCAAGCAGATACCAGCCGTGGTTATCAATTCAAAAATAACTCAGAAACCTCAATTTGGTTGGGGTGATAAACTAGAGTTGAATAGATATTTAGAGAACAAGAAAAATGACAGTTACCCATTAATTTGGTTGCTTCCAACAGGTGAAAACCATCACAGCGATGGTGACTACTGTAATAAGCGTTTAGAAATAATCATAGCAACGCTAGAGGAAGACGAAAACTTATACAACCCAGAACGCTACAATCAGTCATTTAAAATCGTATTGAATCCCGTAACCGAACAGGTTATAAAAGGATTAACCGATTCAGGAGTGACTAAGATTATTGGCGCAAAATGGGACGTTTTCAAGCATCCGAATTACTCGGATGACGATGGAAAATCAAACGGTACAATTGCATTATGGGACGCTTTAAAAATCACATTCAACGAAGTAGAATTTAACAATAACTGTTTAAACACAAATATATGGCAGTAAAAAAAACCGAATCGAAAACTGAAGCAGTGGAGATTCAAAAAAAAGAGTACACACTTTTAAAAAATCTAGGCTCAAATAAAAACGGAAGTCCGAAAAAAGCAGCAGGATCAAAAGTGAAACTCACAGACGAACAAGCAAATCATTACAAATCATTAAAACTAATTTAAAATGGCAACATTAAATAACATTATCAATCTAGTAGCGTGTGGAGCATCTGGCGTACTAGGCACAGGATTTAAAGGGTGCAGACCGTATTTTCAAAAAACAAAAGACCTTTGGTTTGTTCCAAGAGGTTTTGTATTTGACGGTACTAAAGAACTCGATGTAACATATGCGCAGCAATTACAAGCAGAGGGCAATCTTATTGTTGTAAAAGGCATTACAACCTTTACAGACAATTCAAGTGACGATCAGATCGAAACATTAGAAGATGGAACTAAACGAGTGACCACTCTAGGGCTTTACGAGTTCTTAGTGCAATTCGTAAATGGACTGTATTTTCACACGGCTTTATTTTCATTAAGTAGTTTCGGTAATTACGATGTTTTGTATGTAGATACCGCAGGTAATTTACTAGGAACACAAGCAACCAACGGAAGCCTTAAAGGGTTTTCAGTAGGTATGTTACAAGGACAACGTTTAACGTGGGCTACAGATACAGCAGGGCAACGTGAAGGTTTGGCGTTTCAGTTGACAGAACGCACGGAATTGGACGAAAACCCTTCTTATATTCAGAAACAAGCGTCCTTTGATCCAAGAACTTTAGAAGGGGTGAATGAATCTACTTTAAGCTATGTAAATGCACCAGCAGCAGCAGACACTACATTAACAGTTAAAGTTGTGACACGACAAGATGGAAAGCCAGTTTCTGGCATTCCTTTTGGAGATTTCCAAGTAACGGTCAATGGCGTAATAGTGAATCCAACAGCCGCCGCAGAGGTAGGGGTTACGGGAGTTTACGCGCTTACAATCACAGCACTTGTAGCCGCAGATGTTGTGGATGTACGACTGTATGACGTCGCAGAAGATCGCATCGGCATTACTTTAGACGGTTGCCTTTACAAATCTGAAACGATTTCAGCAACCGCAGTTTAATGGATTTTTAAACTGATTTAATAATCAGCCCTACCAATGGGTGGGGCTTTTTACTATGAGCGATTTAGTAAGGAAATATCAAACTGGACTTAGAGGCATTAAAAATGATCTTTCTAACACGATACGGCAAATATTACGAGATAAATGGAGCGAAGTCTTAAAGATTTTAACAGATGAGCAGTTAGGGTTAGGATTAGATGCTAAAGGGAAAGTTATCGGGCGATATTCAAAAGCGACTGAAGGCTATGCGGCAGATCCCGAAAACAGACCGCGGCAACAAAAAGAAGCAGGGCAACCTTATAATTTTGAGTGGACTGGTGGGTTATTTGATGAAATGTTTTTAACATTCGACACCAAAGACACTTACACATTGTTTTCTTATGATGCAAAAGCCACGTTTTTAAAGGACAAATACGGTGATATTTTTGATTTTACCAAAGCGCATAACGACCGAATTAACTATGAGATTATACTGCCAGAATTAGACAGGATGCTCACAACACAAATAAACACCATTTAGATGCTTTACTTAGGAACTAGCGATTTACCCGTCTATCGATTTGACAAAATACAGCAAACGGGAAACCTTGCCTATCTAGTCATGGAATGGGATGAGCGCAAAGAGATTGAAGTTCCAAAAGCGACTCAAACACTTTGGGACACCATCTTAGAGGTGTGGCACCAGAAAACCGCTAATAACGAGTCTAAGTTGTATTATGCCTTGTATAACGAAGTAGACTACTTAGAAAAGCGACTTATGATGCTTAAAGTTCTTGTTGACGGACTAAATGAAGCAAATAAAGAGGAGTATGGGCGTGAAATTAGTGCGTGGGGATTCAAATTCAACATCAAAGGGAAGGTAAAAGTACAGCGTGAAAACTTAGACCGCCAATTAAGAGCGGCCACCAACAGGATTCACCTTAAAAAAAATGAGTTAGATAATTTTTCCAACAAAAAAGGAATGAGCTTACTCAAACAAAAAATAAAATTAGAGCGTGCATTGTCTATAAGTATTGATTTAAAGACCACGCCTGTCGATGAATGGCTCGAATTATTCAATGAAGCCCAAGAATTAACCGAAGAAAAACGACGAAGCCATGGCAAATAAGATACCGGTATTAGACGAAGGGCAGAGGGGCTTAAATGAAATGATTCAACTTCTAAAAGAAGTCCAGTCAGAGATTATAAGAACGAGTCAGTTAATGCGTCAAACCCCGAAAAACACCTTTGACGTTAAGACGCCACGAGAAGCCAATACAGTCCTTCAGCAACGTGCGCAAATTACTGAACAAGTATCAGCAGCCCTCAAAGAACAAGATCGTTTGGAAAGAGCGTTAATTTCTACCATTGAAAAAAACAAAGCCGCCACAGAATCCACAAACAGAGCCTTAGTGCAGCAACGCCTCGAAACCACTCAGCTTAACAGGGTTATAAAAGAGGAGGCGATTCTAAATTCCAGAATCACCACCGAATATCAGAAGCTGGTCATTAAAATGAATCAGGCAGGGCGTTCGGTTCAAAACTTAACCGCTAAAAAAGCACAAGGGATCAGGCTCTCAAATGCAGAGCAAAAGGAACTAAAACAGTCCGAAAGGGATTTTAAAAGGTATAACAGAGCCGTTATAAAAGCGGATGTTTCAATTAAGCGTTTCCAACGAAACGTTGGTAATTATAGTTCTGGACTCGGAAAGGCAGGCTTTGCGCTTAGAAACTTTGCAGGGGCATTTGGAGTGTTATCAGCAGCAGCAATTGGACGTGAAATTTTCACATTAGTAAAAGAAATTGACGGACTGGACAAAGCTTTAAAGCAAGTCACAGAAACACAAGATAATTACAATAGAGCGCAAGAGTTTACAATACGATTATCAGAAGAAGCAGGGGTTGAGATTAATGGGCTTCAAAAGTCCTACACTAAGTTTTTAGCCTCTGCAAAAACCACTAATTTAACCTTAGAAGAAACCGAAGATATTTTTAGGCAAACCGCCAAAGCAGGGGCGATTTTAGGCTTGAGTACAGATGATATTAACGGCACTTTCAAAGCCTTAGAACAAATCCTATCTAAAGGAAAGGTACAAGCCGAAGAAATACGAGGTCAGTTAGGGGAACGATTGCCAGGGGCGTTTCAAATATTAGCGAAGTCGATGGGTCTAACAACTCAAGAATTAAGTAAACAGTTAGAGTTAGGTAATGTAATTAGTGAGGAAGTCTTGCCGGGCTTCGCTAGAGAATTAGAAAAAACTTTCGGATTAGATAAGGTTGCTAAAATTGAAACCTTAGCAGCCGCACAAAACCGTTTGAGCAACGCATGGACGGCTTTTATTAAGAGTTTGGATGGCAGTGAAGGGACGATTACTAAAATATTCACAAAAACAATTGATTATTTAGCAGGGGTTTTAAAAGGGATTCGACTATTGAACCTAACAGCAGCAGGGCGAGAAGGTGAAATGCTGGCAAATATTACATCTTCCTCACAATTGAAAGAAGTAGACCGATTAAATGAAAACGTCAAGTTGTTTGGGAAAACACTAAAAGAGGAAGCGCAAAGGAGTAAAGAAGATGCGGAGGCGCGTTTAAAAAGTTTAAAAGACAGGGTGGCCGCAAATGATGTATTAATTGAGTCAAATAAAAACCTAGAGCGCGGAAGTTCAACACTAGTCAATATAAAACGAGTAGAAAAAGCCGCAAAAGATGCCACAGAAGCGAATAAAGACTTAAACAAACAAATAGCGGCTACTCAGGGAATTCTAAAAGCTTCGGATGGCATTTTGAATCCAGAATCTAACAAACCAAGTACTGAAGAGTTTGAAGATAGTGATAAAAAGAAAGCAGGCAAAGACCCCCGAGGATCCGAGTTCAACACTAAACGAGCCGAATTAGAGGCGATCATAGCGTTTAATGATGATATTTTAAAAAGCGAAGAAGCCTCACAAGAGCAACGCCTTTTAGCGTCCTTAAATTACTATGATGCTCAAGAAGATTTATTGGTTTTAAATAGGGACTTAGCGATCACACAAGCGAAAGGGAATATTGATAAAATAGTCGATATTCAAACTAAATATAATACAGATACTCTAAAAAACGAGCAAAAACGAGAAGATGCATCCCTTAAAATATTAGAAGATAGTTTTAATGAAAAACTTAAAACGATACAGGACGCTCAAGACGAGGTTGCTAAATCGATGCAAGTTGAAATCGATCAGCAAAACCGTATTTTCTTAGCATCCGAGCGCACCCCAGAAGATATTGAAAAACGAGAAAAGGCTATTATTGAAATTCGAAAAAGGTATGCGATTGAGGAATTAAGGGTTGCATTGGAATTAACCAAAGCATTGGCGGAGATTGAGACAGATCCAGAACGCAAAGCAAAATTATTAGAAAGTGCCAAAGCCTTAGAGACGCAAATCATACAATTGGCGGCAGATAATGCGATCGGAATTGCAGAAGATGAAGCGAAACGATTAGCGGAAATTGAAACAATAAAACAGGACGCTTTTAAACGAACCGCCCAAGTCCTTTCGGACTCTTTAGGGTTAAACGAAGAGAAGTTGAACACACTCTTTGAGTCTTTAGGTAAAAACGCCACGGCATTAGAAAGAGTAGGAGCAATTACAGCCGTTGTTGGGGATATTGCAAGTACGGTTTTTGACAGACAAATACAGCAATATGACGAAGAAATTCAAGCGAATAATGATTTTTATGCTACAAAATTAGATAATGAAAACCTATCAGAAGAACAACGATCAGCATTAGAAGCCGAACGTGAGCGCAAAAATGCAGACCTAGAAAAAAAGAAACGAAAAGAACAGGAGAAACAGGCGAAATTAAATAAAGCGTTTGCAGCGGTTCAGGTTATTGTAAATACAGCCGTTGGAATTAGTAAAGCAATTGCTGCGAGCCCATTAACTGGAGGACTTCCGTTTACGGCAATCGTTGCTGCATTAGGAGCGGTGCAATTAGCAGCGGTATTGGCACAGCCTATCCCAAAATACAAACACGGTCGTAAAGGCGGTGATGCGGAGTATGCGTATGTAGGAGATGGCGGTGTGAATGAAGTCATTGAGCGTGCTTATGGTGGTTATGAAATTACGCCAAACCGTCAAACCTTAACATATTTAAATAAAGGCGATAAGGTTCATCCAAACGCCGATAAATTCTTACAAGAACAGGCGTATAACATGAGTTTAAGCGCACAGGGGCGCACGATTGAGCGGGTGCAAGTGAATAATAACCTTACCAAAAAAGACTTAGATAGTCATGCAGCTCAATTAGTGAAAGCGATGTCTCAGAACAAGGCAAATATCAGGATTCATAATGACAACCGAATTGGTGATGAATTGAAATTTTTAAACCGATTGAACGATGTACTATAAAAGAGTTAGATATAAATTCATTAACAATGATACAGGGGCTATTCTTGACTTAAACAAAAGAGAGAGCGCAGACCCGATAAATTGGGACAATAGCGAGAAAACTCTTAAGAGAAGCTCTAAAAACTTCGGAGTGGTGACAGAGTTATCTAAAGACTTAGAATTTACCAAAGAGGCAAAAGAATTTTTAGACACTGCCTATGTGGTTCGAGGGATTAAAGCAAATGTGACTATGCAAGAGTGGAGAAACTTCCCAGATAAGGACGGCACTTACCTACATAGCACAGGTTTATTTGATTTTAGCGATTATAAATGGGATAAACTTAGAACAAAAATCCCTTTTAAAACAGGTGGTTTAAATGCTCAAATAAAGGCGCAACTCAAAGAAAAGTTTGAAATGGAGCGTTTGGAAAGTATTACAGGGGCGACCATTGATTCGCTGCCTAAGATTGATTTTAATTTGTCAGCAAGGCAGATTTTGAGATTGAGTGAATTGAAAAGCGAGCCCTATGAGACAAGCCAGTATTACGGTGACGTAAGTAATTCTTATCCAGAGATTTTAAATATAACCCCTTTAATGAGTCTAGTATCAGATTCAGACTCTGCTAATTTACAGCAAGTGGTTTTAGAACCCGTAGGGCTTACTATAAGTGGTGCACCTATTTTGGATCGATTGAATTTAGAGCAAGGAAATTGTTTTTATTTTAACAGCGATTTAGCGAAAACAATAACGGCAACCATTGATATTGATGTGGAATTATCAGGATCTTACGACAGTAGAGTCTGTTTTGTAGCCTTAATAAAAACAGACTCTAATTTTAACAGAATAGCACACCCAAACGAGGTGCTTTATGATGATGGAAGTCTTATAAATGGAACGCTGCTATTGAAAGTAAATACAACAATTAGCATAGATTTAGCGCAAAACGAAAACTTATCACTGGTTGTTTTTGCAGATGTGTTTAGAAATAGCGGTGTTGCCAACGCACAGATAAGATACTACCCCAAACCTATCACAATCAACATATCTGAAGACAGCACCTTTTCAGACACACCCACAAAAGCCGTTCGTTTCCATGAAGTAGGAGAAAAACTCATGCAAATTATCACGGGCAAAAAGAAAGCGTTTTACTCTGAATTTTTTGGGCGTAAAGATTTAGGTTATGCGAATAATGGAGACTTTGCAAACGTTGCTTTTAGTTTGGGATTTTGGATCAGGCAGTTCTTTGATAAAAACCTGCAGTTTTCATTAAGTGATTATTTAGAAACCGCAAACGCTATTTTTAACACGGGCTACGGCATTGAAATGATAAACGGCAAAGAAACCCTAGTACTAGAAGATTTAAAATATTTCTTTCAGGAAGAAATTGGAATTGTTTTACCGAACCAAGTCAGCAATGTAGAACGTGAAGTTGCTACCGAGTTTTATAATTCGTCTATTGAGATTGGATATGAGAAGCCTGATGGTGATATTCTTTATCAGGAAGCGATGGGACTTGATGAATATAACGGTAAGCGTGGATTTACGCAACCCATTACACGGGTTGACACCACTTTTAAAAAAATAAGTAAAGCCAGAGCAGACAGGTACGGGATTGAATTTGCCAGACGGAAGCCAAAAGAAAGTTTTCCAGAGCAAGACACCCGATACGATTCAAGTGCTTTCTTGTTTGATTTAATTGATGAAATTGGACAATTTAGAGAACGTTTATGGCAGGACGATTACGAGACAGCACCCACAGGAGTTTACAGCCCAGAAACCGCCACAAATTTAAGATTAACACCGTTTAGGAACTTAGAGCGTCATGGATGGTTCTTTGGGTCAGGACTTCAGAAGTTTCAAACAGACAAAATTCGATTTAGCAACAGCACTTTAAAAAGCAAGTTAACCACCAAAAAAACGAGTGAAGTTGCACGAAGCGAAAACGGTGATATTTTAGTAAGTGATTTAAAACGTCCACGGTTTATACCCGAATGGGTGACGTTTGATTATAAAGTGGATTTTGCTATTAACGAGATGGTTTACGGCAAAACGAATGCTAACGGGCGCATGATACCTAATTACTATTTTAAGATTCAATTTATCAATGAATTAGGATTGACGGAATACGGCTATCTGTTTGAATTGAAACCCAACAAAGAAGGAAAGTGGAAAATATTAACAGCAAATACCTAAAAAAATGACAACTTATTCAGAAATTACAATTACATTTAATCAGGACTTTGCACTAGATAATTTTATTCGATTTAAAGTTAGATTCCCATTATCAACCTCTCCTATAAATTGGTACTACATCTACGAGCAGTGGAAGCCTTTAAGGTCTCAAGTCAATGAAGTTACCATAGGAACTCCCACCGTAGCCGTAGGAGAGAGATCAGCTATAAATTACATAAATTCATTCAATTTAGATCACAATACTACAAGCGCATATCTAGTAGAGCGAGCAATAAACGTGGTTACTATAAAATGCCTACAACCTAACGTCGAGTTTTACGATGCAGACTCCGATCCAGCTAATGGAGCGACTTACCTTATAAGTAATTCAAGTACGGGATTTAATATTACGAGTGTTTCAATTTCAGAAGCCGACTCAAATCCTTGCGATAACGTAAAAATATCAGTTACCACAAATGAGCAGTCGGACAATATTACCAGCCCTATATCTGGAATTGTGTCTACAAATCCGTATGTGTTTACCTACACAAGAGGGGGTATTATTTTTGACGTGTCAATGCTTAAATCCGCAGTTACAAGAACTCAAAAAGTAAGTGTCCCAAAATTACTGACTACCTATATAGACACCCAAATTATAAACACACCTCAAAATATTGCAAGTGTAAATATTTTAGTCTCTCTGTATGAAAACGTCACGTTTAACGGGATCCTGTTTCCTTTAATTTTTGAATACAGTTTAGATAATGTGACATGGCAAAACGTCAATAGCTTTACAGGACTAGCCATTGGAAACTACACGGCGTATGTCCGAGACAATATCGGATGCAGCGTTTCTGTACCTTTTGAAATCACTACATTTTCACCTAATTTGGTGGATTTTGACCCCGTTTCCAGAATATCAAACCTCAATTCCATTCGATTCAAGGAAGATGCGACCTTCAGTAATTGCGGCACTAAAAAATTACCTACCAATACACTGTCCTTTGAGGAACGAGACAACCGCCCAGACCGAAGCTTTTTACAACTCGTACAAAAATGTGACACTTTAAAAACACAATTAGACACCAATTACGAGACCATAACCGCTAAAGCAGTTGATTGTGACGGCACGGAAACCGCTTTGACTGTTTCTAAGATGACAGATAACATGAATAAGACCGATGTAAGAGACGGCACTGTTTTGATACAAATTACGGGGCTTGTTGGAATTCGTTTTGGGGACGGATTAACTTACGACCCCACAACTTTGATTACAAACGGGAGTTACAACTTAGGCTCTACTATGATGTCATGGATCAATGTCGGGGATTATGTCAACTTGCAAGGCGTAGGGTGGACACAAATACTCTATGTGTTACCACCTTCGGACAGTATTCCGTATTCAAGGTTCTACACCTCGTATGTTAACAACGGATTTTTCACGCAAAACCAAGTAATTCAAGTGCAAAGCGTGTACAATGCAGTGGACTTTGAGCGTTACGAATTTTCGTTTGCAGCACTTTTATTGTCTGGCTATTACCACATAAAAGTAGAAACAACCGATACTAATTTCACGGATAAGTCATTCACAAGCGAGTGGATGTGGGTTCAGGAAAAACACCAGAAGCATTTTTTGATAGACTACTACAACAGCGTGAACAACGAAATTAATTACAGCACAGGCTTACGTCATCGTATAAGAATTCCTTACGTTTTGCAGCTCAAATGGAAGCCTAACAATACACAAGATTTATACGTCACCGACCAAAACACGATTCAGTTAGAGAGCCGTGTCCGAGAGTTTTACAGTTTCTCAGCAGACCCACTACCAACAGCAATGGCACAAAAAGTGGTGTTAGCCTTGTCTTTAGACCGCCTGTTTATTGATGGTCAGAGTTACCTTATGGAGGGAGAACCCGAAGTGACAACCTTTGGAGATACTAATCTATACCAAGTCAAAGCCACGCTCGTAAAAGCAGATTATGTGTTCGATACCAATAGTAATATTGTCAATCAGGATATTGTGATTGATGGTGTACCACTAGCAATCATACCAAATCAGAAAGGGATGTTGTTTATTAATTAGGTTAATTAACTGGCAAAAAAAACAGAAAGTGTAAAACTTTGAGATTATAACCGAGTAAACATTAACACTCTTCCATCAGGAGCTGTGTAAGACAGTGTATTTTCATTTACCTTAATGTCAATTGTGTACCCTTCAGCATATAACTCGTAATTATTACCATCTAAATTAGACCAATAGCCCTCTGTGTCGCTTTTTCGCCAAGAACATTCATCATTAAGTTCAATACCAATATCAATAGACTCTGTTGAATCATCTGGATCAATACTACTAATTTGATCCGTTAAATAAGTCTCCATAGTATTATTTACTAAAAAGATGATAGCTGATGAAGGGCTGCAAACAGCATCATCGCCTACAGACCAATTACCTATAATTGGGTCTTTAAAGGAGTCTTCATCATCACTACAATTAAACAGTAGCACTGTAATTAAAATT
>ENA-OQVM01003526-OQVM01003526.1-marine-metagenome-genome-assembly--contig:-NODE-3526-length-16865-cov-6.056052_pt1 | contig 16865 bp, 20 predicted proteins | sample MGYA00237776_ERZ505498 | MGnify/ENA primary metagenome ERZ505498 (study PRJEB26159, sample SAMN06265151) | marine metagenome | isolation source: Helgoland LTER site | place: Germany:Helgoland, sampling... | reverse complement strand
TACGCAAAACCGATCCGCTTTCACATCAACTACCCTGAGGTGCGCGAACACTGGGATGAATTCAACGCCAAGCGCATCGTGTTGACCCATATGGGCCCCGAAATGCTGGCGATGGCCAATCAGGTGCCCGAGGAATGCGCCTATGACGGGCTTGTTGTGAAGTTCTGATAAACGCGAGAAGGATGTACAGACGTGAATGATAAACTTGCCAAGATGTATATCGCTGGAGCATGGGTTGAGGGCGGCTCGGGCAAGACGCAAGCCATCCTAAACCCCGCAACAGGCGGGGATATCGGACAGCTTTGCATGGCCGATGCCGATGATCTTGAGCACGCGCTCGCCTCGGCAGAACAAGGGCTCGCCGTGTGGGGCGCGGTCCCGGCGTGGGAGCGCGGGCGCATCCTGAAAGATGCGGCCACTTTGATGCGCGACCGCAGCGCAGAAATCGCGCAGTTGATGACGTTGGAGCATGGCAAGACACTGGCCGAGGCCCAGATTGAACTGGTTCGAGCTGCTGATTTCATCGAATGGGGCGGTGAAGAAGCTCGCCGGGTTGCCTCGCGCCAATTCGGCGCCCGCGATCCTGATGCCACAGTCACCATCCAATACGGACCGGTTGGCGTTGTCGCTGCATTTTCTCCCTGGAACTACCCTGTGCTGCAGGCCTCCAAGAAATTGGCCGCCCTGCTGGCATCGGGCTGTTCTTGTGTTCTAAAGCCCGCCGAGGAAACCCCCAGCGCCACAATCGCCTTCCTGCAATGCCTGATCGATGGGGGTCTGCCCGCGAATGTAGTCAACATGGTATTTGGGGTGCCCAGCGAGGTGTCGTCCTTCCTGATCCGTGACCCGCGTGTGGCCAAGATCACCTTCACCGGGTCGATCCCCGTTGGCAAACTCCTGGCCGCCCAGGCGGGAAAGCATATGAAGCCGGTGACAATGGAATTGGGCGGCCATTCCCCGGTTCTGATCTGCGAAGACGCGGATTTGGACAGTGCCGTTGATATTCTAGTCACGCGCAAGTTTGCCAATTCGGGTCAGGTCTGCGTGTCACCAAACCGGTTCTTTGTACACGAGAGCATCGTTGAGGATTTTACACAGCGGTTTTGCGAGGCCACGTTAAAAATTGTTGTCGGTGACGGCATGAAACCGGGCGTGACCATGGGTCCGCTGGCGAATTTGCGTAGATTGGAAGCTGTGGAGGGATTGGTCAAGGATGCCGTGCGTCGTGGTGCAAGACTGGTCACGGGTGGTGCGCGGCTGGAGGGTCAGGGATTTGCCTTTCCGCCGACGGTTCTGAGGGACGTGCCGGAGGAAAGTGATTTGATGACCGTAGAGCCATTTGGTCCCGTCGTGCCTATTGTGTCGTTCAACTCTTACGACGATCTGCTGCGGCGCGCCAATGCCACAGAATACGGGTTAGCCGCCTATATCTTCAGTCGCGATGAAAAACGCCAGCGTTATCTGACGGACCGCCTGAACGTCGGCACCATCGGCATCAATGACATTCCGGCCCACACAGCGGACATCCCGCTGGGGGGGTGGAAGGAAAGCGGCTTCGGTGTCGAAGGCGGGATCGAGATGACCCAAGCCTATCTGAAAAGTAAATTCGTCTACACCAAGAATGAAGCCTGGAAACCCGATCAGGCCGTGGAGGCTGATGCATGAAAATCAAGGCAGCAGTTCTAAGACAGGTCTGCCCAACTGGGCTTTTTCGCGATAGCAAACCCCTGCAGATTGAGACCGTTGAACTTGATCCGCCTCAGGCAGAAGAGGTTCTGATCCAGATCAAGGCCGCAGGTTTGTGTCATTCTGATCTTGTCGCCATTGACGGTGAACGTCCCAAACCGATGCCGATTGTCTTGGGTCACGAAACAATGGGGATCGTGGCCGAGGTTGGCCCAGGCGTGACCGCATTTGAAGTGGGCGATCACGTCATTCCGTCCTTCGTGGCCAGTTGTGGCAAATGCAGCATGTGCCGAACCGGTCGACCCGGTCTCTGCGCCCCTGCATCCGAAGCAAACGCTGCGGGCACGTTGATGGGCGGGCACATCCGCCTGCATCAGGACGGACACCAGATCTTTCACCATTCCGGCGTTGCAGCCTTCGCGGAATATGCTGTGATGTCAGTGCATTCACTGGTCAAGATCGACCCGACAATCCCCCCCGAACATGCCGCCCTTTTGGGGTGTGCCGTCATGACAGGCGCGGGGGCTGTTATAAATACATCTGAGATCACAGTCGGTGATACCATCGCTGTTGTCGGTGCCGGTGGCGTTGGGTTAAGTGCGATGATGGCCGCCGTTGCCGCAGGATCCACAAAAATCATTGCCATCGACATCAGTGATGAAAAGCTAGAGATCACCCGGAAATTCGGGGCCACACATGCCTTCAACGCAACAGACCCCGACATTGTTTCAAAGGTGAAGGCCCAAACGGACGGGGGGGTCCACATTGCCATTGAATCGGCAGGTGTCCCCAAGGCGTTGGAACTCGCTTTTGACGTCACACGGATCGGTGGCAAGACGGTTGCCGCGGGATTGCCCAGCCCCAGCCGTAATGTGAGCATTTCACATTTTGTCCTTGGTGCACAGGAGCGATCCCTGAAAGGCAGTTATATGGGTAGCTGCATCCCGTCCCGTGACATCCCAAAATTCCTGTCCATGTACCAGCAAGGCATTCTTCGGATCGACCAGTTGGCGGGAGATCAGGTCAAGCTCGAAGATCTCAACGAGGCCTTTGATCTGATGAAAAGCGGCGGAACTCTTCGGAGTGTTCTGTTGCCATGAGGCGGGCACTTGTCTGCGGAATTTTGCTGACTTTCCAAAATCACGGGGCAAATTGCGACGTACGTTAACGTATTTACGTTTCGCGAAATTATCAGCAAGGAACGTAACATTATAAAATGAAACTGACTCTGCGTGGCTTGAGCCATCAGCACTAAAGAAACATCAAACCAACGAATTCTGATGGGTTTCTGTTCCGTCTTAGCTTATTGGATCGCCCGATCCAATGACCGCTTGCTGCACTAACTGGTCTATGGTGCAATGCGCAGCATTAGGCACAATGGGCTCACTGCCGCTGTTAGCTGCACCTTGTTCGAAGGTCCGGTCAGGGCCGTTCACGACGGTTTCACCTCATATAGAAGCCGGTTTAATCGGCCACACCAAACCACCTTCAGAATTCCTGTTGACAGGTCTGCCCCTCTTGACTCATACCTTGATAATCGAAGTAGAGCGCCCGGAGGAAACCCCTCGTGGGCGTTTTGCTTTTCTCAATTCCAACGATTCAGATCAGACCCCACCGCGCCAGTAATCCCCGGCGCGCTGCCTCGGCGTTTGCATCCCCCACACATCGAGGTTCTTCATGGATTTGGTATTCGCCCCAAACGAGATAGAGACCTGGCCGATTGATAAGCTGCGCCCCTATGCCCGCAACGCCAAGATGCACGGCGACGATCAGGTGGCGAAGATTGCGGCCAGCATGGCGAAGTTCGGTTGGACCGTGCCGTGCATGGTGGCCGATGATGGCGAGTTGATCGCTGGCCATGGCCGGGTGCTGGCGGCCGCGATGCTGGGGCTATCAGAGGTCCCGGTGATCCGGCTTGGCCATCTCGATGACGCTGAGCGGCGCGCCTACCGGATCGCCGACAACAAGCTGACCGAAATGGGCGACTGGGATGAGGCTGTGCTGCGGGATGAGATCGCCGGGCTGCTGGCCGAGGATTTTGACCTGTCGCTACTTGGCATCACAGACGAAGATTTGGACGCCCTGCTTCAGGACCCGGACATTGGAGATGGCGCGATTGAGGGCGAAGACGATACCCCGGAAATCCCGGAGGAACCGGTCAGCCGCGCCGGTGATCTCTGGGTGCTGGGAAATCACCGATTGCTTTGCGGTGACGCGATCGTTTCGAGTGATGTCGCGCGGGTGCTTGGCACTGTAAAACCACTGCTGATGGTCACGGATCCTCCCTACGGGGTGGAATACGATCCGGGCTGGCGAAACCAGGCGGGCACAAAAACCAAACGCACCGGCAAGGTGCTGAACGACGACCGTGCTGACTGGCGTGAGGCCTGGGTGCTGTTCCCCGGTGATGTGGCCTATGTCTGGCACGGCGCTTTGCATGCGGCCACAGTTGCCGAGAGCCTTGAGGCAGCGGGGTTCAATGTCCGCTCGCAGATCATATGGGCCAAGGACCGACTGGTTCTGAGCCGGGGCGACTATCACTGGCAGCATGAACCCTGCTGGTATGCTGTGAAAAAGACGGGCAAGGGTCACTGGGCCGGGGATCGCAAGCAAACCACGCTGTGGCAGATCGCCAACAAGGATCAGGATGCACAGACGGTGCACGGGACGCAAAAGCCGGTGGAATGCATGCGCCGCCCGATCCTGAACAATTCCAGCCCCGGTCAGGCAATCTATGAACCGTTTATGGGTTCTGGCACCACTCTGATCGCGGCCGAAACGACCGGACGTGTCTGCTTCGGGATCGAGTTGAACCCAGCCTATGTCGATGTCGCTGTGCAGCGCTGGCAGCAGTTTACTGGCGAGACGGCAGTATTGGCAGAGACCGGCGAGACATTCTCAGGTCTGACGGCCGAAAGACAAGCGGCATGAAACAATCCCGCTCGATGTCGTTCGTCGAGGCTATCTCCAATGTTATTGTCGGTTACAGCACCGCCGTAATAACTCAAATGCTGGTGTTTCCGTGGTTCGGACTGCACATGCCGCTGGTGCAGAACCTGAAGCTGGCGATGGCCTTCACCTTCATCAGTATCGTCAGATCATTCGTGTTGCGACGTGTGTTCGAAGCGATCAGGATCCACAAGGCGTAACGAGAAACCGCCGCCCGGGCAGGACGGCGGCATCACCCTCCGGTGGTGTTCAGGAGAGAATTTTGTAGACCTGACCGCGTCCGTCGATCTTTTCCGAAATAACATCCAGCCCCAGCTTCTTCTTCAGCACCCCGGAGATTGCTCCGCGCGCGGTGTGAGCCTGCCAGCCGGTGGCTATGGTGATCTCCGGCATGCTCGCGCCGCCTTTCGATTCGAGCATCGCTATCAGTTGGGCCTGCTTGGTGCCGGTTCGCGGGGGTTTAGGCGCGTTCGGCGCTTCCCAAGCCTTTGCCCCCTTGCGAACCCGCGCCATGGTTTGCGCCACTACGGGTTCAACTCCGATGGCAGCAAGCCCGGCTTCGGTCACCACCAGCGTGGTGCCATGGCCATCGCCGGTCTCGCGCCAGAGCGGCTCGCAGTGGCGGATATCGGCATCGGCCTCTTCGAGGAAACCGCGTCCGATCAGCATGGTGACTACCTTTTTGGCGGCAGCTCCATGGAGCCCTTTCGGCAGCGGCATTGCAAGATTGCCGGGGCGCTGGGCACCGGCGGAGAGGATTTGGGATTGGGTTTTGGTGAGATCAGCCATTCAGGCCTCCGTGATTAGAGGGCGCAGAATGCGTGCCCTTCTACCGGGGCGAGCCCCACGATCGCGGGGCTCGCAGAAAGGTGGACGGCTATTTGGCATGTTCACCCTCGTCAAACGCGCTGTCGGCAATCTCACGAAGCTTGCTGGCATGGTGGGTGAGCGTTCCAACGTCGCCCAATTGACGTCATCAGGGCTGGTGTTGAAATGCTCGCCGCTGAAGCCCTGCAGGCGCGTCAGCATCGCATCGATGTCGACCTTGGCGGTGAGGAAGGCCGCACGGGCCTCGGCATTGTCTTTGGCGGGTCAGTTGGTCATGGTTGTGTCTCCGCTCATCGTTTCGCCGCTGTCTGACCGGCGGCATATGCTGCGGCCAACGCATCACGGATCGACCAGATCGAAACGTCATGGAAATCCAGCACGTCGCTGTTTCGGGTCTCGAGAGTTTCAATGTTCGGGAAGTGCTTCAAGGCGATCTCGAAAAGGAGGGCTTGCGGTGCGGGTTTGGCTTGGATCTTCGCGGTCATGGATCTGTCTCCCGGGTGTGTCGTTTTGTACAATCAGAATCGCTCGACGGGCGCGTGTATTCAACTGAATACCAAGCAATATCATTGCTTTAGGTATGCGGAGGGATGGTTATGGAAGGTATGAGCGAGCGGGAGTATTCCGCCCATTCCGGTCTGTCGCGCGGGGCTATCCAGAAGGCTAAGCAGACCGGGCGAATGGTGCTGTGGGCGGATGGCTCAATCAATGCCGCTGCCTCTGATGCGCGAAGGGCCGAAACAACCGATCCCGATCAGCAGCGCCGGGCTGTTGGTGGCGGAGAAAGCAGTCTCAGCGGTCCCGCCGATAGCACATCCTATCTCAAGGCCCGCACGGCGCTGACCGTCTACCAGGCGCAGGAACGCCAACTGGCAATCCAGAAGAAAAAGGGCACATTGGTCGATCGGGCGCGCGCCGAAACGCTGGTGTTTCGTCTGGCACGCCAGGAACGCGATGTCTGGGTGACCTGGCCTGCCCGCGTCGCGGCATTGATGGCCGCACAAGTGGCAGCGGAGGTGGAAACGGCAACGGGGCGCCCGGTGATCATCGAGACCGCGATCCTGCAGAGGGTGCTGGAAACCCATGTCCGCGAACAGCTTGACGCCCTCGCCGATCTCCGGGTCAGCCTCGGACAGTGACGGCACGGCACATGATGACCTGACCGCAGACGTCGACCTCAGCTTTGACGGGGCCGAAGACATAGTGCGCGCCTGGCGTCGGGGACTGCGCCCGGACCCGGACCTGACGGTTTCTGAGTGGGCGGACCAACATCGCTGGTTGTCCTCGCGCGCCAGTGCTGAACCCGGACGGTATCGTACGGATCGCACGCCGTATCTGCGCGAGATCATGGATGCGCTCTCCCCCCGGCACCCGGCGCAGCGCATTACTTTCATGAAGGCGGCGCAGGTCGGGGCAACAGAAGCAGGCAACAACTGGATCGGGTTTGTGATCCACCATGCGCCGGGCCCAATGCTTGCGGTGCTGCCCACGGTCGAGATGGCCAAACGCTCCTCGCGCGGTCGCCTTGATCCGCTGATCGAGGAAAGTGCTGCCCTGCGCGCGCGGGTCAAACCGGCGCGCTCACGCGATGCGGGCAACTCGATGCTGTCCAAGGAATTCCCGGGCGGCATTCTGGTGCTGACCGGCGCGAACTCCGCCACCGGCCTGCGTTCCATGCCCGCGCGTTATATCTTTCTCGATGAGGTCGATGCCTATCCGGCCTCGGCGGATGAAGAAGGCGATCCGGTTTCTCTGGCTGAGGCGCGCACGACGACCTTCGCGCACCGGCGCAAAGTGTTTATGGTCTCGACCCCGACCATCCGGGGCCTCAGCCGGATCGAGCGGGAATACGAAGCAAGTGACCAGCGTCGGTACTTTGTGCCCTGCCCTCATTGCGCTCACATGCAGTGGCTGGAGTTTGAACGCCTGCGCTGGGCGAAGGATCAGCCGGAAACAGCTGCATATCATTGTGCCGGTTGTGAAGCCCCGATCGCCGAGCACCACAAGACGGCCATGCTGGCAGCGGGGGACTGGCGATCGACGGCCAAATCACAGGATCCGCATTCGATCGGGTTCCATATCTCAGCGCTTTATTCCCCGATCGGCTGGAAAAGCTGGGAGCAGATCGCCAGGGACTGGCTGGCGGCGCAAGGCTCCGAGGACATGCTGCGCGCCGCGCGCAATACGCTGCTGGGCGAGACATGGGTTGAATCGGGCGAAGCACCAGAATGGCAGCGGTTGTCGGACCGGCGGGAAAGCTTTGGCGACGCGCAAATCCCTGAAGGCGGGTTGTTCCTGACCGCCGGTGTCGATGTGCAGAAAGATCGCATTGAGGTTGATGTCTGGGCCTGGGGACGCGGCCTGGAAAGCTGGCTCATTGATCACATCGTTATTGTTGGCGGCCCGGATCATGACCAGGCCTGGGATCAGCTGACCGCACTGCTGGGCAATACATGGCAGCATGCCAATGGCGCGGTGATGCCAATTGCCAGGCTGGCGATCGATTCTGGTTATGAATCCGCTGCCATCTATGGCTGGGCGCGCGCTCAGGGCTTTGAGCAGGTCGCGCCGATCAAGGGGCTTGAAGGCTTCAATCGCGCCACGCCGGTGTCGGGCCCGACCTTTGTTGATGCCACCATGGGCGGGCGACGATTGCGCCGGGGCGCCCGCCTGTGGTCGATCGCAACCGCGACCTTCAAGATCGAAACTTACCGTTTCCTGCGACTTGAGCGCCCCAGCGACGAGGATCGTGCGCAGGGCGTGCTCGATCCGCCCGGCACCGTGCATCTGCCCGACTGGATCGACAGTGAATGGCTGAAACAGCTGGTGGCCGAGCAACTGGTCACCGTGCGCAACAAGCGCGGTTACGCACGGCAGGAATGGCAAAAGCTGCGCGAGCGCAACGAGGCGCTGGATTGCCGTGTCTATGCCCGCGCCGCCGCGTGGATCCTCGGGGCGGATCGCTGGGACGAGGCAACCTGGCGACGGCTTGAAGAACAGGCCGGGGTTGAGACGCGGGAACATTCACCGCCAGCAGAAACGTCCGCCGCGCCCCCTGACGCACCACAGCCCGCCAAAGCCGGAACACCAACAACACCGCGCCGCAAGCGCCGGGCCTATACACCCAGATTCATGAGGGATTGAAATGGAACTCGACAGAATGCGCACGCTCCTGACCGCATTGCAGGAAGCGCGCTACGCGGGCGTGCGCTCGGTCAGCTATGACGGGCGCACCATTACCTATGGCTCGGATACAGAGATGGCCACCGCGATTTCCGATCTCGAGGGTCGGATCGCCTCTGCCAGCGGCACAGCCCGGCGACGCCGCTGGGGCGCCGTGGCGACCAAGGGTCTCTGAGAGATGATGTTGGAAGGGTTGCGCCAGCGGTTGGGCGCAGTGATCGGCGGCTTTGACGGCGCACAGATGCATCGCCGCCTGCGGGGCTTTCGTGCGAGCCGCGCCCATGTGAACACGCTGATTGCCGGAGCGGGCGAGACCATCACCGCCCGGGCCCGATGGCTGGTGCGCAACAATGGCTATGCCGCCAGTGCTGTCGAGGCTTTTGCCTGCAATGTCGTGGGTGACGGGATCAAGCCGTCCTCTTCGATTGCCGATGCGGCGCTGAAAGAAGACCTGCAATCCCTCTGGTTGGCCTGGACGGATGAAGCGGACGCTGAAGGCCTGACGGATTTCTACGGGCTGCAGCGCCGCGCTGTCCGCGAGGTGTTTCTGGCAGGTGAGGTCTTTGTGCGTATTCGCCCGCGACGGAGTGGTGACGGGCTGACCGTACCGTTGCAGCTGCAGATGCTGCCCTCGGAGATGTTACCTCTGACGATGAACCGTGAGCTGCCCGGAGCCGGGCTGATCCGGCAAGGGATCGAGTTCAATGCCATCGGGCGACGCGTCGCCTATCACTTCCTGCGCCGCCATCCCGGCGACATGACTGATCCCGGTCTTGCAGGTGAAACCGTGCGCGTGCCCGCTGCCGACATTATCCACATTATTGATCCGGTGGAGGCAGGCCAGTTGCGCGGCGTGTCCCGCTTTGCTCCGGCCATCGTGAAACTGTTCACTCTTGATCTTTACGATGACGCCGAGCTTGAACGCAAAAAGATCGCGGCAATGTTCGCGATGTTCATAACTTCGCCCGCGCCGGAAACCCCGCTGGAACCAGCTGATGAAGATCTTGAGGTTGAGCCCGGCCAGGTGGTTCGGCTTGACCCGGGTGAGGATGTGTCCACCCCGGCCACCCCGGAGTCCGGTTCCACCTATGAGCCGTTTCAATACCGCACTTTGCTGCAAATCTCGGCCGCACTGGGCATCCCTTATGGGTATCTGACCAACGACACGGCGAAGGGCAACTTCTCCAACACGCGCATTTCACTGGTGGATTTCCGCAGACGCATCTCGGCCTGGCAGCATGGTGTGCTGGTTTACCAGCTGTGCCGGGCCGTCTGGACCCGCTGGATGGACATAGCGGTTCTGTCCGGGGCGCTGGAATTGCCGGGCTATGACGCACAACGCCGTCGGTACCAAGCCTGCATGTGGTTGCCCACCAAATGGGACTGGGTTGATCCGATGAAGGATGCGTCCGCCGAAATTCTGCAGATCGAAGCCGGGTTGAAGTCGCGCACGCAGGCCCTGTCGGAACGGGGCTATGACGCCGAGCAGGTTGAGCGTGAAATTGCGGCGGAACGGCAACGCGAACATGCGCTGGGGCTTGACTTCCGTCGTCCGGGATCGCCCGCCCAGGCACCGGGACAGGGTGGTGCGCAGAACAAGAACACTGATCGGGAAGCGGACGACACGGATCAGGAAACATCAGAACGCGGGTCTGGCAGCGAGGAGGAACAATGATGCATCACGCCCGGATCGCGCAGCGCGCCTTCAATACGCCGTTGATGGTGGAGCCCTCCAAAGCGCTGGCCTTTCTCTGCGGGATGGGACCCCGGATCGCCGGGCAGGAAATCATCTTTCTGGGTTCCGATCAGGCTGAGGCAGACGTCACCCGTGCCGCCCTGCCCGCCCACGCGTCGCTGATCGGCGGCGGGATTGCCGATCGCCAACAGGATCACGACACCCGGGCCTTCGTGCTGATTGATGGCATCGCAGTGATAGAGATTGGGGGCACGCTGGTGCATCGCGGTGCCTGGATCGGACAATCCTCCGGGCTGACCTCCTATGAAGGGATCACGGCCCGGATTGACGCGGCAGTTGCCGATCCCGCGGTTCGTGGCATTGCGCTGGAGATCGACAGCTTTGGCGGCGAGGTCGCCGGGGCCTTCGATCTGGCTGACCGCATTCGCGCCGCACGGGACGTTAAACCCATCCACGCCTTTGTCGCCGAACACGCGCTGTCGGCTGGCTATGCTCTGGCCTCACAGGCAGATCACATCACTCTGCCACGCACTGGCGCTGTTGGCAGTATCGGCGTCGTGACCCTGCACACCGAAATGAGCGGCATGCTGGAACAGAAAGGCGTGACCGTCACCCTAGTGCATGCCGGGGCACACAAGATCGACGCCAATCCCTATGAGCCACTGCCAGACACCGTGCAGGCGCGGATGCAGGCAGAGTTGGAAAGTTTGCAGACTTTGTTTGCACAAACCGTAGCGGCCGGGCGCGGCAATCGCCTGGACGTGCAGGCTGCTCTGGATACCGAAGCGGCCGTATTGCGGGGCTCGGAAGCTGTGGCCGCTGGTCTGGCCGATGCCGTAGCCGATCCCCGCACCGCATTCCGGACCTTTGTCAAAACCCTGAACCGGCCAGCCTCAATCCCGGCTTCGCCAAAGCTACCGCGCGCAACTGATCCCAAAACCCCAAAGGAGATACCCATGAACGCAACCACAGATCCTGCCGATGAAACGGAGCCCGACGCACCCACATCGCAAGCGGAAGCGGCGGAGATGCCGACCCCCATCCCGGCTGCCATCACATCATCGCAGCAATCCAATCCGGTTGTGCCCGCAGCTGCCGCCCCGGATGCCGATGCCATCCGCGCCGAAGCCGCCGAAGTGGCGCAGGTCTGCTCCCAGGCGTCCCGATTGGGTGTGCAGATCGATGCTGCAGATGCGGTGAAGCGTGGGCTCAAGCCCGAAGCCCTGCGCGCTCAGGTGCTCGAAGACCTGGCGGCTCGCGGTGATGCGGCATCAATCCTGGCCAGCACCCCTGCTGCAGCCGCTGCCAAAGACAGCCCGCTCGTTGCCGCTGCCAGAAAAGCCGCAACCGACGCCGCCCGCTGAACCAAAACCCACGCACGGAGCCTGATCCATGACCGTTCTGACCCAACCGCCCAGCATGGGCGATGTCCTCAAATATGAGGTCAACCCGAACTACACCCGCGACACCATCACGCTATCGTCCGGCAGGACCTATCCCGTTGGCTCTGTCCTTGGCCGAATTACTGTCAACGGCAAGTACGCCCTGGCCAGTGACGGTGGCTCGGATGGCGCAGAAACCGCCGCCGCGGTTTTGCTCTATCCGGTTGATGCCACCCTGGCAGATGCGCTCGGCATCGTCGTGACCCGCGGTCCCGCGATCGTCTCGCGCGCCGGGCTTGCCTATGACGCGACAGTTGATGACGCGGCCAAGATCACCACCAAGATCACTGAGCTGGCAGCGTTGGGCATCATTGCCCGCGATGCGGCCTGATCCGCATCTCCTCACCCCTTCACACTCCGGAGCCTCCCATGACCATCACCCGCAATCCCTTTGATACCGGTGGCTATTCTCTGGCCGAGATGACGCAGGCCATCAACATCCTGCCCAATCTCTACACCCGTCTCGCCCAGATCGGCCTGTTTCGCTTTGAAGGCGTCACCCAGCGCAGCGTTGTCATCGAACAGCACGAAGGTGTTCTGAGCCTGCTGCCTTCGGTTCCGATGGGCGCGCCAGCAACTGTCGGCACCCGCGAGGGGCGCTCCATGCGCTCCTTTGCTCTGCCGTGGATCCCACATGACGATGTCATCCTGCCAACCGACATTCAGGGCATTCCGGCAATCGGTGTCTCGGATGCAGCAGATCCCCTGCTGACAGTGATGAACCGCAAGCTGACCCTGATGCGGCGCAAGCATGCCCAGACCCGCGAATATATGGAGATCAATGCCCTGCGCGGCATCGTGAAAGACGGTGCGGGGACCACGCTCTACAATTACTTTACCGAATTTGGTCTGGCCCAGATCTCCGTGGACTTCTTGCTCGGCACTGCCGGGACAAATGTTCAGGGCATAATCCGCACCGTGTTGCGCGGCATTGAGGACAACCTTCTCGGGGAAACCATGACCAATGCCTACGCGCTGGTCAGTTCGGAATTCTTCGACAAACTGATCTCCCATTCCAAAACAGCAGACGCCTACAAGTTCTTCTCCGCCACCGGTGGTCAGCCGCTGCGCGAAGACATGCGCCGCAACTTCCCGTTCGCCGGTATTCTGTTTGAGGAATACAATGGCAGTGTCACATTGTCGGATGGCACCTCTGAGCGGCTGATCCCGGCAGGCGAAGGTATCGCCTTTCCGCTGGGCACGTTTGACACCTTCACCACGTATGGCGGGCCGGCCAATCTGCTGGAAGCGGCCAATACGGTTGGGTTGCCGCTCTATGCCCGCCAGCATCTCGATGAAAAGGGCCGCTGGATTGATCTGATGACCGAGGCTTCGGTCCTGCCAGTGAACAAACGGCCCCGCCTTGCGATCCGCCTGCACAGCTCAAACTGACGGTTCACGCTGATGAATGCTTTTGCGACCGCCATGGAGCGCATCTTTGCACATGCTGATATGGCGGTGGCTGCGGTCTGGATCTCAGGCACCACGTCGGAGGAGCGTCCCGTTCGCGTCATCCGACGTGCACCCGATCGCATCACTGATTTTGGCGCAGCGCGTATTCTCAGTGACACAACCACTGTTGATGTGCGGGTGAGCGATCTGGCGGACCCCCGGCCCGGCGATCTGATCATTCTTGGGACCGATAGCCTTGTCATTCAGGGCGAGCCTGCCCGGGACTCAGAACGGCTGATCTGGACGCTGGACCTGAGGCAATCATGAAACTGAAGATTGCGTTCGATCCCGACATCGCCGCCCTGATGCAGGCAGAAATCGCCGCCGGGGAAAAGGCAGTGTCGACGGCCATGCGCGCGGCGGGCAGCGGCTTGAAATCCGACTGGCGGGCCCAGATCACAGGCGCAGGTCTCGGTCGACGACTAGCAAATTCAATCCGCAGTCAGACCTTTCCGAAATCCAGCAACAGCCTGAACGCAGCAGCACTCGTCTGGTCCAAGGCACCAGTCATAATCGGTGCGCATGACACTGGGCCGCTGATCCGGTCCAAGGTTGGGTTCTGGCTGGCCATCCCCACGCCCGCCGCCGGGAAAAGCACGAAGGGTGGCCGCATCACTCCCGGCGAATGGGAACGGCGGCGCGGATTGCGCTTGCGGTTCGTCTATCGCCGCCGGGGGCCGAGCTTGCTGGTGGCCGAGGGGCGACTGAACACGAAGGGTCAGGCGGTGGTGTCGCGATCGAAGACCGGGCGTGGAAAGGTCACCGCGCCGATTTTCCTGCTGGTGCCTCAGGTTAAGTTGCCGATGCGGCTAGACCTCGACCGGGACGCAGACCGGGCGTTGGACAGCGTGCCAGGTTTGATTGTGGCGAACTGGGTGAAAGCAAGGTTTTGAGTTCTTGGGTCTTCTCGAGGCAACAAACTATGTAATAGTTTTACTGCCCACGTTCCTGAAGTAGCCGATACAGTAAATCGCTGATCACGCCAAATGAAGCTTGGCTTCTCGCAGACTCTGCCGTTTTCGCGAACTCTGGATCCTCCATTTGTTGACCCACGATAAAGGAGCATGCTGAAGTAAATTGATCTGCATCGGGATTCAATTCGGGAGGATGTTGTACGGACCCGTCGCGATCGAGTGCACGCTTGTAAAGAAAAAGGAATTCAGACCGTTTTTCCTCGTAGCTTTGGATCTGACCAGTGAGATTCATGACGCCAAAGTCATTATCACTCAGATTGCCAAGTCGATCCTCGATTTCCCGCTTGTCAGTGACATAGCTTGTCCAAAGAACTCCGCGACAGAACTCCTCGTCAGCTAAATCAAAATTGCCATCGCCGACAATGACATCAAGACCGCCTTGGAGTTTCGCAATATTTGCGGCTAATTCCTCTTGGGCTATTGCACCAGTTGAAAACGCAAAACATGAGGCTGAGCCGACAACCGACCGCCACAGTTTTGACTTCGCAGCGCAAAAGAAATTCGGCAACTTGATACCTTCCTATAGTATTTTCAACGGCTTGATGCCCAAAGCCAAGTCAAAGAACAAGTATCTCACATGCCCACTTCTCGTGAAACCATCCTCACCGCGCTGCATGCGCGACTATTTGCGGTGCCCGCCACAGTCTTGCGCGGCGAGGTGCAACCCGAGCGTGTCCCGGGTGATGGCCTGCTGATTCTACGTGACGGCGAGCCGGGGGAGCCGGAGGTGACGCTGTCGCCGCTGCGCTATCACTATCAGCACCGGGCCGAGATCGAGGCGGTTGTGCAAGGCGCTGACCGTGACGCTGCCTTCGATACGCTGACCACAAGCATAGGCGCGGTCATTGCCGCCGACCGTACGCTAGGCGGATTGTGCGACTGGGTCGAGGCGGAAGCGCCCCGTCCCGTCGATCTGCCAGTCGAAGGCGCGGCAAGCCTGAAGGCGGCCGTGATCTCGGTGGAGCTACATTATTCCACGGCCGATCCCTTGGCCTGATCAAACGACTTTGCGTTATTGGCATAGGATCGAGACCTGAACGTCCCCTCAACCTGCGCACCGCTCTTGATGCTCAGGCTCTCATAGATGATCTCGCCAGTTACCCGCGCGGTTGTGTGAAACACTACCTCGCCCCCAATGATCTGGCCATCGAAGCGCCCCTTTATGGTGATGCTGGCGGCCCGGAGTTCGCCTTCGACTTCGCCTGCTTCCTCTATGACGACAGCGGATGCGTTAACCCGCCCTTTGACGTAACCGGGCAATTCGACAGTGCCAGGAAACGACAGTTCGCCCGTGATGCGCGAGCCCGCGCCGAGATGTGAGCGGCCACCGGCCCCGGCTGCGGGATACTTTTCGTCCGTCATTCAATTCTGCCTTTTCGAGTTTCGGTTCTCTCGGAGCTCATCCGTTTCCACATACAGGAGAAACTACGATGGCACGAGCCCAAGGGGCGCGGGCGCAGATGGCGCTTGCGTTCGAGACGACCTATGGAACACCCCCCGCGGGCGGTTTCACCAAAATGCCTTTCGCCAGCACGTCGCTGGGATCCGAACAACCGCTGCTGAACAGCGAACTGCTGGGCTATGGCCGCGATCCCTTGGCCCCTATCAAGGACGCGGTGACGGCGGATGGCGATGTCGTGGTGCCGCTCGATGCCGAGGCCTTCGGATTCTGGCTCAAGGCAGCCTTCGGTGATCCCACAACCACGGGCGCTGCGGCGCCCTGGACCCATGAGTACCAGTCCGGATCGTGGACGCTGCCATCGATGTCGATCGAGACCGGCATGCCCGAAGTGCCGCGCTTTGCGATGTATTCCGGCTGCGTGTTGGATCAGCTGTCCTGGCAGGTGCAACGCTCGGGCCTGCTGACCGCCACCGCACGGCTGGTGGCACAGGGCGAGACCATTGCCACAACGACCAGTGCAGGCACGCCTGCCGATCTGGCCCTGCAGCGGTTCGGTCACTTCAACGGCGCGATCAGCCGGAATGGCTCTGCGCTTGGCAATGTGGTTTCGGCCGAGATCACCTATGCCAACAACCTCGACCGGATCGAGACCATCCGCAGCGACGGCAAGATCGACGGAGCGGACCCGTCCATCGCAGCACTCACCGGCCGGATCGAGGTCCGCTTTGCCGACAGCACGCTGGTGGCCCAGGCGATCAACGGCGATCCCTGCGAGATCACGTTCGCCTATGTGCTGCCATCCGGCGAGAGCTTCACCTTTACCGTGCACGCCGTCTATTTGCCGCGCCCCCGGATCGAAATTTCCGGGCCGCAGGGCGTGCAGGCGACTTTTGACTGGCAAGCCGCCAAAGCCGCCAGTCCCGGCCCCATGTGCACCGCAACCCTGATCAACGATATCGAGGCTTACTGATGATCCGACTGAACCTGACCGCCGCCCCTGAATGGCTAGAGCTTGCGCCCGGCCTGCGCCTGCAGGTCGCCCCTCTGACCACCGCATTGATGGTGTCGGCCCGCGCCGATGCTGCGATCAACGCCTTGCCCGAAGATGCCAGCCAGGAAGATCTGGCGCTGGTCATGGCCAAGTCCGTCGCGCGCCGCGCTGTTCTGGATTGGGAGGGGGTGGGGGATGCCATGGGCACAAATGTGCAGGTGTCACCAGACGGCATCGACGCCCTTCTGGAAATCTGGCCGGT